>VTLG01014096.1_pt1 | contig 22181 bp, 35 predicted proteins | sample 4694571 | NCBI WGS metagenome assembly VTLG01 (sample SAMN12604809, study PRJNA352737) | marine metagenome | biome: ENVO:00000447; feature: ENVO:00000209|ENVO:00000569|ENVO:01000036; material: ENVO:00002151; isolation source: viral sequences binned using virsorter ... | reverse complement strand
AGGACTGTTCTACTGCCCTTACGTTCCACTACAGATGGTTCGTGCAGTTGGTCAGGACACATTCCAGCCAAAAATTGGATTCAAGACTCGTTACGGAATGCAAGCAAACCCATTCAGCACAGGTGCTGTCAATGATGACACACAACCTACTGCTGGTATTGGATCTGCAAACGCTAACCGTTACTACAGACGTACCTTGGTTCGTAACCTTATGTGATCCATTCGGATACATCGGATACATTTTCAAGAGACTCCTTCGGGAGTCTCTTTTTTATGGGTATAAATAATGTTAGCATAATGTAACAATCATGAATAAGTGGATTGGAATTAGTCTGGGAGGTATCCTAGGACTATCGCATCTTGGAATGATAGGAGTAATTGCTACTCGTTCTAACATGCCTAAACTAAACATTCCTGTGAATGAGTATACTTCTTACAGAGCAAAGGTTACTAAAGAAGGGTACGAAATAGAATATAAAGCACACGATCCTAAGACTACCAAAAGGATTAGAGAGGTGAAAGAGAAAGCTGGCTTTCTGGGACTGGGTAATAATGAGGAAAGAATTATTGAGCGAGTTCCTGTTGAGAGGAGACCGTATTATGAACCTCTCGCACAATTGGATGGACAGAAATCAGAAGCATGTATTGAAGCAGTCGGTGGAGGAAAACAAACAGGTAAGATGGTTGGTGCATCCGTTGGTGCTGCTGTTGCTCCTAGTGTCGCCTCTATTCCTTTCGTTGGTTGGGTACTTGCTGGTGCTGCTACGATGATTGGTATGGATGCTGGATCAGATGTTGGTGGAACAATGGTTGAAAGCATTAGCAAAGAGTGTTAATGAAAGAAGAATTTCTTGAATTGCTTATTCATAATTGGGACAACCTTGAACAGTCCCAAGGGTATCCTACCGAATATGCATACTGCCATTATGATTGGTCTATAGAAGATGGTGTACTAAAGTCTAAACAATGGTACGACCATAACATGCAAGTGTATCGTGAAAGAACACATGCCGTTGAGGAATGTCTACACAATGTTATTCTCCATATAGACGGACAGAATGCTCGTATAATTTTTGCAAAACAACGTGACCATTGGGTAGGTGAATCTGAAAAAGATGCCAGAACATTGAGTGGTGTCAAAATAGAATCACGAATTACTCTATCATCTACTGAGTTTACTTCAATGGATAGGGGTGTAGATTCTAATGGAAATATTGTTTGGGGTAAACAAAAAGGAGCATTCATCTTTAAACATACTAATAAATAATAATAAAACTCATGGCAGCTATATTAGAAAATCGAAATTTCTTAGCACCTACTGGCTTTAATTTTGTTTTAGAAAAAGCACAGGCGGTAGATTTTTTCTGCCAGAGTGCGAATGTACCATCGGTCTCGATGATACCAACAGTTCAACCAGGAAGACTTAGAAACATTCCAGTACCAGGAGATGAATTATACTATGAGGATCTTTCAGTAAGATTCTTAGTAGATGAAGAGATGAAAAATTATCTTGAAATACATGACTGGTTGACAACATTAGGATTCCCAGAATATTGGGGACAGTATGATTTTGAACAACAGGCTGATGATAAACGACAGCCATATTCTTCAGACGATATGATGAATTCAAGAATTACTTATTCTAGGAAAGATAAGTATGAGAGATCAGATGCTAACCTTCAAATTCTGAATAGTAATTATAATGTTATTCAGACAATACACTTCAAAGATATTTTTCCTATATCACTTTCTACATTGACATTTGATACAGTAGCATCTGATGTTCAATACTTGAGTGCTTCGGCTACTTTCAAATACACACACTACAATATTCTATCAGGTGATGGTAGAACAGATGGAGACTGGACTAACTAAACTATGAACCTTGAAACCCTACAAAAGAAGTGGGAGAAGGATTGTAAGATTGGTGACGAACTAAGTGACGAATCTAAGAAGATACCTTCTCTTCACTGTGAATATATAACACTCTATAACGAGTTCAATCTAATGAAGAAGAACACCGAGTTCCAACTCAAATGTACGATGAGGGAACGGTGGGAATATTATACTGGGAAAGCTGATCCCAAAGTATATGAAGATGAACCTTTTGATTTCAAAGTAATGAAAAATGATGTCGATAGATATCTTTACGGTGACAAAAAGATTCAGAAACTTCAGATGAAGATTGAATACCAATCTCAATGCGTATTCTTTTTAGAATCAGTTCTTACTCAAATAAGAGATAGACAATGGCAGATAAGGAATGCGATTGAGTTTCAAAAACTCACGTTAGGATACGGATGACCGATTTAGTTGTCTATAAAAAGAATGAAGTTTATCTGAAAGTTGAATGTGAACCACATATAAAATACGAGCTATCAGATCAATTTACATTTGAAGTTCCTGAAGCAGCATTTATGCCAGCATATAGGAAGAAGCATTGGGATGGAAAGATTCGTTTATTCTCTCCTACCACTGGTGAGATCTATTGTGGTTTGTTGGATAGACTAATCACATGGTGTGAAGAGAACCAGTATAAGATAAGTTTTGAAGGGAACAAGTATTATGGGGATGTATTAGAATCTAACCCCATGATAACTATGGCAGGAGTCAAACAGTTTATGACTTCTATCACTAAGTTTAGACCAAGGGATTATCAGATCAAAGCAGTATATCAAGCACTAAAAAATAATAGAAAACTAATTGTATCTCCTACTGCATCAGGTAAGTCAATGATGATTTACACGATAGTAAGATACTTCGTAGCAAAAGGTGAAAAGATATTGATTGTAGTTCCTACCACATCCTTGGTAGAACAAATGTACAAAGACTTTATGGAGTATGGTTGGAACTCAGAAGAGTTTTGTCATAGAGTCTATGCTGGATATGAAAAAAATACAGATCTACCAGTAACAATTACTACTTGGCAGTCTGTATATAAATTATCTAAACAATATTTTGATGACTATACTTGTGTCATAGGTGATGAAGCACATCAATTCAAAGCAAAGTCATTGACAAAGATCATGACTAAATTGCATGATGCAAAATATAGAATTGGATTTACAGGAACACTTGATGGGACACAAACTCATAAGTGGGTATTAGAAGGATTGTTTGGTCCAGTTGATAAGATAGTAAATACAGAACAATTGATTAGAGAAGGATATCTTGCTAAGTTCAAAATCAATGTACTCATACTAAAGCATCCAGAACAGAAGTTTGAGACTTATGAAGATGAGATTCAATATCTTATTAGTAATGAAGTAAGGAATAATTTTATAAAAAATCTAGCTCTAGACTTAGAAGGTAATACTCTAATACTGTATAGTAGGGTGGAAACCCACGGAGAAATTCTTTTCAATTCTATAAATAGTATTAACTCTGACAGGTTAGTCGCATTCATTCACGGTGGTGTTGACACTGAAGAGCGTGAAAAGGTAAGATCAATTACGGAGCAAGAAAACAATGCGATTATCGTTGCGAGTTATGGTACTTTTAGTACTGGGATCAATATTAAGCGGTTGCATAATGTCATCTTCGCAAGCCCCTCAAAGTCCAGAATACGAAACCTTCAGTCAATAGGTAGAGTACTAAGGAAAGGACAGGCAAAAGATCTAGCAACTTTATATGATGTCTCTGATGACATTACACGTAATGGTAAGAAAAACTATACGTTGAATCATTTGGTTGAAAGAATCAAAATCTACAATGAAGAAAATTTTGATTATAATATTATAAATGTTGATATCAGGTAACTCTATGGGAGACGATTTTCACGCAGTAATCAAACTAGTATCTGGCGAAGAGATTTATGCTCAAGCTTCTTGGATTGAAGAAGATCAACTTTTGTTAGTAGGTAATGCTATTACTATAAAGGAAGATGTTCTGAACCCTCAACCAGGTGTGATGCATCATGTTTTGGTTCCTAACATGTGGATGAAGTTCTCAGGTGAGGATACCTTTGTTATAGAAAAGCATAAAATTATTACCATCAGCGAATTAGATGATAATGCTATTGAATTTTATGGCGAGTGTTTACAAAAAGCATTAGCTGCCCAAAAGCAATTCGTCTCTGGTAACAAGACTCGTACAGAAAATAATAAAGGATACGTTTCTAAGGTAGATGATGCTAGAATGCTCTTAGAAAAATTATATAGGATAAAACCTAAATCTTAAAGTATATCTCTTTTGAACCGCCACACGGTTAGTGTACATCTTTTTAGGGGTCTTGTCAAGCCCCTATTTTTGTGCTATTATATATCCATACAAAAGAAAACCTATGGCTGCCAAACCAGAACACTATGTGAATAACAAAGACTTCTTGGAAGCATTGGTAATTTGGAAAGCCAAGGTAAAGAGAGCCGCAGAGAATGGTGAACCTAAACCTCAGATCACCAATTACATTGGTTCTTGTTTTCTGAAGATTGCTAATCATTTATCATTCCGTCCCAATTTTGTAAACTATATGTTCAAGGATGATATGATATGTGATGGAGTTGAGAACTGTGTACAGTATATTGATAATTTTGATCCAGCAAAATCCAGTAATCCTTTCGCTTATTTCACTCAGATTATATACTATGCATTTCTGAGAAGAATACAAAGGGAGAAAAAGCAATTAGAAATAAAGAATAAAATTATAGAACGGTCTGGTTTTGAACAATTATTTACAGCAGATGACAATGAAGTGGGATATAATTTATCTGATATGAATTCAATAAAAGAAAATGTAGAAGTAAAGATGAATCGATGAGCGAGTTTGGACAAAATCCACAAGCAAAAAGAATGTCACCAGAAATAACAAAAATTGATACACAGGGTATGAGTGGTCCCACCGACCCTAATTATAAACCATCTGGTAAACCTCAAGTACATAAACCTGCTTTGGTTACTCCAAGGAGATTGTTTACTCCTGAGTATGCAAAAGAAATGAAGATACTAATCAATGAAGTATTGGATGAAAGAGAACATAAGAAGAGAATGGAAGGAGCATATGATGATGTAAAACCATTACCACCATCATACTTTGATACTAAACATTTCCAATATCGTGTTGGAGAAGAAGAACCACCCTACCAAGACTGGACACAATGAAAGTTGCGATCATAACAGATCAACATTTTGGCATGAGAAAAGGAAGTAAGATCTTCCATGATTTCATTGGCAAATTTTATAATGATACATTCTTCCCATACCTAGAAGAAAATAATATAGATACTGTTCTTGACTTAGGTGATACCTTTGATAATAGAAGGAACATTGATCTATGGTCATTGGAATGGGCTAAGAATAACTATTTCAGTCGTCTTGAAGAGATGGGTATAACGGTACATACTATCGTTGGAAATCATACTGCTTATTATAAGAATACAAATAAGATCAATACTATAGATCTATTACTACAACAATACAATAATCTAATTACATATGATTCACCAACTGATGTTACCATTGGTGGATTGAAAATTCTATTTGTTCCTTGGATCAATGAGGAAAATAGAATTGAAACAGAATCCTTATTGAAAAAATCTAAGGCAACTGTTTGTATGGGTCATTTAGAACTTGCAGGATTTGAAGCACATCCTGGTTACAGTCATATAAATGGTGATAGTGTAGATAAATATAAGAGATTCAAGAAAGTATTTTCTGGTCATTATCATACTAAAAGTACTAAAGGTAATATAACTTATCTTGGTAATCCCTATCAAATCTATTGGAATGACTATGGTGATAGAAGAGGATTCCATGAGTTTGATACAGAAACTTTAGATCTAAAATACATCAAGAATCCATACACAATCTTCAACAAGGTAATGTATGATGACAATACATATAATACCACTGAGGACTTTGATGAATTTCAAGATCAGTATGTAAAGATTATTGTTCAAGAAAAGAATAACTATCTAACATTTGATAAGTTTGTTGAAGGTGTTTATCATGGTGGAGCACATGATGTAAAAATTATTGAGAACTTTGATCTGAATGCTGAAGAAGATGATTGGGTAGAAGTAGAAGATACTCTTACAACTTTAGAGAAGTATGTAGATGATATAGATACTGAAATGGATAAGTCTAATATAAAATCTATTATAAAAAATCTGTATAGAGAAGCGTCTCAAGTCTAATGTTTATTCTTACTATAGTAGAACAAAGTAGAGGAGCAAAAGATCAGGCTTATGCTGCCACCATGAAAGATGGTACAAAATCTCTTAGCATTTTTGTTGACAAAGATGACGCAGTACGGTATGCTGGTCTACTGGAGGCTGATGACCATCCAGCAGTAAAGGTCACAGAGATCCCAGATGAGAACATCATCAAGACCTGTGAGATGATGGGTTATAAGTATTCCATTATTACCCCTGATGAATTCGTGATTCCGACTACTAAATGATTTCGTTCCACAATATAAGATGGAAGAATTTCCTCTCTACAGGAAATAGCTTCACTGAAGTTGCTCTTGATAAATCACCTGCTACTTTGATAATTGGTTCCAATGGTGCAGGTAAGTCAACCATTTTAGATGCGTTGACCTTTTCTTTGTTTAATAAACCATTTAGAAAAATCAGTAAGTCACAGTTGATCAATAGTATCAATGATAAGGAATGTGTTGCTGAGATAGAATTTAGTGTTGGAAATAATAAGTATACAGTTGTTCGTGGTATCAAACCATCTATATTCAAAATTTATAAGAATGGTAATCTCTTAGATCAATCATCTTCTGCAACAGATCAGCAGAAATGGTTTGAGCAAAATGTATTGAAGTTGAATTTCAAATCATTTACACAGATCGTTATACTTGGGAGTAGTACATTTGTTCCATTCATGCAATTGAATTCTCCTGGTAGGAGAGAAGTGGTTGAAGATATATTAGATATAAAGATCTTCTCTATGATGCATGTATTGGTGAAGGAGAAGATGCGAATGTATAATGAAGAGATTAGAGAATTGGATTCTAAGGTAGAGATTGTAAAAGAGAAAATCAATATTCAAGATAGGTTCATCGATGATCTACAATCCCAATCAGATGAGAAGGTAGCAGAGAAGGATGAAGAGATTGTAGAACTACAACGTAAGCATGATACATTCCGTGTACAGATAGATGAATGTTTCATGGCAATAGATAATTTGAAAAGACTTACTACTGATATCAAACCACTAAAGGCTAAGTGTACTAAGTTGAAAGGGTTATCAGCAAAGATAACTTCTAATAGAGAACTTACTAATAAGCATCTAAGGTTCTTTGTCAACAATGATGACTGTCCAACATGTCGTCAGAGTATAGCACCTGAGTTCAAGGATAAGGAAATTCAATCTGCAAAGGAAAAGATAGATGAACTTGATACTGGTGTCAGTAGATTGAGAGTTCAGGTAGAAGATATAGAAAAGGATATAGATCATAACATTGCTTTACAGGAACAGATTTCTGATAAGGAATGGCAGATGAGAAAGATGAAAGATGATTGTCTGCATATCGATGACAAGATGAAATATATCAGACAGGAGATTGAGAAGATACAGAATAATAATATAGATAATGAAAAGCAGAAGCGTAGTGAGTTCTTGGGTCAGAAGATGGTCTTGGATGAAATGACTTCTGATACTAAGAAGAAAAGAGCAGAGCATGATATTGTCAGTCATCTTCTAAAGGATGGTGGAGTCAAGACTCGTATCATCAAAAAGTATCTTCCTCTTATGAATAGAACCATAAGAAGTTATTTGCAGAAGATGGATTTTCCTATCAACTTCTCTTTAGATGAAGAGTTCAATGAGACTATCAAGTCTCCTATACATGAGGACTTCTCTTATGCTTCTTTCTCTGAAGGAGAGAAGATGAGGATTGACCTAGCATTATTGTTTACATGGAGAGAGGTTGCTAGGATAAAGAACTCTGTCAATACTAACCTATTGATTCTTGATGAGATCTTTGACAGTTCTCTTGATGTTTCTGGTACAGATGATTTTATGAAAATCATTCGGTTTGCTATCAAGGATGCTAATATATTTGTCATCTCTCATAAGGGTGATATGCTTCAGGATAAGTTTGCTGATACTATACAGTTTGAAAAACACAAGAGTTTTAGCAAGAAGGTGACAGTAGAATAAGTGTCCACTAATCCTAGCATTTCCTTTGACATGCATTATAATAGGTTCATACACAAAGGAATCCATGCAGACAGTAAATTTAGAAGTCAAAGGAAATGTTGCAAAACTACTAGCTACTGAGAACTTAGTAGTAGAGCACAAGAATGTTGAGACTGCATCATTTGATGTAGACAGACGTGTTTTGACTTTACCTAACTGGAAGAAGGCATCGGAGCAAACCTTTGATCTACTGGTAGCACATGAAGTAGGTCATGCCTTATATACTCCTGCTGGAGAATGGGATGAGAAAGCACCCCATGATTTTATCAACGTCTGTGAGGATCCTAGAATTGAGAAGTTGATGAAGCGTAAGTATGCTGGTTTGAACAAGACATTCTATAATGGATATGCTGAACTTGATCAGCAAGACTTCTTTGATGTTGATTCTGTAGATCTTGAGGAGATGAATCTTGCAGATAGAATTAATCTTCATTTCAAAGTTGGTGCTTTTAGAGAGATTCCTTTTGAAGAGAAAGAGTTTCCTATCGTAGAGATGGTAGAAGATGCTGAGACTTTTGATGATGTATTGAATGCTGCTCAAGCATTATATAAGTATTGCAAAGAAGAGAAAGAGGCTAAGCAGAAAGAAGATGATTTAGAATCTCCTAATCTAAGTGGTGGTGGTTCTGGTAACAGTGATTCACATCCATTCTTTGATGAAGAATCAGATGGAGAAGGTCAAGAAGAAAATGGTGGTGGTAGTAATAGTAAAGGAGAGAAAGAATTCAGTGATGATATGACTGATGAGGAATTACTTGATGCACTTGATGCAGCAGGTGGTAAGCAAGGTTCTACTGAACCAGAAGTAACTACTCAGAGATCAGCAGATAGACGCATTGAAGAACTATCTAATCAAGATTCTTATGAGAATAGTTACGTTGAAGTTCCACAAGTAAAGTATGAGGATGTTGTATATTCTTATGAGAAAGTACAGGAAGATTTATCAGAGCACTTTGCAATCTATGAGAATAGTACAGATCCTTTGAGTCGTATACATGGTGAAGAAGTTCCTATCCTTAGTTACCCTGATAATGATCTTCGTGATTTTATAAGGAGTTCTTCAAAGGAAGTTAACTATCTTGTAAAAGAGTTTGAGATGAAGAAGTCTGCTGATGCATATGCACGTGCTTCTGTCTCTAAGACTGGTGTATTAGATACAAGAAATCTTCATACCTATAAATTCAATGATGACATCTTCAAAAAGATAACAACATTACCTGATGGTAAGAACCACGGACTTGTATTTGTTCTTGATTGGTCTGGTTCAATGAGTACTTGCATCCATGATACTGTGAAGCAACTAGTCAATCTAGTCTCATTCTGTAGAAAAGTAAAGATTCCTTTTGAGGTCTATGCTTTCATCAATCATTATTATGAGAATCAAGATGGTGAAGTTGATTACTATGGTTACAGATCTCATGGAGATAAGTGGCTTCATGAACGTAAGGAAGGTTTATTAGTTGTAGATTCTACTTTCAAACTATTAAATCTTATTAGTAGTCAAGCAAAGAAAAGGGATATTGATACTCAAATCAAAAACCTATGGAGAATGTCTTATCAGTATCAATTCCGTGGAGGATATAGTGTACCTCCTATCTACGGTTTAGGTGGAACACCTTTGAATGAGTCAATCGTTAGTTTACATAGTATTCTTCCTTACTTCAAGAAGATGCATGGTCTTCAAAAGGTTCATTCAATTATTCTTACTGATGGTGAGGCAGCAGGTATTTCCAGATCAAGAAAGTATGAGACAGAGTATTCTTCATATCATGAAGAGGGTGTAGGAAGAACAAGTTTAGATTGGAATACTTATCTTCGTAATCGTAAGACTGGACGTACCTATCAATTGAATGGACATTACGGTGCTACTGCATCCTTACTACAGAATCTAAGTGATACATATCCAGAGATCAATCTAATTGGTATTCGGTTATGTAGTAATAGAGATTTTGGTAATGCAATGCGTAATTATGTTGAGTATGAGGATAGAGATAAGGTTCATAAGGAGTGGAGAAGACATGGATCTGTTGCCATGAAGGGTAAAGGATATGACTCTTTGTTCGCTATCTCTTGCAATTCTTTGGATAATGATGTAGAATTTGAAGTACAGGAAGATGCGACTAAGGCACAGATCAGAAGTGCTTTCAAGAAGACCTTGAAGTCTAAGTCCATGAACAAAAAAATACTATCGGAGTTTGTAGACCTTGTTGCATAATAAAGACTGCTTAGAGTTACTCACGGAACTCGAAGATGAATCGGTGGATCTCGTTCTTACGGATCCACCTTATTTCATAGGGTTTGATGGTGGTAAAGGATGGGATTCTCAATGGAAATCTGAAGAAGATTATCTTGAGTGGTGTCATGCATGGACTACTGAGTGTGTAAGAGTATTGAAACCAAATAGAATGATAGTTGTCTTTGGTACACTCAAGACAGAAACCTTTTTGAAATATAAATTAGGTACAAGTCAGAATCCGTGGTTGACTCCACAGAATGAAATAGTATGGAGTTATAACTGGGGTGGACGCAGTAAGACTAACTTTGCTAGGAAACATGAGTATGCATGGTGTTGGTCTAAAGGAAAAGATTTTCTATTCAATGCTGATGACATAAGAGTCGATAGAAAAGTTAGTATAAATATGAGGACAGGCAAACCTTACGATAAGGGTACTATCCCTACGTGTGTATGGGAAAAGAATAACCATACCACCAGTAAGGAATATGTCAATTGGCATCCGACACAAAAACCTTTGATGATATTAGATAGAATCATTAGAGGATATACAAATACAAATGATACTGTGTTGGATTGTTTTAGTGGTTCTGGATCAACAATGATCGCTGCTTTCAATAGTGGAAGAAAATTTATAGGATCAGAGATCTCAGAAGACTATTGTAATAGGTCAAGAAAAAGATTTATTGAACTTGCACAGGCAAAGCTGCCAATTTAGAAAGTGGTACATGATCTATTGATTAGACCTCTTTTTAGATTATAATAGGTTCATAAGAAACAAACGACCTAAATGACTTTCAAATCAACCGTGGACACAAACGACATTACTGACTTCATATCAGAAAAGTTTGGTAATGAATTCAATGCAGATGCTATACGTGAAGCAGCAGCAGAGTTTGGTCTAGGATATCCTACAGTACGTAAACGCCTTGGAAAATATAGAGTTAGCACTAACAAATATAGACTCACAGTCGAAGAAGCTCGTGAAGTATTTGAGAATCAGATTAAAAATACTGCACCTGTACAGCAGAATTTGGTCCCTGTCAAGGATGACAACTTTGTCAAATTTGGTAACTTCACAGATCTCAAAAAGATACTTGCCTCTCGCCAGTTCTACCCTACGTTCATTACTGGCTTATCGGGTAACGGTAAAACCTATTCAGTGGAGCAAGCTTGTGCTCAACTAAATAGAGAGTTGATCAGAGTAAATATAACAATTGAAACAGACGAGGATGATCTTATTGGTGGCTTTCGTCTTGTTGATGGGTCTACTGTTTGGCATAATGGACCCGTCACCGAAGCTTTGGAGAGGGGAGCTGTCCTCCTTTTAGACGAGATAGATCTAGCATCAAATAAGATCTTGTGTCTTCAGTCAATACTAGAAGGTACAGGAGTATTTCTAAAGAAGATTGGTAAGTTCGTGAGACCTGCTAAGGGATTCACTGTGGTTGCTACTGCCAACACAAAGGGTAAAGGATCTGAAGATGGTAGGTTCATAGGAACAAACATCTTGAATGAAGCATTCCTTGAGAGATTCCCAATTACTTTTGAGCAAGCATACCCTTCAGTATCAATTGAAACTAAGATCTTGAATAAGATCTGTAATGACAAATTGTTCTGTAAGAACCTTGCTGACTGGGCAGATATCATCCGTAAAACTTTCTTTGACGGTGGTATAGATGAAGTAATCTCAACTCGTAGATTGGTTCATGTTATCAAAGCATATCAGATCTTTGGTAAGAAAGAGAAAGCAATTTCATTCTGCTTGAATAGGTTCGATGATGAGACTAAGCAGTCCTTCCAAGAACTATATGACAAAGTAGATGCTGACGTGGAGTTCAAAAATGCATCTGTGGAATAATTATAAATCAGTACTGTTTCGCACCTTCCCCAATCTAAGATATGGGGAAGACTGGGCGAACTGGGAGTCTAAAGGAACTTCTCTTATAGCAAGGACATACACCAGTCCTCATATTATAAAGTCAAGAGAAGTAGATATCTTTAGTGCTAAGACCAGTATCTACAACAACATCATCTATCCTAAGACTGGAAGTAACCTTCCATGTTTCGGTATGGATCTGATGGGGTTCACTGAGAAAAGAGTTATCATTGTATTTGACTTCCAACATCCAACAGAAAACTATCTGTTCTCTGTAGATGGATTACCAAAGCAAGAAGGTAACATTAGATTCTTTGAACCAGGCAATCACTTCTCAGAAAACATTTACGTTGTCAAATGTAACATGGATGAGGTTGATGATCATCTACCTATGTTTGAAAAGTACTTGACTACTTACAAATCTATGCTAGAATCAAATGTACCAGAGGGTGAAGACACAAGTGTCTATTCAGACTTTGATAAGTACATGATAAAACTTGATCCTGTAGGTCCGTATCTAAAGGGTAAGTTTGGACAAGAGAAAGCAGATTCTCTCGTCAATGATTTTTTATTCAACTATGGTTAATTCTTGGAGTTTACTTTATGACGAACTTTATGGTGAGGATGGTATGGCAATTTCAGATTTAGATGCTCTAGACAGAGTTATTACGGAGGAACCTAAACAAACACATATGGATAAGTATTCAGAAAAACAGATCCTAGATGAAGTAGGATCCTATATCACAAACACATACCGAGGTCATTATTCTGTAGGAAACGTACAGACTCTTGACCTTATTGATTCTGTAGGTGATGCAGAAGCCTTTTGTAGAAGTAATGTTCTCAAGTATGCTTCACGTTATGATCGTAAAGGTACATCACGAGCAGATATACTAAAGATCATACATTATGGTATACTGTTATTGCACTTCAATGATAAGGCAGCAAAGCATCATCAAAATCAAACTGGATCCACTGCTTTTACTGTAGACTACGACAAGTAACTTCACTTTTTATTATGAAACTTTCTGAAAACACCAAAAAGATCTTACGTAACTTTTGTGAGATCAATCAATCTCTTTATGTCAAGCAAGGTAATACTATTCGTACTATCTCTGGCATGAAGAATATTTTAGCAGAGGCAACAGTACCTGAAGAGTTCCCTAGAGATTTTGCTATCTATGATCTAGGTCAGTTCTTAGGTGGGTTGAGTTCTCAGATATATGAGGATCCTGAATTTGATTTTGGAAAAGAAACTTATCTTGGAATCAATGATGGTCATACTAAAGTAAAATATTTTTACTGTGATCCTAGTTTGATTTCAGCACCTCCTGAGAAATCTATTGAGATGCCAGAGGTGGTAGCAACATTTAGTCTCAATGAATCACAGTGGCAACGCATAAAGAAAGCTGCTAATGTTTATAGTTTACCTGATCTTGTTTTGACTGGTCATGGTACTGAGATACGTTTGACGGCAAAGGATAAGAAAAATGATACATCAAATACATATTCTCTTCTTGTTGGAGAAGGTGTTGATGTTGTAGACTTTGAGTATAGTTTCAAGATGGAGAACATTCGTATTATTGATGGGAGTTATAGAGTTGAAGTAACTGGGAATTTAATATCGAAGTGGACAAGTAACTCTGATGATTTGGTTTACTACATCGCTATGGAACCTGATCAAGTATGATACAATTATGGAGGATATGGAAATATGCCTTGGGTAGTTTCTCTGATGAAAAGACTGAACCCTACGACAACTACGTTATTATCATACGTAGTATTATTTTCTTTTCTTATCTCATCACTAACTGTTTTATTATTGGTGGAGTAATCCGTCACTGGAATCCACCAGTACAATCTACTATACATTATGAGAAATGACTTTCTTTGGGTTGAGAAATATAGACCCAAAACAATTGAAGATTGTATTCTTCCAACTCATATCAAGAAAACTTTTCAAGAGTTGATTGATACTGGAGAGATACCTAATCTATTACTAAGTGGTCCTGCTGGTATTGGTAAGACCACTGTTGCACGTGCAATATGTGAACAACTTGGATGTGACTACATAGTAATTAATGGTTCAGACGAGGGTAGATTCCTTGACACAGTACGAAACCAAGCTAAGAACTTCGCTTCCACAGTCTCGCTTACAACGAGTAAAAAGCATAAAGTTATCATCATCGATGAAGCGGATAACACCACTCACGATGTTCAACTCCTCCTTAGAGCGAACATCGAAGCGTTCTATAGCAATTGCAGATTTATCTTCACCTGCAATTACAAGAATAAGCTCATCGAACCTTTACATTCACGATGCGCTGTCGTGGATTTCACAATCGATGCAGTTCAAAGACCTAAGTTAGCATCTAAATTCTTTCAACGTTTGAAGGGTATTTTAGTAGAAGAAAATATAAAAGCAGATGATAAGGTATTAGTAGAACTGATTCAAAAACATTTCCCTGACTGGAGACGTGTACTAAATGAGTGTCAGAGACATGGTGTTGGTGGATCTATTGATACATCTATACTTGCCGAGGTGCATGATATAAATGCATCTACTGTTGTGAAATATTTACAGCAGAAGAACTTCCATGAACTTCGTAAGTGGGTAGCAAATAATATTGATAATGATGCTGGTGTCATCATGCGTAAGGTTTATGATGAACTGTGTAAGGTTCTTGATGGACCTAGCATTGCTGCATCTATTCTTATCATTGCTAAGTACCAGTATCAAGCAGCATTTGTGGTTGATCAGGAGATCAATCTCTTAGCATGTTTGACTGAGATCATGGCAGAGTGTACATTCAAATGACTAAAGATACAATAAGAAACGGTGAAATATCCGAACAGATCTGTCAACATAAATGTTTTGTTGAACATGGATACATGGTTAGTAAGCCTGTGGCTACTGCTGATTATGATCTTATTGTTGAGGTAGATAATAGACCTCTTAGAGTTCAAGTTAAATCTACACAGAAATCTACTGAGGTACTAATATGTAAAGGAACTAATGGGCAAGGAAATAAAGGTAAAGGAAAATATCCTTACCCAGAAAATAGTATAGATTTTTTTGTCATTCATGATAAACTCTTAGAAGAATGGTTTATCGTTCCTAGATCTGCTACTGGAGATGCTAAGAAAATTAGATTTAGTTCTAATCCTAATACTAAGTATGCCAAATATCTAGACAATTGGGAATTTAAAACATGAAAAAGATTGAACCAAAAGATTACATGCAAGATGGATGGGATAGATCACCATTAGGTGCTCATCCCTATGTTAGAGGAAGTAGGCATAATAAAATTGGTATGACTATTATGTGGACCTACTATATTCTATTTGTGGGTATGGTTGTTAGACTCATCTGGGTATTGAATACATGAAAGCACTAAAGACTCCTCTACGTTATCCTGGTGGCAAGTCACGTGCTACCAAATATATTTGTCCACGGTTTCCAGATAAGATATCTGAGTACAGAGAACCATTTTTAGGTGGTGGATCTGTAGCGATAGAATTTACCAAAAGATGTCCAGGTGTTCCAGTATGGGTAAATGATTTTTATACTCCTCTAGCGGTCTTCTGGACGCAGCTGAGGGACAATGGACAAGACCTTAGAGACAGACTAACTGAGATAAAATTGGAGAATAGTACTCCAGATAAAGCGAAAGAGTTATTCAATGAGTATAAAGAGAGTCTCTATGATGGTGATGATATTGAGAGAGCAGTAAAGTTCTACCTTATCAACAAGTGTAGTTTCTCAGGACTAACTGAATCGAGTTCCTTTTCTAAACAAGCTAGCGAATCTAATTTTAGTTTACGAGGTATTGATAAACTACCTGAGTACTCAAAGATCATTGCAGAATGGAAGATCACAAATCTTCCTTACGAAGAATTGTTAGGAGATGATCCAAATGTATTCATTTATCTTGATCCACCCTATGATATTAAGATTCCTATCTATGGTAAGAGGGGTGCTATGCATAAAGATTTTGACCATGATAAGTTTGCTATTGATTGTGACAACTATACTTCTCCTATGTTGATATCATATAACAGCAGTCAGATAGTAAAAGATAGATTTAGTGGTTTGCAGTGGAATGCTTCTGAGTTTGATTTGACATACAGTATGCGTACTACAGGTGATTATATGAAAGAGCAAGCAAAACGTAAAGAACTTATCCTTACCAATTACCAATGAGACTAGGAGTTTTGTGTTCTGGCAACGGAACTAATTTTGAAAATATAGTCAAGAATTGTCCTGATCATGAGGTTGTACTTATGATCTACAATAAAAAGAAATGTGGTGCTAAGAAAAGAGCAGACAAATTAGATATACCAAATTGTCATATCCGTCATAAAGATGAGGACAATATGATTTTACTATTTGAAACATATAAAGTAGATTTTATTATCCTTGCAGGATACATGAAGATTATTTCTACTAAGTTTCTTGAAGCATTTCCTAATAAGATAATAAATATACATCCATCATTACTACCTAAGTATAAAGGGTTGAATGCAATTGAACAGGCATTCAATAGTGATGATATTCTTACTGGATGTACTGTACATTACGTGACAGAAGAGTTAGATTCTGGTACAATAATAGGACAGGAAACTGTACCTATACTACCAAATGATACTCTTGAAGTATTAACAGAACGTGTTCATAAGGCAGAGCACTTTCTATTACCACAGGTGATAAATCATGCCATTATCAACTAGATATAGAAATGATATAATAGACATATGTTGTCGTATTATATCTGATGACAGTGTTCTATTACATGAACGTGTCTGGATGAATAAACTATGTGCTGTCAATCCATCAGCACGATCATTGAGAGATGATTTACTTTCTGTATTAGGAGATAGAAGAGATGAGGTGTGAAGTCAAATTGTATGTTGCTGGCAAAGTCTATAGTGAGTTTGTCGAAGCACGTAATTATCAAGAGGCAAGGGAGGTTGCTGTAGTCCGTAATCCTCATGCTAGAGTCATAGGTGTCAATGCGGTGTTTGGTGATGAAAGATAAGGACAAACAAGAACTCAAAGAACTAATCAAAGAAGTTCTGATAGAATGGGACTACGAAAGAAAATGGAAAAAGAAAACCTTTATACAAAAACCAGCATATGAGACTGACACAAGAAGTGATCGAAAAGATCCAGTTAGCAATGACCCACACAAAAATGAACGGAGAAACAAACTGGAAAGACGGAGACGAAATTGATGTATGCTTAGGAGGAACCTTTGCAGGAGATAAATTTATTAGTATAATAAACAGAACACGTAGCAACACTACTAAACAATGCGATACGAACTCAAAGACTACCTAAACTCTATCAACCTTACCAAGGAGAACTTGATGGAGGGTGACGAGGAAGCAATGAAGGGTTATCCCTCCTTCATTGTGAATCGTTGTATGTCTGGTCATATCGATTGTTTATTATATGCTAATGAGATGAACATGTCCTCACATATCCCCAAGGACATGCAGTACGATTTTTATATAAATAGCATCAGGAAAAAGAAAAGATTTTCTCCTTGGATCAAAAAAGATAAAGTGAAGGACCTAGAAAGTGTCAAAAATTATTATGGTTATAATGATGAGAAAGCACTTCAAGCCTTAAGAATTTTATCCAACGATCAACTTAAACATATCAAATCAAAACTTGACATTGGGGGATAAAATGTCCGTGACTATTACAGATAATGAGGTTCAGTGGTCCGAATCTCAAATGATTGGTGTGACTCTCAAAGAACCAGATGATTTTCTGAAGGTGAGAGAAACCCTTACTCGAATTGGTGTTGCTTCTAGGAAAGAGAAGAAGTTATACCAATCTTGCCATATCTTACATAAGAAGGGTAAGTATTATATTGTACACTTTAAAGAATTATTTGCACTTGATGGGAAGAAAGCTAACCTTACTGTTAACGATGTTCAGAGGCGTAACAGAATCGTACAACTCCTGTCTGATTGGGGACTTATCGTTGTTACCAACCCAGAAATCATCACAGATATCGCACCCCTCAACCAAATAAAAGTAATATCATTCAAGGAGAAACATGAATGGATGCTTGAGACGAAGTATAATATAGGTAAAAAAAGGGTTAACCCTGATAAATAGAATAGCGATAATCAATTAGTTCATGGCTGAAGAAAAAGAAGAACTTCTTGAAGAAGAAGTTGTAGAAGAAAAGAAGAAAGGTGTCTTTGGTAAAGTCAAGGATGCTATACTTCCAGATCCCGATGAGCAAGCAGCAATCGTTAGTACATTTGTACGCCTTGGTGTCTTGGTTTGGTCTGGAGGAATATTAACTTTAAATTATGTTGCCATACCAGGTGTACCGCAACAGAAAATAGATCCAACTTTTATAGCTTCAGTTTTTACAGGAGTTTTAGCTAGCTTCGGAATTCAAACTGCATCTAAAAAAGGTGATGGAACTATGAAGATGCAGAACAATGGTAATGGTAATGGAGGAGGAAGTGGTGGTCCTACTCAAACATTAAGAATTGAACAAGCACCACTAAAAATAATTGCTGTTGATCCTAATAGCAAGGAAAAGAAAACTTACGAAATCTAAAATCATGAAATTTAAATTCAACGACATTGCTAATGCAATTAGTATAGCATCAGGAGTATCACTCGCTGGTATTATAGGTGTAGGAACATACATCTTTGTAAACAAGGATGCAATCATTGATGATGTCAAAGATGCAGCGATTGAATCTGTAATGGATGGAATGGGTGCTGGTGCTCTAGGTGGTGCTGGTGCTCTTGATCTTGCACTTCCTGATGATCAAGCATCTGCACCTCAGGCTGCACCTCCTGCTGGATTCTCTCTTCCTAACTAATGGACGTAAAGGATATAGCAACCTATGGTACAGCAGTTGCTGTCATAGGAACTGGTACTGTGGTTGGTGGCAATACTGCCATTGACCGCTATACTGGTGGACCTGAAAAAAGAATACAAGCAACTTATAGTAAGAGAAGAAGTCCGTGCTGCCTTGAGAGATGCCTGGCCAACTACTACTGGTCAAGTAAAAGGTATGCAAGTACCTAATGGTAACTATCGTGAACAAATTCTTCAAAAATAAAGAGAGATGGAATCCTCCTCTAAACAGAGACGGAACTCCATGTCTTAAAGGTAGAATTATTAACCTAATTCAAGTAGTAGTTGTTGTTCAGTTATTAATAGTAGCAGCAACCATACATGGATGCCTTATGCCTGGTAAGGAATGTGATTCTGAAACCAAACAACACATAGCAAATATGATGACTGTTATAACTACATCTACCTTTGCTTTATATGCTGCTGAAAAATGAGTGAAATTTCTAACAAAGATTCAGAGCAGGACGTAAAGATTGCTGTCATTGATAGTACTCTTGAGAATGCTACTCGTAGAATGGAGTTGATCCATAAGAGAATTGATAGGACAGACGAGAGAATCACAAAACTAAATGAAGATGTAAGAGAGAGGATCAGAGCACTTGAGAAATGGGTCTGGGGTGCTGGCGCTGTTCTTACTGCCTTCATTGTAATTGGTGGTGTGGTCGGTGATTTAGATATACTCCCTAATAACGATGTCGATACCATTCATTCCAACTAATAGTCAGGAAGGTATCCCTAACATTACTGTTAATGGTACAGGGATACCTCTTGTTCAGCCTATTAATTCTGGTATCAGACCTATAGGTACTCTTCGTAATGTTCAGGTAGCAGATACTCGTATCTGGTTGAATGGTGTACCTACAGTAATACCAATTGAACCACCAGTGGTGGTCAATGCTGGTACACCTGTTGTTTTTATGCCTGGTTGTGTAGAAGTACATAAAGAGAATGCAAAGAAGGATCCATCTACCAATAAGATGCTGGTGAATGATGATCCTAAAGGTACTACTACACTATGCGATGCTGGTATGCCTAATTATTATCCACCAGACTATGACTATAGAGAATTGAGTTGGAAGACAGTTTATATGGATCAGGATCAGGAACCAGAGGGTGTAGATACAGGAGATCCACCTGAAGCACCTGTTCCAGAGACACCAGAACCTCCTCCTACAGACACACCAGAGGGTGATCCAGAGTGTCCTGGTCCTTTGGATCCAAGGATAGGATCAGTTGGACCTAATCAAAAAGAAAAGGTTGTTGGTCACGAGTTACAACCCGATCCTAACAACCTTAATAAAAAAATATGTGTAGCATTATATGAGGACATAGGAGTAGTAGAACAGTACCTACCCTCTGCTCAAGTTGTTGTCACTACAGCAACTATTGCGTCTGTTGCTGCTTCATCTGCCCTACTTGCCAAACCCCTAGCTGATCTGCTGCTGAAGGTTGTGAAACCTGCTGTGAAGAAGGTGATTGGAAAGGTAAACGCAATCCTTGGAAAAACCCCTTACCGTTTGACTGAAGCTGAGAAGAAGACGAATGAGTATCGGGTAAAGAAGGGTCTTCTTGAGATACCGTTTGCGAAGAATCATGCGAAGAGGGAGAAATCTCAGAAGAAGATTGATTCTGAGAAGAAGAAGACTCAAAGTTAGGTTGAGGTAGGTCGTGACTATGAGGATGTAGTTGACCACCTGGATTTGTTACCACAACATCAGCACATACAGATGCATAAGGTGAGTTGGGGTGGAAAAATATACCAGCTTTTTTGAGTTCACCACAATTTTTTAGTCTTGCAATCTCAAAGTCTAACCGCTTATTGGCAATCAATTGATTTTGCATATCAACATTTGCTGTAGCAGCTTCCTTACATAAACGCTGCATACCTCTGTTCAATGGTATGGATAGAGTAGCAGAGAGACCTACGTTAAATGATTGGTTTGCCTTCATGTCAGTACGTACAGGCTTGAACCATGTCGGGGTCATTTCCCCATCGTTGTCAATAATATCTGGAACACCATTAGGACCATCTATGTCTTGAATGATTGTGATGTCTGCACCATCTTCAAACCATCTAGTACCATCTGCTTTGGTACGATCATCATACCAATCTTCCCAAGGATAATTCTGTACAGTAACATAAGTAGGAGTCATCTTACCACTAGTATCAGTCATGTTATACTGTGGTTGATTATAAAAATCTTCCCAAGGATCTTTCCTTGAGTCAGCGAATTGAATATATGGTGTCATATTGAGAGTCGTACCTTGACATGACACACCACCACCGTAGGTGTTAGTTACGTATGGACCTTGTAAAACTTGTATTGCCTGGTTCGTTACTGAGCCAGAACTATTGGCGATAGGATTAGCTGTTGCACTTACACCCCCTACACCTTCCGCCAGCGTGGCAGGGGCAATCGCAAGTTGAGATAGACATAGTGCTATTGGGTAAAGACGCTTGTTGTATCCGTGACGCTTTGGATAGTTGTTACTCTTTGTATGAGAGTCTGGTTGGTAAGCCCTGGTCCTTGATAACTCTGGGTAAATTGAAATGCTGCACCTGGAGTCGTCTGTGTGAAGTTGCTTTGGTTGGAGAAGTCTAGTGCATCGTGAGAAGAAGTCACGCTTCCTGTCACCATGTCTCCATTGCTTCCCACACTTGGAGCTATTGTCACTGTTGATGTATTCACATTGGGGTTTAGTGGTTCTCCATTGTTGGAAACGCCTACCCCAGTCACGCTGTATTCCCATCCTGTCCTATAATCTATAGAATTAATTGTTTCAGTTACCGTACTTTCAGTTTCTGTATGGCTAGTCATACTTCCCTGCTGAAAATTGGGGACCACTGGCACGGCATTAGCAGCAGACCCCATAAAACTAAGCCATAGTAATACTACAACTTTTTTCATTATCCTAGTTCATTTCTAGCTCTGTAACAAATTGTCCAGTAGCTGTAGTACCTGCTCCTCCAGCCGTTACGGTCAGAGCACCTTGTGTCGTGACGGTCCCAGCCAAGGATCCT
>VTLG01007930.1_pt1 | contig 22184 bp, 30 predicted proteins | sample 4694571 | NCBI WGS metagenome assembly VTLG01 (sample SAMN12604809, study PRJNA352737) | marine metagenome | biome: ENVO:00000447; feature: ENVO:00000209|ENVO:00000569|ENVO:01000036; material: ENVO:00002151; isolation source: viral sequences binned using virsorter ... | reverse complement strand
TCCTCTGGGACCTCTGAGTAATTTACGTTAAGGATGTTTGTATCCGCATGGCAACTATCAATCGTAAATAAGTATTCACCATAGTACCATTTCTTTGATGGTGCAAGGTATTTACAACGTGTGCCCGCAAGTGATGATTTTTCTACAACTGTAATGTGGTAACTAAACGCATCCCACAACTCTAATTCTTCTAATTCAAGAGATAACTCACAAGGATTATTAACGAAAGCACTAATAGGCAGCTTATCATATAAAGCACCATATTCCGGCAAATACGTTTCAAAGTAGAGCGCTCTACCTTGGATAGACTTAACAGTAACCCAAACACCTTCTACAAATTCTCCATGACCTTTTTGATGATCATACAGGTATTCTTTTTTTATATATACTTTTGTCGGTGGTAGATTTGCTACTAGAAATGCCATTGCCTCTCATATAATATTTATGTGGTTCGTATTTTAACCATTTTAAAAACTTTTTCCAGTACTTTACCATATGTTCCTTTAATTGGGGACCCCCTGCAACGAATGTGCCTGGGATCCACCGAGATGAAATGAAGTTGAGAACTTTATGTGTACATTATGTGTTGATAATGTGCAAGAAAAAAATGCTTGACAAGATTTTTTGTAATGGTTTGTAATGGTGTCAAGGAAATAATTTTGCTTGACTTTAAAAAAAGACCGTTTTCTGCCAAATAAAGTACTTGTTTTGTTCACATTGATATGGTATAATAAGGTAAATGAGGATGGTGCAACATCTTCAGAGTATGGCTGAACAACAGTCTCCAGGTTGTAAGGCAATGCGTTTGTAAGGTATGGCTATATGGCTGAGGGTGCAAGCGTAGGTACTAAGTACTTGTTAGCATAGGAAATGTTGACTGGACGGGAAAGGTTGGGGGTAGTCAAAGAACCCCCCTACTCACTTAAAAGAATTATGATTAGTAGAACAAAATTTGATGAGTGGATAAATAAATCTAAACCAGGTGATAAGATAACTTATTATCGTGGTTATATTATGGGTCCACATTTACAAAAATATTCGCCCACGAGTGATGAGCGCCGTGTGCGTGCAATCAAGTCCTATGCTTACAAAGCATATGAGCACAATGTTGTAACATTGGTCCAGAAAAAGCATGGTGAATTTGATTATGAATATATGGCAATGAGGTTGTGATGTGGTTTTTATTATTACCAATTAAGTTTGTTATTTTTTTGATGGTTTGCCAATACTTATTTAGATGGATGTTTGGTGTATGAGTAAAATAGGTACATGGTTATTAGAGATGACTGAATATGCAGCAGAATCTACAAGAGAAGAATTTATTAAAAAGTATGGTGAAGCTCACGTTGACATATGGGATAGTGAAAATAAAGGAGATATAGAATGAAAGAATTAGTAGAAGCAGCAAATAAAATGAATAAGGTTTTACATGAGTGTGAAGACAATGGTGAAAATGTTGATACGACACTTAATGAGTTAAGTAAAATAAAGGTGCACGGTGTTGTGTTTCCTACGTTAATGTTATTAGAGATTATAGGTAAGTTTGCTGAAGGTGCTACAAAAAGACAAGAAGCAAAATTTAGTAGTGGTGATGCTGAACGTGAAGTCCAGAATAAATACTCTGATGTATCGGAGAAGTGGAATAAAATACATTAATGGACATAAAGTCTATACCAATGGTGCGTTTGTCGTGGGATGATGCACGTGATATGGAAACGGGGTGGCTTCCTATTAAAGATATGATTAATGCGCCACTTGCAAAGTGCCAGGAAGTTGGTTGGATGATAGTGAATAATAAAGAGAAAGTTGTGGTTATGAGATCGTGGTGCGTGGACCGGGATGATAATCATGGTGGTGGAGCAATAGCAATACCAAAAGGATGGGTAACAAAAATTGAATATTTACAGGTGACATATGCAGACGTACGAGATTAATTTATGGCTAGATAAAAAAATCATTGAAAAAGTTGTTAAACAATTTGATGATGATGAAGAGGTCATGGAATATATTAAAAATAATTTTGATACAGATCCTGATCCAGAGTTTCCATCATTAGATCCAAATCGTGGATATGTAAGACCCAAAGCATCCAAGTATATTATTACGTGGTCTAAGGTTCATACATATGTTAGAAAGAAAGGACCAAATAGGATAGAGCTAACAGAGGAAGAAAAGGAAATACAAAAGACCCTTGAAGCATCAATTACGAAAGAAGCAATTGATGAGTGGGGTGAAAATGAAATGTTACGCGAAGTAAGAAAAGATTATTGGAGTCATCCGGATGCAAAAGGCCTTGAAGAAAAAAGATAAACAAGGGCTAACACCCAAACAAAAAATTGTGTTTGAAGTCATTAGAGACTTTATTAGCCAAAATGGTGTAGCACCTTCATATGAAGAGTTAAAACAACTAATTGGATCTAAGTCCAAGTCACATGTGCATGGATTTGTGCATCAATTAATAGCTAGAGGATGGATAGGAAGAGGAAATGGCAGGAATCGGTCAATTTATATTTTGTAATGTGTCACCTATAGTGGTATATTTACTAAAAAGTTTTTTTTATTTTGTTACCGGGGACCAAACTGGTGCCACAGTGACACAATTGGTGATTAAACTATATAATTCAATGACTTATTATGTGTCACCTATGTGTCACTACTCTAGACGACGCAAGGCACTTTTTTGTTTTTTGGAAATAAAAATGAGTAAATATTCAACTATACTGCGGGGTTTTGTATGGTAGATGAAAGATTAAGAGGTGCCACAAGTGGTGCCACAAATATGTCAAAAAAGTATCCAATCAGAGCTGATGGATTGACAGATAAACAACGTGTGTTTGTTAAGATATATTCTGAGAATGAGGGTAGATTGACCCCAACAGAATGTGCAAGACAAGCTGGCTATAACGAGGATAGTGCTAACGTAAGAGCATCTGAATTATTAAATGGTAAAAGATTTCCAAAGGTTGTAGAAGCTATCATTGCACGTAGAGCTGAGATTGAAAAAACACATGAGGTAAAATTAAATAAGCATGTTCAAGAGTTGGCTAGATTGCGTGAGAAGTCTTTGTCTGAAAAGTCTTATTCTGCTGCTGTTAATGCTGAGCGCTTGCGAGGGCAAGCGGCCGGATTGTACATTGACCGTAAAGAAATCAGGACAGGAAGTATTGACTCTATGTCGCGTGAAGACGTTCTAAAACAATTAAAGGAGTTAGGGTTAACAGGTGAATTCAACAAAGAAGGAAATAAAACTGTCTTATCGGTCGAAAAGGAATCCAATAGCGAAGAACCTAAAGACATCACCCCAGTGGAAACAAAGGGTGAACAAAAACAAGAAAAAGTATGACCGTAAAAACGGAGACAAATTTTTGGAAGAATGTAAAGACGTTATTAGAGGGTGGTGAGTATATTGCTTCACGCCTTGAAAGTTACGTCACGCCAGGATTCCCAGATTGCTTAATTTATCACAGAGATACAGGTTTCTTTACAGTTGAATTGAAAGTGCTGGGAAGTAATAATAAAGTTACGCTATCACCATTTCAAATTGCATGGAATATGCGTCATGCGACAGCTGGATCACAGTCTTATATCCTTGTTAACTTGCCTCTGGCAGAGCAAGTTAAATTGTTTCACGGATGTAAAACCAAGGAACTTAGCGAAAAGACCGTGTTCCAAGTGCCTGGGCTCTATGAGGGTCCACTCAAGGACCTAGACTTCGTCAAACTCTTAAGCTCTTAAACTCTCTAACTCCCTTAACTGCGACCTTTAGCCGCGGCCCAGGACCTCTGCAGCTGGGCGCCCGGCGCCCGATGCGCAAACTCGCCTCAAACTCTTACAGTTTTTCCCAGTTTTCCGCGGATTTAGTTTCCTGACTCTGAAGGCCGGGTCCTGGATGCAGCTGACAAACTCCGCAAACTCCCCAGTTTTCTGCCATTTGTTCCTGAAGCGTGCAGCTCACCTTCACGCACCGGGCGCGCCGGGAGTTCACTGCTTCGTACCAAAAAAGTTATCCACAGAAAATTTTGTGTGATGGGTTGCATGTGATGTCATAAGGTGTTATATTATAAGTAGAAATAAACATAGGAGTTAATATGGTATTACCAGAAGATAGTAGCAATCCAATAGTGGAAGTGCTGAAAGAAATAGCTGAGTCTTTAGATAAGAACACAGATATACTAAATAGAATATGTAATCATTATGATTCGGTTGTTCCTGTAATGAAGCGTAATGCTGATAGAGTAGATGAGGCACAATCAGACAATAGGAGTACATTAGACAAGATGTACGAAACAGTATTTAATAACTGATTCTTAAACTCCGCAAACTCCCTGCGACAAATAGCCGCGGGGATAACCTGTGGATAAGTGGCCGGGCGCGCAGCGGGACCTTCCTGATAAACTCCGTTCGCAATCTCCCAAACTCCCGGAATTCCGCCATTTTTCAGATGACGGATCCTGCTTCAGGCACCGGGCGCGCGCCGGGAATTCCCGGGGAAGTTTCGGAATAAAAAGCCCAGAAAACTAGGAAAATATTTTGCCCGGGAGCTTGACACACGCCAGTGCAGGATCTATATACCAGGTAGGTGAATTACCAAAAGAATTGAAGACTGCAGAAAGATAAGGAAATATGCCATTTTTTATACTATTATTACCCCTGAAACTCTATGTACTTTGGATGCTGCTGCAGCATCTGCTGCATCTCTGAAGCTGCGTGCTTCCAGGCAGCTGTAACTCTTCAACTCCTCAAACTCCCTGAAGATCGGAATTTGGTCCTTGGGTCATGAGCTGGTCCGTAACGCACCGGGCGCGCCGGGAATTAAAGTTGACAGAATTTGGATTCGTGATATAGATGTCATTAGAAAGAGAAAGGATTACTATGATTCGTTGGAATAAATGGACGAGAGATTATACATATACTTATGAATGGGATAATGGAGTATGGCGACTTATCCACAAGAAAAGTAATAGACCTATTGCGTCATGGTTTGGAAAGATGTATAGTATGTTTAGTTAAACATAATGATGTACTTAACATATGACGAAAGGTTTAGCTAAGAGGCAAGATAAACGGTGTTAATCGGCTCTTGCCTCACAAACTCCCAAACCTAACTCAAACTCTTTAACTCCCAGAAGTGCGACACTTTGTCCCGGGCCCAGCGTAACCAGTTCCCGGGAAGGCAGGTGCAGAGTTAAGGGCATAAAAAAAGGGGATAATAAATATCCCCTTGTAATAGTAAAATAGCGACTACTATTCTATTCTACTAAACCTAATCGTTTAACTAGATATCCAATGTCGCCTTGCATGTGCTGGATTAATTCTAAACCCCCATTGTTTCTGTTTTGACTTGCCCACTCAACTATTGAATTGCAAAGTACACCACAGATTAGTTTCCAATCTGCACTAGATGTCATTGGAACTTTAACATCAGACAACTTGTCAAGGTTGCCTAATTCTTTTTCTAACTTTAAATGGTCAATCATCTCTTTTAATAGAGGTGATATGTCAGTACCATTTGAAGTAATCATTGGTAAATTATCAGTCATAGTAGTCCTTTATATTATTGAGTTATAACACCTGTCGCTCATTACACAGATGATAATTAGTAAATAGTAAATGGCTACTAACGTAGCCACAAACACAGTAAATTCTAGAATACTTTTAATCATATTCTATTGCCATTTATTTCTAGGATATTGGCAGTATTAATATTAGCCCAACGTCTATGTTGAGGTTGTAAGCCACTACCTACACGATAAGCTAATACATAATCATTATGCTCTCTAACACTATTCCTTGTTGCAAGGTTAGTATGTCGCCAAGCATATTGACCAAGTATTGCTCTCTTAATAGTAGATACTTCGCCTTTATTATTTATCCATTTGCAAGAGAAGAATCCCATACCTACTCTTGTTTTAAAATCAGATTTAGTCATTTGTAGTCCTTTCTAATTCTATCTAACGAGTAGCATAGTCCTATTATAATGTATATAGCTAATTAAATTAATTGTGGATAACCTGTGGATAAGTCGCCCGGGATGTAGTATGTTCTCGTGCGTGTGTACTACTAGATGTAGGGGTGCGACACTTTGTCGCGCGGCATTTTGTCGCAGGCGCCCGGGACTTCGCGCTCGCTTACGCTCGCGCCCGCTAGCCTGGGGTCAAGCCTAACTCCGAAACCCCCTCCCCCCCTTTTAGAGAAAGCATGCTTTAATTTTTTGCTTGGGCAAGTTCGAGAGTGACAATATGGTATAAAAACGTTATAAGGTACCTTAGTTAAAAAATTTTTAAAAAATGGAAAACGTTTCTAAATTAGAATCACTAGATACGAATACACTGAAGTTGATTCTTAAACATAAGCTGGAGGAAAAGCGTGAAAAAACGCAAGGCGATTTCTTGTCTTTTGTTAAGACGGTTTGGCCAGAATTCGTGGAAGGTAAACACCACAAAATTTATGCAGAAAAATTAAACCGTATTGCAAACGGTGAGCTTAAAAGACTTATTGTCAATATGCCACCAAGACATACAAAATCAGAATTTGCGTCGCATTTATTTCCGGCATTTTTCATGGGTAGACACCCAAAAGCAAAACTGATACAGACAACTCACACAGGGGAACTTGCTATTAGGTTTGGTCGTAAAGCAAAGAACCTTATTGAATCAGAGGAATACAATGCGGTTTTTCCAGATGTTACTTTGGCCGCAGATTCAAAAGCTGCTGGCCGTTGGGAGTCTAATCATAAAGGCGAGTACTTTGCTGCTGGTGTGGGTGGTGCTATTACTGGTCGTGGTGCTGATTTACTTATCATTGATGATCCACATTCTGAGCAAGATGCTCTTTCGCCCACGGTCCTAGAATCACATTACGAGTGGTATACTTCCGGTCCACGTCAGCGTTTACAACCTGGCGGCGCGATTGTTTTAGTCATGACGCGTTGGTCAGTAAAAGATCTTACTGGTAAGCTGCTCGAGGCCCAAGGCAAAGATGATATGTCAGACCAATGGGAAGTAGTAGAGTTTCCTGCTATTATAAATGATAAACCTATGTGGGGTAACTTTTGGTCCATGGAGGGCTTACAAGGAGTCAAGGCTTCTATTCCACTAACCAAGTGGCAAGCACAATGGATGCAACAACCTACCTCCGAGGAAGGTGCACTTATAAAACGTGAGTGGTGGCAAGAATGGAAAAAAGATGATATCCCTGAATTACAATACGTAATTCAATCTTACGATACAGCTTTTACAGCAAAAACAACATCAGACTATTCAGCCATAACAACATGGGGTGTATTTACTCCAGAAGATGGTAGTAAGCCGTGTGTTATTTTATTGGATGCAAAACGTGGGAGGTGGAACTTTCCAGAACTAAAAGATAAAGCAAAAGAGGAATATAAGTATTGGGAACCTGAATTGGTTCTCGTAGAAGCAAAGGCAAGTGGATTACCACTTACGCATGAGCTTCAAAAAGCGGGGGTCCCTGTAATTAACTTTACACCGTCAAAGGGAAATGATAAACATTCAAGGGTAAACAGTGTCGCACCTATATTTGAATCAGGCGCAGTTTATGCGCCAGTAGGCAGGCGTTGGGCAGAAGAAGTTATCGAGGAGTGTGCAGCATTCCCTTTTGGGGACCATGACGATTATGTTGATAGCATGACACAAGCATTAATGCGCTATCGTCAAGGTTACTACGTTGAGTTGAAAGACGATTTCATGGATGAGGAAACAGAAAACGTTCGTAGGAGGACCTATTACTAATGTCGACTATTGAAGACCAAAGAAAACGATACGAGGAAAAATTTAAGCCTGGTGAAACTTTTACTGAGCTAGATTTAGCTTATGAAGCTACACGAAATATGCGTGATCCAAGTCTTATTAAAGACTTCTCACAATCCAATGAAGATTACGTTGTAGATAGTGCAGATCCTAATAATTTAGAAGAACAGTTTATTCCTGATTCAGACCAAGTTGGAAATCAATATAACATGATAGCTGATACTGGTTTTACAGCTTATAATACAGGTAAAACTTTATCTGATATATTTCTTCAAGCTTTGCCGGCAGCAGAAACTATTTTAAATCCATTTGGTGAGTATAGTGGTCCTTATGACTATTTTAAAAATCTAGGAACTACAACTTTAGAAAATGATGATTTTAAAAAAATAGCTAAAAATCAATTAAACAATCCTGCATTACAAAATTATATGGAAGGATATAAGAAAGACTATGTTTTAAATGAACAAGTAGTAATTGATCATTTAAATAATAAATTAGGATTAGATATTACCAGTGTAAACCAAGCGGATGATGCTGGATCATTATATTCAAAATACAAAGGAAATGCAGAAGTATCAAACGCTGTTAAAGGCGAACTTAAGTTTTTAGAAGATAGTTATTTAACCCAAAATGATTGGTATGAAGATGATGACTTCTATTACGTAAAAAATTTTAAAGAAATAGACATGGCACCTAATGTTGCGTGGACCAGGCATGGTGATTTACAATTACCTAATTACGGAGTTTTTAAACTAGATAATGATGGCCAAGCATCAATGATGCGTCACTCAGCAACTAATCTAAAAGAATCATGGAATCCAATTACAGCGTTTATTGGAGAACAAGGTTTTGGAAGTAAGCCGGAACATGAATACGGAATTGAATTGTACGGGGACCCAGGAGCACAAGCTGCGGGATTTGGTTTAGGTTCACTTGCTTCATTCTTCACACCTCAAGGTGCGAGGACCGCGATTAGTAGTGCAGTAACAGCGCCTGGCATGTGGAATAAAACAAAAGCAACTGCAAAGTTACCATGGCAAGCAGCAAAAACAATAGCTCCTAAAAGTGTGGGGCAAGCTGCTGCGTATTCTGGTATTGCAGGAATTCCTGTATCTGGTTACTTTGACGTCCTTGGTGAGTAATGATTCAAGGAGGAATTAGCGCTCTTAAGTTAGCACCTAAACTTGCTAAAAATATTAAAAGTATTTTAGGAAAAGAAAAAACAACTACTTCTATATATAATAATCCTAATAAAAAAACTGTTAGGGTTAGATCTGAATTTAATTCAAACACAGATATTCCTGTTGTGGAGGAACAATACAAACATCTAAATTTAAAAATAAATCCACAAGGTAAAAAAGGATATTTAAGAGGTTCTTTTGATGCTCCTTTAGAACACGTAACAACTAAAAATAAAATTAATTCACTTACATCTAAACCTGAAATTAGGAGTCAATATCCAGTAAGTGTTATGACAGATAAATTTGCCCTTGAAAATATTGATGATCCTTTTTTTAAACAATTAGGTAAAGAATACGCTAATAAAACTTACATGGGACAATCATTTCCTCGTTTAACTAAACCATTACTAACTAGATTAGCTAATTTAAATAGAAAAAAAGTTGGAAATGAATTGGGTGTAGATCTTCCTTTAAGAGAATTTAATATGAAAAATGCAGATAGTTCTATTATGAAGATTTTTAAAAGAACTAATCCTGGTATTGAAACGTTACCATTTACTAAAAAGTTTTTAACACGTGGTTCGCTTAAACGAAATAAAACATTAAATGATTATTTAAGTGAATTAGAGCCTAAAACAGGCATGCCTCGTTATGAAACAATGACTAACCAAGAATTGGCACTTGATCCAAGATTTAAAGGTTTTTATAAAGGAGATCAAACAGGTAAAGGAGGTTTAAAAGCATTAGAAGATAGGATTCAAGAGTTTAGAAAAGAACGTAACTTAGAATTAGTAATTAATAAGTTTGGAAGAAAAAAAGGAACTGGTGGAGAGTATCTTACTATAAATCCTAAAAAAGGAACTAGGTTATACGAAATAAAAAAATTATTTAAAGCTGGAAAGTTTAAACAAAGTGATGAATATACAAAACGTACTTTAGATACCGCAAAAAGATCAGAAATAGTGATGAATGCTGTTTTAGATAAATTATCTCTTGATCAAAGAAAAATAGCACTTGGAATGTTGGATAAAGGCAAACCTTTTATGCAAGCACTTCACGCAGCAGCGGTAAGAGATAAAAGTACCCCAAAAGAATTATTAACACCTCAAGCTATTTCTACGTGGTATAGAAATATTATGCACCGTGAATCAGAAAATGCCATTAAAGCTTTGTTAAGAAATAAAACAAAATCTAAATTTGAAATTGATTTAGAATTAGCTGGTTGGGAAGATGATATGCGCGCACTTGGATTACAGTCTGAAATAGATGGTAAAATTTATGGTGCTTGGTATGATCAATCAAAAGGTATGATAAAACCTTTAGTTCAAGATCTTCAAAAAGAATATCCATTAAAAATGATGGAATTTAGAGGACAAAAATTTAAACCAGTTGGAGCTAAAGATGGCGGCTTGATTGATACAGATTTAGATGATACAAGCACCACTATGGAAGACTTACCATTATTAGATCCTAAAGAAAGTATTGAAAGACAAAAGTTTAATGTAGGTGGATTTGCTGCCTTATTTGGAACGATGTCTAAAGTACCGAAGGCCGTGGCCCGGGTTGGTGATATGATTAAATCAACAGGCAAGGCAGAAAAAGCAACAGACGTTGCTGTTGCGCAAGCAGTTGAAGATAAACCAGCAATGTTTCTTTCCACAGTTGACGCAATTGAAAATATGCCTGAAACAAGTTTACCGGCACAACAGTGGCTTGGAACAATTAAAAATAAACCTGGGGTGTCAGCAACAGAACTTGATGAGTTTGGTTTAGAAGCATTACTAAATAATATGGCAAAAGCAGATCCAAAAAGAAAGTTATCGAAGACCGAGCTCCTTGAAACTTATAACAAAGAGATGCCGAAGATTGATATGGATATTGCGATGGCAGCACCTGTGGAACGTGGAGCAAAAGATTTAGTTGATATGTTAACAAGGGTACGTGAAAAAAAAGGTTATGGTGGCTCCGATGATGCTTTAAATGTAACGTCTAATGACCCAAGATTATTAACAGCATTACATCAACCTCCCCAAGATGCAACAGGAATGAAAGTTCGTGAACATCTTTTAAATGTAATGAAAGGTCAAAGTATGGATGAGGTAAATTTATTAAGCGTTAGATATGGGGGAAGTAATGTTGATCTTAACACTGGTGAAAAGTTTAAACCAATGTGGGAACGAGGTTTTCCTGCAATGTACCACGGCGCTAATGATATTATAAAAAAAGACCATATTAATGTTTTAAAAAATTTAGTACCTCAAGAAGATATAGTAAAATTAGCAACAGCTAAAAATATTCCAGAAGAAGAAGCTTTTAATCAGTTATACCAAGCATTAAATATTTTTGATAGAAATGTGATGACAGCTGATGTTCCAATTCCTTTTTGGACCAAAAAGTTATTATACCGTTTAGGTGATATGGGTGAAGGTAGAGGATTCTTTTTTAAAAGTAAAAAATCACCAGCACATGATGGTGCACAATTTGTTCCAGGTGGATCTGGATACGGAGAATTAAAGTTCTATTTTAATTTTGATGATGGCTCTATAAGAGCTGGAGAAAAGGTATATGACTCTGGTCACTTTAGTGGAGAGGTATTTAAAGGTAATACAGGCAACTCGCCATTTGGATGGGGTAGATTTAGTGAAAGAATTGATGAAAATGGTAGAAAAATATTGTTAATGGAAGAAATTCAATCAGATTTACACCAAAATGTTGCTCAAAAAGGGTATAAATATGCACCAAGACTTGATAAAAGCAATGTTTTAGCAGAAATGAGTGATTTTGCGGCGCAATTAGACAAAAAAATGCAAACTTTGGAGTCAACAAGGCTTAGAAAAGACAATATTATGCAATTACCACGTGTAGAACGTGAATTACCGGAAAATGTAGCAGAATTAAGGAATATTGAGCGTGCTATGAAGAAATTAGTAACTGATGTTAAAAATTTAAAGAAAAAAGTTGATGAACAAAAGACAGCTACAGGTTCAACTGGTCAAGTTCACCCTGATGCACCATTTAAGAAATCTGAAAACTATGCAAAAGTGTTTTTACAAGGATTAATGAAAATGGCAGCTGATAAAGGGTATGATGGAATAGGATTATCTACTGGAAAGATGAAAAAAGCACATGGTGGAATACCTAAAGGTGGAGATAAGTTTTATGATGAGATAGGAGTAAAAGCGATGAAAAGAATTGCTAAAAAGAGTGGATTTAAATTTTCTGATACAACAATAGTTGACGGGAAAGGATTTACATGGGAAAAGATTCCATTAATTGAAATGCGTGATATAAACACAGGACAACGTATTCCTGGTCAATCAACTATCCCAGTTTATAGTAAAGGTGGATTTGTTAAACAAAATATGGTAAGAGGATCAAATGGCTATTAAATCAAGAATGCCTTCTGCTGGTTCAATAGAAAAAGCAATTGAAGCACTAACAGATGGTTTAGAAATTGCAGATGGTAATGGTGTTGAAGTTGAAAAAACAGTAGATTTTGAACCAGACCCATCAATAAATGAATTAGAAGATGGTAGTGTAGAAGTAAGCACGGATGGAAGCCCATTACAACCACAATTAGACCAAGCTAATATTCCTTTTAATGCAAACTTAGCAGATTATATTTCTGAAGAAGATTTAAAAAAATTATCTGATTCATGTGTTGCTTCATACGAATCAGACAAAGAATCACGAAAAGATTGGGAAGATACTTATATTAAAGGTTTAGACATGCTTGGATTTAAGTATGAAGACAGAACTCAACCTTTTGAAGGTGCAAGTGGTGTTATTCATCCTTTATTAGCAGAATCAGTTACACAATTTCAAGCACAAGCATATAAAGAATTATTACCTCCAGCTGGACCTGTTAATACAGAAATAGTTGGTGAAATTACTCCTGATGTTGAAGAACAAGCTAAAAGAGTAAAAGATTACATGAATTACATGATTACGCATGTAATGAAAGAATATGATCCAGATATGGACCAATTATTATTTTATTTACCACTTTCAGGGTCAGCATTTAAGAAAACATATTATGATGGGACATTAATGCGTCCTGTATCTAAATTTGTGTCAGGAGAAGATTGTGTGATTAATTATGGTGCGTCTTCTTTAGAAGATGCTAACAGAATTACTCACGTTACAAAAGTCGATGCAAACAGTTTACGTAAACAACAAGTAAATGGTTTTTATAGAGATATTCCAATTGTATCAGGAAGTGTATCTACAACTAATGAAGTAAGAGAAAAAGTGGATGAACTAGAAGGAGTTTCAAAAGAAATTCCAGAAGGAGATGATTATCACACTTTATTAGAAATGCATGTAGATATAGATGTACCAGGATTTGAAGATCCACAAGGTATTAAACTTCCTTATATAATTACTATTGATCAATACAGTAGTGAGGTTTTATCTATTCGTAGAAACTGGAACGAACAAGATCCAGCTAAAGGAAGAATAGATTATTTTACTCATTACAAATTCCTCCCAGGATTAGGCTTCTATGGATTTGGTCTGATCCACATGCTAGGTGGATTGTCAAGAACTGCAACAAGTGTTTTGCGGCAGTTAATTGATGCAGGTACTCTTGCCAATCTTCCAGCAGGATTTAAAGCTAGAGGAATGCGTATACGTGATCATGATCAACCTTTACAACCAGGTGAGTTTCGTGATGTTGATGTCACAGGACAATCAATAAAAGAATCATTATTACCATTACCTTATAGAGAACCTTCGCAAACTTTATTTGCATTATTAGGTTTCTGCGTGGACGCAGGTAAATCTTTTGCAGCAATAGCTGATATGAAAATGGGTGAAGGTAATGAACAGAATCCAGTTGGTACTACGCTTGCATTATTAGAGCGTGGAACTAAAGTGATGAGTGCAATACATAAAAGATTACACTACGCTCAAGGAGTAGAGTTTAATTTACTTGCAAAATGCATTCAATTGTATCTTCCACCTGAATATCCTTACATGGTTAAAGGTGGGAATAGAACAATTAAAGCAAATGATTTTGATGATCGTGTTGATATACTTCCTATATCTAATCCTAATATATTTTCAATGTCACAAAGAGTTATGTTGGCACAACAGCAATTACAAATGGCAATTGCTAATCCAGCATTACATAATTTACGTGAAGCATACAGAAGAGTTTATCAAGCATTAGATGTTGATAACATAGATGCATTATTAAAACCGGATCCAGGCACACCTCCACCAAAAAGCCCTGCTATAGAAAATTCAGAAGCTATGCGTGGAACTGAACCAAAAGCTTTTCCAAAACAAAATCATAAAGCACATGTAGAAGCACATGCAGAATTTATGTTTACAAGACCTGTTCAAATTAATCCTCAATTATATGCAATGATGGAAGGACATATTTTATCACATATTGCTATTCTTGCTGCTGAACAAGTTGAAAAAGAAATGTTACCAGAAACAAAAAAATTAGAACAACAAATTCAACAGTTAAATGCGCAAGCACAACAAAATCCTGCATTACAACAACAAGCTGCACAACAAATTCAACAAATGCAAGAAATGTTTATGATACAAAAAGAAGCAGAAATTTCTGTTGTAGAAGCAAAATTAATTAAAGATATGGCTGCTGAAGAACAACAACGAAGTGGTTTAGAAGATCAAGATCCATTAGTTAAATTAAAACAACAAGAAATTGATCTTAAAGCTGCTGAACTTATGCAGAAAACAAAACAAGAAGAAACAGACACGTTAATGAAGACAGCAGTTGATGCTGAAAAGCTTGACTTAGAACGTGAAAAAATGCAAAGTACTAATGAGTTAGGGGTTATGAAAGAATCTTTCGGGATGATAAAAGATCAAGAGAAAGAAACTGTAGACGAAATTAAAGAAGACCTTATAACTTTAAGAGAGGATGCAAGAAGCAAAAGTAATGAGCGAATTGCAGTAATGAAAGAGAGAGGAAAAACAAATGGTAAAAAGCAAAATAACAAAAATAGCTGAAGTAATGCAAAAAGCTGAAACTTTTGCCTTACAAGAGATTGATGGAAATGCAGATGACCAACTATTGGTGGCTGCAGGATTGGCTGCTGTTACCAGAAATTTATACATAAACGCACTAGGTCCTGAAGAGGCACAAAAAGTCTTTGAAGTTATGCTAGATTCGTTTATAGTAGCGGACGAAATTATTGATGGTTCATATTCAGATGGCTATCAAAAACCAACTATACATTAGGAGGTAAATATGAAGTTATTAACAGATCTTTGGGCACACTTAAAAGAGTGGTCGGACTGGGGAATGAAGGACTGGATTAAATCCGGTATCGTTGCCATAGTTGTTATTCTCGTGCTTCAATCAATTTTATAAAACTGGGCTAGTTTTAGGAGATTAATATGGCAATAAATTGGGCGAAAGTCAGACAAGCAATGACCCAAACACCAGACTACAATACAAGTATAGGTGGGGGCGACGCATACTATAACAGACCGGATTATAAAGGTAACGCTTTCAGAGCAAATCAATACAATAACATGCGTAATTTTGGCAATCGCCCAAATGCCGGTGGTGGTGCTGATTATATGAGCACTATTGGAAATGTTAACAGACCTACTACAGCCGCAAAATCAAATCCTAACGCTTTTGCAAATGCACGAGCTGCAATGACTTCACCAGCTGCTTACGGAGACGAAGAAGAAGGTGGCATCATGGAAGTTATAAAAGAAAAAGGTAGTAATTTTGTAAATGATGCCAAAACAATGGCAAGTGATTTAACTCCAAATGTAAATTTTAGAATGCCTGGAATTGGTGGTTTAGCAATGGGTATGGCAGATAGTATATCAAATAACATGAGAGATCATAGATATTTAGATTCTATTTATGGTAAAGGGTCTCCAGAAAAAAACATGGCTTTTTTTAGAAAAGCAAATTTTGATGCCGGTAACAATATGGGCACAAATGATATGACAACAATGTCAATAGGAGATACAAGTAGAGGTTCTAGTATGGGACAAGCTATGAAATATTTTAATAAAGCTGGAATTTCTCAAAGAAACTTAGAAAGATTTATGGATCCAAATGATAAATTTTACGGAAGTGAAGCTTATTTAAGATCACAAGCAGGTGGTAGTGGCGCAGAAGATTTTGATATTGGAATGTCATTTATTAAAAATGCAAAAGCTAGTGCAAATTTAGCAAGAGATATGGCATACGCAGAACAAGCAGATGCTGCTAATAGAGGAGTTAGTGGAGTATCTTATGCAGAACCTGACATGTTAAACGAAATACTACCAGGTGAACCTGGAGTAGATTTAAGACCATATGCAGGCATGCAATCTGGAATTGACTATGATGCAATGGGATTAGCACCTGATCCAGAAAATGATTTACTTTATGGTGAACCAGGTTTTGGTGCACAAAAAATAGTTCCAAACTTAAATAAACCTCCAAGGGATGATCCTTACAATCCTTACAGAGACGAAGATTATGGTGCACCATTAAGAGATATTGATATGTATGAAGGTATATATGAATCACCTTTAACCGACACATTATATAATGAAGAATTAGTTTCAGATTCTGTTAATCCGAGATTAAGAAATAATCCTGCTTTTATGAGACCACGTGATACGGTTGCAATTGAAAGTATGGGTGGCGGAATGAATGCTTTTGGAACTCCAGGTCCATTTGAATATTTACCTTTTTATAGTGGTCCAGGAGATTTAAATTTTAGCCCTGAACTAGAAGAAGAAGACGTAGTACTTGGCGATGGAAGTATTGTTAATAGCAGATTAGATCTATATAATTAATTATGGTTAACCCTCATCAAGATAATGGGGTACCTTGGACTATTAGTTCACCTACAACTACTCCAACACAATCACCTCCTATAAATACAGGAACACCTAATTTTGGTGGACAAGGAACTGGTGGCAATAATCAAACTCCACCTCCTCCTCTTACATTACAACAAGAAGCATCTACATATCAACCTACTGAACCAAGTTCTACCGATTATGGAGGAGTGTTTGGAGATTATGATATAACTCAACCTATGGGCACTGGATTTGGAAGTGTATTTGGTGCAAGTTCAGGAACCACAGGATCAAGTGAAACTGTTCAAGATGTATTAACATACATGATGGAATCTGAACTTGATAAAGGGCTTACTCCAGAAGAAGCTGCTTTTAACGCTTATAGTAATTTTTATAATGAAGGTAATCTGATGAATATAGATTCAGATGATCCTTTTTTTGAAACTAATAGAACAATAGCTGATGATTGGATTGGTAGAAAATATGATCAATTACAATCTGGATATGGTGGTGGAGGAGGAGGGTATTCTGGACGAAATATTTTAGATGATAGAAAAGCTTGGCAACAACAATTATATTATGGTCCAAAACAATCACCACAAAGAGCTATGGAACAACAAGGATTTTTTGATACCATGGAAAATGCATATGCAGCAGATACCGCTGACACATTAAAAAAAGGATTATACTCACAATCTTTTGTTCATCCAGGTGCAGGAATTATGCCTTGGGGCATGGAAAAAATATGGGCGACAGGACGTGCAAAAGGTGGTATAGTAAGTTTAGTAGGAGAATAGAATGTTAAATTTATTACTTAAACCATTATTAGGGGTTGCAGGGCAAGCAGTTTCTGGCTTTGTAGAAACAAAAAAAGCGAAAGCTCAATTGAAACTTACAGAAGTTAAAGCAGCAACTAAGTTAAAACAAGACCAAATAGCCGGCAAAGTGGCATGGGAAGCATCAGCTGTAGACCAAATGAAAGGGTCGTGGAAAGATGAGCTAATTTTAATTTGCCTTTTAGGGCCTGCAGTTTTAGTTTTTTTTCCAGGAATGACAGCACATATAGAAGCTGGGTTTGTTGCACTTCAACAACTCCCAGATTATTACAAACATTTATTATATATTGCGTGCTCAGCAAGTTTTGGAATTAAGGGAGCTAAAGGTGCAATGGGATTAATTAAGAAAAAATAATGCCCTTTAAATCAGAAAAACAAAGAAGATACTTATGGGCTAATGAGCCTGAAATAGCAAAGGATTGGACCGAAGAATACGGAAGTACACCAGTTAAGAAAAAGGTCGGTGGCGTAGTTCAAAAAATAGTAAAGCCACGTGGATTTAATTTAATGATGCCTAATAAAAGACCTATAACAAAAATATATTAATGGCTACACCAGCCTGGCAGCGTAAAGAAGGTAAAAGTAAATCAGGTGGATTAAACGCTAAAGGTCGTGCAAGCTATAAAAAAGGAAAATTAAAAGCGCCTACTAAGTCAAAAACAAGCAAGCGCCGTAAGTCTTTTTGTGCTAGAATGTCTGGTATGAAGAAAAAATTGACAAGTGCCAAAACCGCAAAAGATCCTAACTCAAGGATAAATAAATCATTGCGTAAATGGGATTGTTAATATAAAACAAAACTTTTAAGGAGAAAACTATGGTTGGAAAAATACATGCAAAAAGAGAAGCTCGTAAAACACCTGGTAAAAAATTTGGAACTACTACTTATAAAAGTGGTGGCCGTGTTAAAAAAATGGGTGGTGGAATGACTCAAGGTTATAATGCTAGATTAGATGAATCTTTAGGCGCAAGAAACGGTAAAAAATCACAATCGTTAGCAGCTAGAAGAAATGAATCTAAAGGCATGGAAAAAGCTATGGGCAAAGGAGCTTATTCTGGAGCTAAAACAATGGTATCTAAAGGCGGAAGAATTAAAAAATCTAAAGGCGGAACAGCTAGAAAGAAATAATTTTTATGCGTGATGAAAACGCGATTTATTTAATCTTAAAAAAGATTAGAGTGCGCAAACAAGATTTAAAAGAAGTTATAGCTGCAGGCTTGCCAACGATGGACGAATATGTTAAAGCAGTTGGTGAGCATAAAGCTTACACTATAATGGAACAGGAGATTCAAGACCTGCAGAAAGAGGAAGATAATGACGGAGACAATAATACCTAAACGTAAATTTGCGTTAGAAGAAAAAGATTTAGCTGTTGAGGCTGATGAAAATAATAAAGTAGCAGAAGATAAAGAAAATAGATTTCTTAAAAAACTACAAGAAGATGCTACCGCCGATATAGAACATTTACCTACTGATAAAGTATTAGAGCGTTTACCTGATCCTACAGGTTGGCGATTATTAGTTTTACCCTACAAAGGTCAGGGTAAAACAAAAGGTGGTATATTATTAACAGATCAACATATGGAAGAACGTGGCTATACAACAGTCACTGGTTTGGTTCTTAAAATGGGACCAGATTGTTATACAGATGAAGCAAGGTTTCCAAAAGGACCGTGGTGCAAGAAAGGTGACTGGATTATATTTGGTCGTTATGCTGGATCAAGGTTTGGAATAGAAGGTGGTGAAGTGAGAATACTAAATGAAGACGAGATAATTGCTGTGGTAAAAGACCCAGAGGATATCTTGCAATACAAATAAACAGGAGTAAAATATGCCTGCAACGATAGAAACGCAAGCGCAAGCTGACGAAAAAATGGTTGATCTACCTTCCGATGGAGATTCTGTTGATGTCAAATTAGATGATACAGAAAAGAAAATTAATAAGGAAGATGACATTGAAGTAGTCAATGAATCCAAAGAAGTTGTTATAGAAGAAGATACGGCTTCGGAAGGAGAAATGAAAGATTACGGGAAAAAAGTTCAATCCCGTATAGATAAATTAACGAAAAGATTAAGAGAAACAGAAAGACGAGAACAAGCTGCTATTGAATTTGCTCAAGGTGTTCAAGCGCAAAATGAAGATATAAAGAATAAAGCAACTAATCTTGATCGTGGATATATAGCTGAATATGAACAACGTGTAAAAGCTGAAACAGAAGATACTAAGGCAAAATTAAAAACTGCCATGGATGCTGGTGATGCAGACGCGGTCATAGCTGCACAACAAGATCTTGCTAGATTAGCTGTTGAATCAGAAAGAGCAAAATTAACCATTGCTCAACGTGAAAGAATGGCTAAAGCTCGGCAAACGCCAGCAGCTCAGCAATATCAACAACAACAGCCAGCTTATCAACCACCTCAACAATCTGCTCCACCACCTGATCCACAGGCTGAAGAATGGGCAGAAAAGAACGATTGGTTTGGTAAGGACGAACCTATGACTCTAACAGCATTTTCAATTCATAAGAATTTAGTTGACGAAGGTGTTGACCCATCGTCAAAATCATACTATAATGAGTTAGATAAACGAATGAAGGATAATTTCCCTCATAAGTTTCAAAGTTCAACGCCGACTCAAACGGTTGCCTCTGTTAATAGAGGAGGACCAATTCAGGCGCGCAAAGGCACTGTGAGACTCACACCATCACAAGTTGCTATAGCAAAAAAATTAGGTGTGCCACTAAGCGAATATGCGAAGTACGTGAAGGAGTAGGCATATGAATAATAAAGTAATGAAAACTAAACTACCATCACGCGAGTCAGAAACTAGGACTAAACAAGAGCGTCCTAAAGTATGGACTCCACCGTCACAACTAGACGCACCACCTGCACCCCCTGGATTTAAACACAGATGGGTAAGGGCCGAAGCAGTAGGACAGATGGATCAAAAAAATGTATCCGCTAGACTACGAGAAGGATGGGAATTTGTCAGAGCTGATGAATATCCAACTAACGAATGGCCACAAATTGATTCAGGTAAATATAATGGTGTTATAGCTGTTGGAGGTTTAATGCTAGCAAGAATCCCTAATGAGATTGTTGAGCAGCGTAAAGAATATTTTGCGAAAGTTACGCAAGATAAAGATGATGCGATTGCAAATGATCCTCTTAAGGACCAACATCCTAGCATGCCAATCTCGAAAGAGAGAAGCTCTCGCGTAACCTTTGGTGGCAAGAAACCTAGTTAATAAGTTTCCTAACACATAGTTACACATTTTTAACACACTCGCGGTGAGTGTGTTATAATAATTTTTCAGGAGAAAAATCATGGCTAATACAAACGCGCCATTTGGTTTTAGACCCGTAGGTAAACTTGGAAGTAACATCAATAATGAAGGTACTTCAAAGTATGAAATTAGCGATAACTATGGCACCCCTATTTATAAAGGTGATATAGTTCAAATGGCTGCTGGATATGTAACAGTTGGTACTGGTACATCCAATGACAATTTGGGTATCTTTAATGGATGCTTTTATCAAGATCCTACAACTCAAAAGCCAACTTGGTCAAACTATTACCCTGGTAGTATAAATATTACTCAAGGTACTATCGACGCGTACGTCTATGATGATCCGAATACACTTTTTGAAGCACAAATGGGTGGAACTGGCACTTTAGCAAAAGCCGACATTGGTGATAACATTGACTCAGTCTACACTGCTGGCGATTCTATTAATGGTCAGTCAAAAGCGACTTTGGCAACTGCTATTACTGGTGGTAATGCTACTGCACAATTCCGCGTAATTCGTATTTCAGAAGATCCAGATAACTCTGATAGAGCTAATGCTTACGCTAACTATATTGTTAGATTTAACGAGCATATGTACTATAACAGAGCGACTGGAGCATAAACCTATAGGAGAAATTGAACAATGGTAATTTCAAGAATGCAATTGGTCAAAGAACTCGAACCAGGTTTAAATGCACTGTTCGGGTTAGAGTATGACCGATACGAAAATCAAGACAAAGAAATATTCGATACAGAATCATCTGATCGTGCTTTCGAAGAAGAAGTAATGCTTGGCGGTTTCGCTAACGCAGCTGTAAAACCGGAAGGTCAAGGAGTATCATACGAAGATGCTCAAGAAACTTACACTGCTAGGTACACCAACGAGACTATTGCTTTAGCTTTTGCACTTACAGAAGAAGCTGTAGAGGATAATCTTTACGACAAACTTAGCACTCGCTACACTAAAGCGTTAGCAAGATCTATGGCAAACACTAAACAAGTTAAAGCTGCAAACATTCTTAACAGAGCGTTTAATGCTTCTTATCTTGGTGGTGATAATAAGGAGCTTTGTGCGACTGATCACCCAACTCTTAGTGGAGACCAAAAGAACGAACTATCAACTGCAGCTGACTTAAACGAAACTTCGCTTGAGCAGATGTTAATTGATATTGCTGACATGAAGGATGAAAGAGGAATGAAAATTGCTCTTAGAGGTATGAAAATGATCATACCAGTAAACCTTCAGTTTGTAGCTGAGAGACTAATGAAATCTGCTGGTAGAGTAGGCACTGCTGATAATGATATCAACGCAA
>VTLG01005337.1_pt1 | contig 22184 bp, 20 predicted proteins | sample 4694571 | NCBI WGS metagenome assembly VTLG01 (sample SAMN12604809, study PRJNA352737) | marine metagenome | biome: ENVO:00000447; feature: ENVO:00000209|ENVO:00000569|ENVO:01000036; material: ENVO:00002151; isolation source: viral sequences binned using virsorter ... | reverse complement strand
AAAATAGGCCACTCTTATGATAAGCAATTAAATGATGAACAAGCCACCAAGAAGGGTAAGGAGATCAGGAAAGCTTATGTCGCTGCCATCCCAGGTCTTAAAGAGCTGTTGGAAACAGTACACAAAGCTAGTGAGAGAGGTTATGTCCGTGGACTCGACGGTCGTTATATCGGCGTGGACTCGCGGCATAAGTCACTCAACTACCTCATCCAAGGCTCCTCGGCGATAATCGCGAAGCGGTGGATGGTATTAGCCTATAAGCACCTTATTGAGAGTGCTTCTCAATTAGCTTTTGTACACGATGAATTGCAGTATGAATGCGACCCATGTGATGTGGGTTACATGAGAGGCTGCCTTGAATCCACTGCTGTACAAGCTGGGGAATATTACAACATGAGATGCCCAGTAGCAGCAGAAGCTAAAAGCGGTGCGACGTGGGCAGACGTACACTAATGTATGAAATTATTAATAGATGCAGACTTCATTGTCTATAAAGCATGCGCGGCTGCAGAAACTGAAATTGACTGGGGTGATGATACTATCCTTGTCACTAGTAAGTTTAGCGACGCTTACAACGCGACACAACGTGAACTTACCAAACTTAAAAACAAATTTGGGTCATTCACTTCTATGATACTGTTCTTTTCAGACAGTACAAATTTTAGGAAAAAAATCTTACCGGAATACAAGGGTCATAGGAATCGCAAGAAACCTTGCGGCTATAAACGTGTCATCAATGCTCTTAGAGAAGAGTATAAGGTGATCGTTAAGCCTACCTTGGAAGCCGATGATAGTATGGGCGTTTACGCCACAAAATATCCTGGCAACATGATCGTGTCGCCTGATAAGGATATGAAACAAATACCAGGACAACTTTATAACTTTGAAGAAACTTTCACAATCACAAAAGAAAGCGGAGCAGCTTGGCACCTTATTCAGTCAATTTCTGGAGATCAAACTGACGGATATGGCGGAGTCCCTGGAATTGGCGTCAAACGAGCTGAATCTTTATTCAAAGAAAAAGGATATACTTGGAAAACAGTAGTCGAAGCCTTTGCGGAAAGAGATCTTTCTGAGGAAGAGGCGTTGATTAATGCTAGACTTGCTCGAATATTAACAGCAGAGGATTATGACTTCGAAAAGAAAAAGCCTAAGCTCTGGTCCCCCGCCGCCAGTTACAAAGTTAACTACGGAACAGGACCTAAAGTTAAGGCTAATAAGTGATAGATTAAACAGTGGAGAGGTTGAGTATAAAGACCTAGTTACTGTTTTCTTAGCTTTGCAGGAACAAAACTTTGTTCTCGCTAACTCAATGATGAACTTAGTAAAACATTGGCCTAATGAAAACCACCTTTTTGTCGCAGCAAGCGAAGGAATTCCGATCAAAATACGGATTAAAGAATAGCGGTGATAGACCTACTAGAGCTGTACAGCATAAATTAATTGTTGAAGAGTTTAAAGAGTTCCTACAAGCTGAAGGCATGTTATTCATGCACGGCAGAAACCACCAAGAACATGCTTTAAAAGAACTAGCTGATCTAGTTTATGTATGCTATCAGTATGCAGAAAACATGGGCTGGTTCTTAGATGAAGCGTTGAATAGAGTACATATATCTAATATGTCCAAGCTCGATAAGGACGGTAAACCAATATATCGAGAAGATGGAAAGGTCTTAAAAGGCCCAGACTATAAACCACCTGATCTATCGGACTTATTCTAAATGACAGCAAGCGTAATATCTCGCACAGGGCGGGTCCAATCATGGTTGGATAATCCTGAATCACGACTCCCAGTTTCATGCACCGTTTTCGTCGTAGAGGATTCTATGGAGGGAGAAAATGGCATCGAAGCAAGCTGGAGATACGTCTCACACGGACTCAGATTTGGAGCGGGAGTTGCGGTACATCTATCAAAGCTCCGTCCCAAAGGAGCAGAAAACGGAAAGGGTCTTACAGCTTCTGGCCCTGTATCATTCGGAAAAATCTACTCAAGCTTAAATGAAACACTCAGAAGAGGGGGTATCTACAAGAACGGCGCTGTTGTTCTTCATTGTGATCTTAACCATGCCGATATCCTTGATTTTATTACTACTCCCAGAGAAGAATTACCCTGGGTCAAACGGTGCGTTGATATTCAAGGAAGCTGGTGGCAAGACTGTGATAATAAAGTAAAAGATGCATTATTATACGGTATTAAATCAGGTGATATTTGGTTAAACAAAGTAAAATACGACAACAATGGAACTAGAATCTATGGCAACGTCTGCCTTGAGGTTTACCTGCCCTCACGTGGAACATGCTTGTTACAGCATGTCAATCTCGCAGCCTGTAAAATCGGATCACTCCCAGAGGCTTTCGATCAGGCTATGTCCCAGTTGTGCAGCCTCCATAGCCGGACAGGTGTTGGAGCAACTGGAGAATACTTGCCAGCTGATATCGACCGCCAAGTTGGGCTCGGAGTACTCGGGCTCGCCAACCTTCTCAGACGTTACAACATAACTTACGAGGAGTTTGGAGCAGCACTGCATTTAATAAACAGCGGTGAATTACATCCAACAAGTTTAGGCGGCCAGTTAGCTTTAGCACTTAAACAAGGTATAGATAAAGCTGCAGAAGTAGCAAGAAGGAATAATATGGTTCGTGCCTTTGCTATAGCACCTACTGCTTCTTGCTCATATAAAAGTAAAGATCTGGATGGCTTCACTGCTACGCCGGAAATAGCACCACCCATAAGCCGGAGTGTGGACCGTGATAGCGGCACGTTCGGTGTACAATCCTATGATTATGGCGAAGTAGAAATCGCTAGTGAAGTCGGTTGGTATGGTTACAAGAAAGTAGCTGACGAACTGATGATTATGTATGATAATACGGGACTTCTTCACGGATACTCATTCAACTCTTGGAGTGATGTAGTAGCCTACGATCGTGAATTCGTGGAAGAGTGGCTGCAATCACCGCAGACCTCCCTTTACTATTCCCTGCAAGTAATGGGCGACACACAAGATAAGACCGATGCGTATGCAGCATTAGATCAAGCCGAAGTCGATGATTACTTACAGGATATTCTCGGAAACGAGCCAATAACCTGTGACTGTCAAGAATGATGAGAAAACATCCGTATGAAATTTTATTGGACCGTAAACGCAAATGGTCCCCCGTAAAACCCACCGTTGGAAAGTTAAAAGATGGAGCAGAGGATACTATTAGGCGTGCGCTCTCAGCACGTCATCTGGAGCTACCAGTGGGTGCCTTTATTGCGGAAGGTCTTGAAAAGACTGTTCCCAATAACGCTAGAAAACTACTAGAGGACAATGTTAAAGACGAAGAAAGACATGATCTTGCTCTCGGATACTATACAGATGCCCTTGGTACAGATGAAAAAACAGAAAAAGAGGGGAAGTTAATTAGAGATGCATGGATTAACCACCCTGACCATACAATTACCAAAGCTTTGGTCGCAGAGCGGGCCATCTTCTTCGTTCTACTCCCTTTCTTTAGGTTTAATGGGTGCGCTGCTCTTCGCACTCTATCTGCCGATATCTCCAGGGACGAGCAGATCCATGTCGGAGCGAATAGTCTTGTATGTCGCGAGTTGGGCTTACGTCCTTCTCCTTCTCTGGATAAACTTAGGAAGGCCACCATTAACTGGATTATGGAACCTCTAGGTATAAATACTGCCGATAAATATTTGAACAAAAAATTCTGGCTGGATGCGAGTGATCGTCTAATGTACGAAGGGAAAGCCCCTGAGTTTTCTGAGACACAGAGAGCCCGTATGCCTGCCTTCTTTGAACATTCCAATGTCAATCTCCCTCAATACGCTTAAGCTCCACAACGAGAGGGTGGATGAGCTTCTACAAAAAGTGGAAGATCATTTTAAGTGGAGACCAGTCCACCCAAAAGAACCAATTGAATCAATCATGTACCGTGCTGGACAAGCTAGCGTGGTAGAATATATAAAAACTATCATAGAGGAAGAAGATTAATGTGCGTAGGAAATCTATTCGGTAGCACACCGAAGCCGCCACCAGCGCCTCCAAGGATGAGGCCTGCACCACCTTTGAGGTCGCCTGCACCGCCTCCTGATATGCCTACTCCTGATAGGATAAAGGATGAGGAAGGTGAAGATGATAAGCTTTCAACACGTAAGAAGAAGGCTCTTGAGATACAGAAAGTACAGCAAGGCGTTAAACAATTTGGTGCTATAAATCCTGCTAGCCTACCAGCAACACCTCCAGGCGGCATAGCCCCACCAACTTAAGGAGGATGTTATGTGCGTAATGGAAACTGCTGCTTTAACAGGTGGTGTGCGGCAAATACGAGACAACGTAAACTCAGTTACTGGTTGGGGTAATCCAGGTACTAGAGGTGAGCAATCAGCACCTAATGTAACTATTTACAACCAACTACCAAGCGGTGACATAGCTAAAGCTGGTGAACCGTCTCCTAATAAAAGCGCATTGAAAACAAAGACACCTAGTAAAGGAGGAGCTTACTAATGTGCTTAGGAGGAGGTGGAGGTGACAGCTACGAACCGCCTAGATATTTAACAAGAACTGATCCACCACCAGGACCACCATCACCACCAGATATGGTGAATGATATGGAGATTGCACCGACTGGAAATTTTAACAGAAAAAAATTAAATACTGATAAGAAACCAGCCGCTCAATCAAGTAAAAACACAGGACTATATTAATGAAAGCACGTGATAGATACTCTCAACTAACCCGTGGTAGAACACAGTTCCTTCATACCGCAGTTGAGTGTTCAAGATTAACACTGCCTTACTTAGTCCAAGAAGATTTAAGTTCACGACCTGAACACCAGAAACTACATACACCTTGGCAGTCAGTTGGTGCTAAGTGCACTGTCAACTTGGCAGCGAAGCTTATGCTTGCACTGATACCGCCACAGACTACGTTCTTTAAACTACAAGTTAGAGATGATAAGCTTGGTGTTGAGTTTCCTAGAGAAGTTAAGAGTGAACTCGACCTATCCTTCTCCAAGATGGAAAGGATGGTTATGGATTACATCAATGCTTCCAGCGATAGAGTGATAGTGCATCAAGCACTAAAACATTTAATCGTCTCTGGGAATGCACTGATATTCATGGGCAAAGATGGTCTCAAGAACTATCCCCTTAATCGTTACGTGGTCAATCGTGACGGTAACGGACATGTTTGTGAGATCGTTACAAAGGAACTAATAAGTCGTAAGATGCTGGAACTAGATCTGCCAGAATCTTTACCTAATTCCCCAGGGGATGATGGTTACTCGACAGGATCTAAAGATCAAGACGTTGAGGTATACACCTACGTCCGACTCGATGATAATGGTAGATGGGTATGGCATCAGGAAGCATTTGATAGAATCATACCTGGTAGCCGCAGCACTGCTCCAAAGAATACTTCTCCCTGGTTAGTATTAAGATTTAATACTGTAGACGGAGAAGATTATGGAAGAGGTAGGGTTGAAGAGTTCCTTGGGGATATAAGATCTCTAGAAGGACTCTCTCAGGCCCTCGTAGAAGGCTCTGCAGCAGCTAGTAAGGTGGTCTTCCTTGTCTCACCATCATCAACTACCAAACCAAAGACTATAGCCGATGCTGGTAACGGTGCAATCGTTCAGGGTAGACCTGATGATGTAGGTGTTATTCAGGTTGGTAAGACAGCTGACTTTAGAACAGCAGCTGAACAAATGCAGAACTTAGAGCGTAGGATAAGCGATGCTTTCCTTGTTCTACAAGTTAGACAGAGCGAGAGAACTACTGCAGAAGAGGTACGCCTCACGCAGATGGAACTAGAACAACAGCTTGGTGGTTTATTCTCCTTGCTTACAGTTGAGTTCTTGATCCCTTATCTTAATAGAACATTACATATCTTACAACGTAACAAGGAACTTCCTAAGATTCCTAAAGACGTGGTACGTCCACAGATTGTTGCAGGTGTTAATGCTTTAGGTAGAGGACAAGATCAACAAAGTTTAGTTACCTTTATTCAAACAATTGCTCAGACTATGGGACCAGAGATCATGGCTAAGTTCCTTGATCCTAGTGAGTATATTAAACGACTTGCAGCATCTCAAGGTATAGATGTATTGAATCTTGTTAAGTCTCCTGAGACTATGCAGCAAGAGAAGCAAGCTCAAATGCAACAGGCACAGCAACAAGCTCTAATGCAACAAGCTGGTCAGTTAGCAAGCGCTCCGATGATGGACCCAAGTAAGAACCCTGCAATGGGTAGAACATTAAACGACGGATACGATCAACTAACAGGACAAAATGGCAACAACCAAGGCGAGCCGCCCGACACGGGTGAAGAAGAAGCCCCTCCCGAAGGTGAGTAAACCAGAACCATTGGTATCAGATACTGATATTGCTAGGCCTACTAATATAGCAGCTAAACCTTTAATAGGTGCTGATCCTGAATTAGTAACAACAATAGGTTTAGGTAATTTAAAAGTAACAACTGCTCAAGGAATAAAGAATGACGGAAAAACTAACGTATGATCCCACCCCAGCTGATGCTCCTGAACTTACAGAGGATGAGCAGAACTCTCTGGAGGTGGCTGATAAATTAGGTAAAGAAGAGAATGAACTTCTAGCTGGTAAGTATAGAAATGCTGAAGAGTTAGAGAGTGCATACCTTGAATTACAAAAGAAGTTAGGTTCTTCTGATGAAGAGACTGAAACAACCACCACTGAAGAAACAGAGGAGGATTGGAGTGATGGAGCTCAGGTAATAGCCGATGCTTCTAAAGAATACTTTGATAATGAAGGTAAGCTTTCTGCAGAAACCATGCAAAAATTTACAGAGATGAGTAGCACTGATCTTGTGAATGCTTACATGGAAATACAAAAGAATGCCCCAGCCCCTCAAGAAGCAGCAGCTGATCTTACTGATGCTGAGATGAACAGTGTTTATAATTCAGCAGGTGGTGAGAAAGAGTATCAACGTTTAGTAGGATGGGCTGCTGAGAATTTAGCAGAAAATAAATTAGATGCTTTTAATAGCATTGTTAATCAAGGAGATGCGACAGCTATCCAAATTGCTGTAGCAGGATTAAGATCTGAGTACGAAGGTCAAGAAGGATACGAGGGTCGTATGCTGCAAGGTAAAGGAGCACGTACTACAGATGCATTCCGTAGTCAAGCTGAAGTTGTAGCAGCAATGAGTGACCCTCGTTATGAAAGAGATGAAGCATATCGTCAAGATGTGTATGACAAACTCGAACGTTCAAACGTAGCATTTTAAATCATGGCAGCACCAAAATCTTATGATCCATCCGCCAGGAACGATGCAATGGTAACCAAGTATTATGTAAAAACTTCTGGAGACCGTTGGTTCATTCCTTATAATGACACAGGTACTACAGCTGCACAAGTAACACAGTGTAGTAAGGTAGTAGGTAACACAGCAGACGGAACTGTAGCAGGAGCTGCAGTAGTAGCAAGCTGATGGCTAAGAAAAGAAAGGATCTTTTAATTGCAGGAGGTCCTAGCTTTGACATACCTGGTAAGAAAACTACTGGACTAGGTTCTATGAAACCAGGAGATGTTGAAAGGTTAAAGAAAGGTAACCCTGGAGCAGCTGGTAAAATAGATAAAGAAGTTCAGCAAATTAGACAGGGTATTAATCTACCTCTAGCTAAGAAGAATAAAAGGACAAAACCTTTAACTGAGAAATCTGATAAACCTTATGGCCAGCCAGAGAAAGCTAAGAAGAAGAAAAAGAAAAGAAAGACTTATATAGCATAAGTCCTTGGCGGCTCGGTCCGAACCAGTAGAAGCCAACTCACGCTACGTCCGTTCATTCCCTAACGGGAACGCATGAAACCACATCATGGAACGGGGGTGTGGTACTGGAGTATTACAATGACTGTAAAACTAAGGTATCGTGGTGTTGAGTACACAAAAACTATCAAAGAGTAACACTTAACATGAAAACAATTGCACTTGCTCTAGCGGCATCACTCGCTTCCGCACCTGCAATGGCTGGCGTTTATGTAAACGTTGAGTCTAACGCATCTTATACAGGCGGTGATTATACTTCCCGTACTACCGATCTACACGTAGGCTATGAAGGAGACGTAGGAGATCTTGGATACTATATTCAAGGTGGCCCAGCTCTCGTTAATGGCGATGCTGTAGACGGCACCAATGAGTTTTCAGGTAAGCTCGGAGCATCCGTAGCTGCATCTGATAACCTAGATGTGTATGGTGAAGTATCATTCATTACAGATGAAGATGCTGATAACGCATACGGCACCAAAATAGGTGCTAAATATAATTTCTAAACCCAGTGCTGCGGAACAGCACAGACGGGTAATCAACCAATACTAATTTAAAAACCATGGCTTTTAATACAAACACAGTAGCAGGTACAGTTGTACATGCTCAGTCTCAATGGAATACTAAGCTGATCGTTCCTAACGATATCAGCATTACAAGTTCAACAACTTATCAATCAATCCTTAAGTTTGATTTAGGTAAGTATGAGCGTGCAGTATTCCGTTGCTATCTAGACGTAGCTTACGATGCAGACGGTGACCTTAAGTATAAGATCGTCACTCCAACTAACACTGTAAGTTATAGAGCTAGGAACATGGTATCTGAAGCACCTATCTCTGGTGCTGTAACAGAAGCTGTAACATTCGACGTAACAACTGCAGGTTCTCCTGAAGTAACAGTCGTAGCATCTGATGGTAACTACTATGCATTCATAGAAGGTACTATTACTGGTGGTGATACAGCTGGTCATGTAGATCTACAAGCTGCACAGAACACAAGTTCTGGAACTGCCACTGTTGTTAAGTTTGGTACATACTTAGAGTATCTTAAGTTCTAAGTGAAATTAAATGGAATGTGGTTGGGTGTCTTCGGACTCCTAGCCACTTTTATATTTATCGAAGCCTCTCATGTCAACTACCATAGACAAGACAAGGCTTGGTCAGAGGCACCTCAGTGTCGGACCTCTGACTAATTGGCTTTCGGCCCTTACGAGGATACCCTTAAGCTGTCTAGACGGTGGGAAAGACCACAAATATAACGCGAAAAAATTATCTCAACGTTGAGAGTCTGTAAACTTATACTACTCTCGTACTAAACATGGCTAACGCCACGCAGTCAGTACTTGGCGCCCTGAATAAGGCGGTATCAAATACCGCAGGTTCACAGGCGTATGATACCAAGTACGCAACCTATTTGAAGCTGTTCTCAGGAGAGCTATTTAAAGCTTATGAGTCAGCCACGATTGCACGTGATACTGTGCAACGCCGTACACTTAAGAACGGCAAGAGCCTACAGTTCATCTTTACGGGACGTATGCAGGCGGCTTACCATACTCCAGGAGAACCAATCCTGGGATCCGGTGATCCTCCAGTAGCTGAGAAGACCATCCAGTGTGATGACCTTCTCATCTCCAGTGCATTCGTCTATGATTTAGATGAGACACTTGCTCACTACTCACTTAGAGGAGAGATCTCTAAGAAGATCGGTCACGCATTGGCCGAAGCATATGATAAGAAAGTCTTCAGAACGATTGCTCTAGCAGCACGTGAAGCTCATCCTATCACTGCATCTCCTGGACCTGAGCCTGGTGGTACAACCATCGAGCTTGGTGTAACCAAGGAGTACAATGCACAAGCATTGGTAGACGCATTCTTCGAAGCTGCTGCAGTTCTCGATGAAAAGAATCTTCCTAAGACAGGGCGTACAGCTGTACTAAACCCACGTCAATACTATGCTCTTGTATCTCAGGTTTCTTCTAACATCCTCAACAGAGACTATGGTAACAATCAAGGTAACCTAACTTCTGGTGAAGGACTAGTTGAAATTGCTGGTATTTCAATCAAGCGTTCTAACAACCTACCATTCTTGGCAGGTACTGTTAACTCTCAGTCTGGTGAGAACAATTCCTACAATGGTGACTTCTCTACACACTGTGGCCTCATCTATCAGCGCGATGCTGCTGGTATTGTTGAAGCAATTGGACCTCAAGTCCAAGTTACAGGCGGGGATGTATCGGTTTTATACCAAGGAGATGTACTCGTAGGACGCCTCGCAATGGGCTGTGGAACACTCAACCCTGCAGGTGCAATCGAACTAACCTCAGCACGTAGCTAATTATGTCTCTTAATCCTGGTACCTCTACAACTATAACTAGAGTGAAGGGTAATGGAGCTAGCCTTAGTGGGATCGGACAGGTTGACCAATCAGTTACCAAGAACCCACCTACTCCTCTGGAGTACGGAAGGAAGCATCTTAGCCCTGCTAATATAGGTACCGTTTCTTAACTAATTAAATATTATGGCAGTACCAACCGCAGTAGGTGAGTACGGATCTTGTCAAGGTACAGAGACCCGTATCTCTCCTTCAGATACAAGTGGATCAGGCAACGCATCAGCTGTTGCTTCGACTACTAAAAACTTAAGATTAGCATACTCAACTGTAGGTAGCTCAGGTGTTGTTGACACTTGTGCTGTCGTTGCAGGACAGTATACCTAACTCAATAAGGGGGGTATCACTACCTCCCTTTTTTTTATTCACAAATATTTATACCTATGACTGCTACTCCCACAACAGTTGATCTCGATACAGAACTATCCGCAGTTAACGCTATTCTGGGTAGTATCGGTCAATCACCAGTTGCCCTATTAGACTATGCTAACCCTGAAATCTCTTTCATCTATAACATTCTAAAGGAATCTAACATAGATGTACAGACTGAAGGCTGGCTATTTAATATAGAATACCATATAAAAGAAACAGTTAATCCAACAGATAATAAAGTCATCATTCAATCCGATGTAATACGCATAGATAATACAGATGCATGGGACAAAACTCGTGACTTTGTACGTAGGAAGGACAGTGATGGTTTATGGAAATTATATGATAGAGTAAATCACACATTTGAATTTCCAGATGATGATTACTTCTATGTAAACAAAGTAAGACTACTTGAGTTTGAAGATATACCAGCACCCTTTCAAAGATATATAGTATATAAAGCGTGTGGTAGAGCAGCTGTACAGTTAGTATCTAACGCTAATCTACAGAAAATGCTTAGTACTTTTGAGACTCAAGCACGTGCTACAGCTTTAGAATATGAATGTAATCAAGGTGACCATAACTTTATGGGCTGGCCAGATGAATCTTCATATCAATCGTATAAACCTTATACAGCATTAAGACGCTAATGGCAAGTGTAACACAAAAAATACCTAACTATGTGTTAGGTATGTCTACTCAACCAGATGAAAAAAAAGTACCGGGACAAGTTGTTGATTTAGTTAATGGTGTACCTGATGTTGTAACTCAGCTGACGAAACGTCCTGGCAGTTCATTGGTAAAAGAGATAACTACTCAATCCCAAGTTGGATCAACATTCGCAGTAGATACTGGTACAAATTCAAAGTGGTTTGGTATTTACTCACAAGACGATGAACAATATATTGGTCAATGTGCATCAGATGGAGATGTTAAAGTATGGAGATGTAGTGACGGCGTGTCTGTACCAGTTGACTACGCTAATATACCTGGAACACTCAAGGCAACCTATCTAGATAACACATCTTTAAATGATGCAAAATCATCTGACATACAGGTGATGACTGTTAATGAAACAACTCATTTTGTTAACAGACGTAAAGTAACTGCAATGAAAACAGATGCAAGTTCTAAGTCACCACCTCAATTAAACGAGGCATTTATAGAACTTGATACTATTTCGTATGGTAAGCAGTATGCATTAGATATATATGATCCTAAAAATAACTCAACAATAACTTATAATCGTGCTACTGCTATTAAAACAGGAAGCATTAATAGCTATTCAGGCACTAGTAATGGTGATTGCTTGGGTATGGGTAGAGAGTATGTACTTGTAAATACAGGCACAGCTATTGGATCAACCTCACCTCCTAATGCAAGTTCAGGAGGTAAGTCAAATTTAAGGTATGAGATGGATACTCGGTGTACCCCTCAACCTACAGCTAATGATGATGCTGATGATTATCATGATACCTACCAACCATTCGTTAAACTACAATTTGGTGGTGAAGGTTGGTCGACAAACGATACTCACCAACATACATCGGCAAAAGGTGTAACAACTACTGCTACTATTACAAACCATGTAGCTATTACTACCAGAGCTAACATAGCAATGGTACGACCATCTCCTACATCCTCAAATAATGAGGAGCATGTATCTGCAGCTGGTATATTAGGTGACCTTAAAGCTGAATTAGATTCTATAACTGGTACAGGTATTACAGCTACGATAGTTGGAAACGGTATACATCTATATAGAAATACTCCTTTTGGCGTATCATCACCAGAAAGAAACTTAATGAATGTTGTGACTAGTGAAGCTAATAATATAGCCGACCTACCACGTACAGGAAGACATGGTTACACTGTTAGAATTGTTAACAGTGGTGAAGATATGGATGATTACTACCTCAAGTTTCAGGTAGAAGGTGTAACAGCAAGTATAGACCAAACAGGTACTTACGCTAGGTCTGGTACTACAGTTACTATAACAGCGGCTGCTCATGGACTAAGTAATGGTGATCAAATCATAGCAGATTTCACTAGCGGTGCAGCTACAGACGGATTCTATACTATTGCTAATGTAACAACTAATACATTCACGATTACTGACGCAGCTTCAGGTACTATATCTGCAGGTGAGACAGTCTCATTTACACCAGCTAGATTCGGAGAGGGTGTTTGGGAAGAAGTATGTCAGCCTAATATAGATATAGAGATAGATAAGGATACAATGCCTCTACAACTTAAGAGGGTTCTTCCAAGTACTCAACATACTATAGCTACATCAAGTGTTAATACTAGTACTGAAGTTATAACCATCAGTAGACATGGTATGGTAACAGGAGATCTAGTATTATACGACAACGGCGGTGGCACTACCCTTGCAGGGTTGTCAGATGATACACTATACTATGCTATTAAAGTATCTGATGATACTATAAAATTAGCTACAAGTACAGCTAATGCAACAGCTGGTACTGCTATAAATTTAACAGGTACTGGTAATAATGCACAAACCATAACACATGGTCCAAGTGTCCTTAATGGTGGTTCTTATACACATTACCCTTACGGCGCATTTCGATTCGATTATCCTGATTGGGGTAAGCGCGATGTAGGAGATGATATAACTAATCCTCCCCCTTCTTTTGTAGGATACCCTATTTTAAAAATGGGTTTCTTTAGAAACAGAATAGCTTTATTAAGTAATGAGAATGTTATTTTATCTAGAGTCAATGAATTTCATAACTTCTGGGTTAAGACAGCTATGGCTATATCCAATGCAGATCCTATTGATTTGCAATCTAGTTCTACATACCCAACCAAGTTATATGATGCTGTAGAAACTAATACAGGATTAGTAGTATTTAGTGCTAATGAGCAGTTCTTATTAAGCTCTGGTGCTGAAGCTTTACTTACACCTGAGACTGCCAAAGTAACTTACTTATCTTCTTACGCATTTAATCCTGATACTCAACCTGTATCTTTAGGCACTACTATAGGGTTTATAAATAGTACTGCTAAGAATGCTAGATTCTATGAGATGGCAAATATCAGTAATAGAGATGAACCTCAAGTTGTTGAACAAAGTAAAATTATAGGTGATTTATTTCCAAGTAATATTACATCAGCGTTAGAGTCTAATGAAAATCAATTACTTATTTTTGGTGTAGATAGTACTTTACACACCGCCTCTAATGAAATATGGGGCTATAAATATTTTGAAGGCCAAGGTAAACGTGCTCAATCGGCATGGTTTAGGTGGACTTTTCCTAATAATGTAATATACCATACTATAATGGATGATGTATATTATGCTGTATTAAATACAGGTAGTACTTATACCCTTGAAAAATTTGACATAAAATTAAAAGCAGATACAGATTTAATAGGAACTGAACCTGACGTTAACAGGGTCTTTTTGGACACCAAGAAAGATATTCCTTCTAGCTCTTTTACTTATAATGATCAAACTGATGTAACAACATTTACATTAGGTGCAGGATACTATAGCTCTAGAACTTTAACCGCTTACTGCACACAACCCGGTAACTCAGCTGGTAAAACTTATGATATACCAACAGCTAAGATCACTGGATCAGCTCCTAATGAAACAGTAACCTTACCAGGTAATTGGAAGTATGAGAAACAAACTTTTGATCATACAGCTAATACTAGTAGCAACGTAGATAATATTACAGTCAACCACGTAAATATAAGTAATGAAACTATAACTCTAGCAAATCATAATTTAACTACAGGAGACGTAGTAGTATATAAAGCACCTACTACAGCCGGTGGTTCTACTGTTGGCGGTCTTTCAGACGGAACATCATATTGGGTAATTGTAGTCGATGATACTACCATTAAATTAGCTTCAAACGCTGCTAATGCTACAGCAGGTACAGCTGTTAACCTAACTGCCACAGGACAAGGTACAAGTACATTACAAGTAGAGACAGGCATAGTGATAGGCTATGAATATGAGTTTGAAGTAGAGTTTCCTAAAATATATCTGACTAGATCTGAGGGTGAGAAGATAAGAGCTGAGACCCGTGGTTCACTTGTACTACATAGGATGAACTTTGACTTCGGTGATGTAGGGGTTATTGACGTTACTCTCAAACGTAAAGGCCGTGATGATTATACCTATACAGTAGAATCATTAGAATGGGATAATGTTAAATCAAGTACAGCTAATATAGCCCCTAATTATCTACATACTATACCTGTATACGATAGAAATATAAATACAACTGTATTCTTAAAATCTAATCACCCATCACCCGCTACTATTCATTCAATGAATTGGGAGGGAGATTACTCACCCAAATACTATCAACGTGTCTAAGTACATTCACCCGATTACAATGGAGGCTGCTGTTGATGTAGCCTCTAATCTTCGTGAGGATGATTATAAAGAAGTGTTTGAAGGCCATGGCCATATACCACTTCTACATCTTCCTCTCGCTGCTTTTATAGGAGACACAGTTTGGTTTGAAGTGCCTAACGGCAAGACTGCTGGTATGGCAGGAGTGCAAGAGAATGGAAAAGTCTGGATGTTATGTACACCAGCAATCCATGAATACCCACTTACCTTTGCACGAGAAGCCAAACGATTTATAGAAAGTAGAAAAGAAGAACTCCTTTGGAACATTGTAGATAAACGGAACACCGCTCATCTAAAACTTCTAAAGTTTCTGGGATTTAAGTTCTTACGGGAACTTGAACATGGTCCCAACAAATTAACCTTTATAGAATTTTGCCGTGTGCGATCCAGTATCAGCCGGAATGTTTGCGCTAAACGCAGCAGGACAAATCGGGCAACATCAGGCTCAAGGGAAAGCAGTAAGCTACCGTAACAGAGCTAAATTAAGAAATTTTGATGAACAGAACAGTCAGTACCTAAGAGAGGTAACACTTAATAACGCTAAGTGGAAGAATGATGTTCAAGTTCAAGAAGGTGAACAAGACCAAGTTTACCAAGCAATGGTAGATCAATGGGTCCAACAGGATCAACAATTAGATAAACTATTTGCTGAGAAAGATTATGCTTTACAAGATCAGATTGTAAAGATGTATGAGAATGAGTATGCTGGTACTCAAACAGGAAGAACCGCTGCCAGATTAGCAGGTAAGAGTGCTAAAGCATTAGGCTTTGCTAAAGCAAAAGATTTATCACGATTAATGTTGGCTCAAAGAGAAGCTGATACTAATAAAGATATTGTAAGAAATCAAGCTTTACGAGATTCTAATAAATTATTCGAACAAATAAGGTTCGCACCGATACACGGCCATACACCAGTAGCTCCAGAATTAGAAGCTAAACCGTCAACATCTTCATTGATACTAGGTTTAGCAGGTTCAGCATTAACGAGTTTTGGTATGTCTAAATTGCTTAAAGCACCTAATCGATTTGGTGGTAGTAAATTCAACCCAGATGCAGCTTTAGGAGGTAAAGATTTTGGTGCAGCAATAAAAGCAGGCGAAGCTGTAGGACCTATATCAGCACCAGTACCGACAACACCAAGTGTAAATTTTTGGAGTCAACCAACTCAGTTAGGTGATTTCCCTATGTACCCTGCTAGCACTAATATTGCTAGTACGAATTTCCTTGGAGGGCCTCTACCAGTTGCTGGTCCAGATCCATTAGGTGTAGCATCACAGTTCAGAAGCCTCACGTCAACTGCTAATCCATTTTCATAAATATGACATACGCAGAAAATATCGCTGAACTGAAGTATCGTAATAGACTTAACTCAGCTACAGTTCAAGCAAATAATACAAACAGAGCCGCATGGGATGGTCAGGCTGCTATTCAGCAAGCAGATAAATTTGCTGCTTTTTCTAGCACCTTGGCTACTAGCTTAGGTAATTGGAAAAAAGAACAGATTAAAAAAGACCAACTCACTGGTCTAAGGCAGAGACAAAAAGACGTTGCTGAGGATTCAATAGCAGCTGTTAAAAGAAACGCTAGAATAGTAAAACTAGAACAAACAATAGCAACTACTAAACAAGAAGATACTCTTTACAAAGAAGCTGCTGTTGAATTAGAACAATTAAAAGGTTGGAAAGCAAAACCTGATGCAGATAGAATAAGGCATTTATCTCCTTGGGGACAGGTAGGTTATCTTAAAGAAAAGGCAAGAGTCTTTAATGACACCTTACCTGATAAGGTTGAACATGCTATGATCACAAGTGATCTACCTATTCAACTTGAAGGTTTAAAACCTTTCACACCTAAAAGCCTGACTGAAAATAACATACATAACCTTCCTATGAAGGAAGCGGCTGTACATGCTTTAACAGATAAAATAGCCGAGAATGCTGGTATATATGATTTATCCGATGAGATGCTTGAACTATCAGGTACTCATAATGCCATCCAAAAGACTAAGGATGATATGATGAGCAAGTATCGGAAGATTTATAATAAAGATGCTTCTGATAAACAAGAATATATAGCAGCTCAAGAATTCAATGGTATTGAAAATCCAAATGGAGATGATATTTATAGATTATACCTTGGTCTCATGGGTACAACCGATACCAAAGGTAACCCTATAGGTAGGAATCAAGCATGGGAGAAAGTTTCAAAAGTTATACAATCTAGAGCAAATGGTGACCCATCTTTTATACGTAAATTAGGTAACCAAGAATTACCAGAAGGTTTAAGAAAGGCACTAGGTGTTGAGAAAGGTAAGACATATGCCCAGCAATGGCCTGGTAGATGGAAGAAATTAGTAAGTGATGTAAAGAATGATAGAGTAAAATCTTTAGAAGCTGAAGTTGATTTCCTAGAAGCTGATGGCGATGCTTTGAAAATTCAATTCATGAAAGAATCTAGAGATAAACCAGATGGAATGCTTCGTAAAGATATAGAAAAATATGAACAAAAATTAACAGAGTTAGGACTTGCTGAACCTGGTTGGTTAAAGAATTATAAAACTAAAATGGATCTTGAGTATAAGAAAGATCTTAGAGAACTTAAAGAATTAGCTGGTCAACGAAAGTTAACAGAAGCTGATAAAGCAGGTCGTCATCCTCAAGCTTTATATGATATGAGATCTACTTTTAAAGATCATATTGCAAACGCAATACCTAAAAAACTCAGAAGCAGAGGTAAGGACCTTATTGATTCTATGTTTGATGAATTAATTACAGGTATGGGAAGTCGTGAAGCTCGTCGTGCTAGAGAATGGTTAGAAAGTTCTACCGATGCTTATGATGATTTTGAAGAGAATTTTACGTATTGGAAATCTCAAGGTAAGAGTGATAAACAAGCTTTTGATGCAGCATTATACGGTAAAGGTAATAAAGAAGGTGAGTATTATGGTATATTAAGAGAAATTCATGATAATAAAAAACAAACTAAATATCTACGGAGGAATAGATTTGATACAGAAGATACTACTAAACCTGATCAAAAGCTTCAGGATATAAACCAGGGTAGGCTTCACATCTTTAATCAACGTCAAGCAGGTAACGATGCTATAGTAGACAGCGTTATACCAGGTAGTGAGTCTTATTTAAACGAAGCTATTACTCTATTAGAGAAGGGTAAGGGTTTAGATCCTAACGGTAATGTTATGACATACTATACTGGACTTACATCAAAACTTGGCGGTGAGCTCCGAAACAATCCTTTAAGAATTCTAGATGCTCAATTAAAAGCCTTGAGGTCTGATAAATATCCTAACGGTCACCCAGGCTTATGGCCAGTAAGCGGCCCATTAGACGAAACTTTAAATGGTGGCGACCAAGCTGCTCTTGATTTACGAGATGATAATTCGGTACTAAATAGGATCGCATGGGCAATGAATAATCAAAACTCGGCATTAATATCTTATGCTGGTTTACTTAGCACTGATTTAAGTAATTTCCATACTGGTGTAAATGAGACGTCCCAATTTGATAGAGAGGAAAACCTTATGGAGTTTGTAGTATAATGTTATACAATACTAATGATTTTAAATATGGGGACTTGCAAGAAGCTGTAGAAGGGTTAGAAGAGGCTAACCAAGAAGCAGAAGAAACAACAGATGTTCTGCAAAATGTTGATGTGCAAACTGATGATGATGGGGTACCAGAGAATCTACCTTTAACAGGTGCTCCTGTACCAAACACTGATACAGTCACAACACCAGATCAGTATAACCTACCTACTCAAGAACCTGACCCTAATTTAGGTTATACAACACAACCTGGCTCTAAAGGAATGCCGACAAAGCCACCAGATTCAACATTCCCTACACCAGATAAGCCAGTATATCCAGAGGAATATACTAGGCATCTTGACCAACCTCTCTGGAAACAATTACCAGTTTTACCTGATGGTAGGATAGACACATCTAAACTCAACCCAGAAGGCGTCGTTAATTTACAAAAACGTGCAAGACCAGCAGTTAGGTCTGCCTGGAAATTAGACTATGCACCAGGAGTCAGCGCTGATGGTATTAGTGAATTCGAAGCTGAACAAAGATTTGAAAGTAAAGGTGGTGATTCTAATCTAGAAGCTACTATAGAATTCTTTAATTGGGTCAGATCTTTATCACCAGAACAGCAAGCAATTTATGATAGAAATGGAGATGGTGTTTACACTGTATCCGACTATCTAAATAAGGCTCCGAAACCTACACTAGCAGAAGAATTAGAAGAAACAGAGTATTGGCTAGCTGATCTAGCAAGAGGCGGTATACAAGCAAGAACTCATAGTTTATGGATGTGGTCTACAGAGTTTTTAGCTGAAAGTAATATGCTTCAAGATTTAATACTGAAGCGTAAAAGATATTTTGAGCCTGAAAATGTTTCTTCACTAGATAAAAGAAGAGGAGAACTTTTATCTGCTAGTTTAAACATTCTTAGAGATTTAACAACAGCAGCAGAAAGAAATAGATTAAAATCACCAGGTAGTTTATTTCCTGCAGAATATGAAGGGTTAGAACAAGGTGGTTTACCACAGCAAATGATGGAATCCATCGAAGCTTTTACTGGTGGTCCTTCAGGATTTGGTTTTCAGGCTAAACCTGGAAGTGAAGCACTTTATTATAAATATGACGAGAATAATAAAAGAATTTTAATGGATGCTAGGACTGGTTCTGATCCTAAAGCACGCGATGATGAAGATCAACCAATCGATGAAGAATCAATAAATTCAGATAAATGGTTATATGGTACAAAAGATAATAGAAATGTCATCCAAAATATGTTATATCAAAACTCATTGAATATAGAAGCAAAGAGTTTTGTTGAAAACTTTACTGAAGGTCTAGGCTACTACTTACCTGCTGCAATAGGTATGGGTATTGGCTGGAAGCAAGTAGCTAAAATGGGTGGACCTAAATGGTTAACGACGACACCTAGTTTAAAATATGGACCTAATTTAAGTCTAGGCGGTTGGCGAACTCTATTAGGTCGAAATGGTGGCTGGAAACCTGCAGTAAGGACAGGAGCAGAATGGTTAAAAACCTCAGCACAGTCTGCAATAGCAGACACTTCACTAATATCTTATGCTGTAACAGATTGGGATTATGGTAAAGGTGTTAACTTAATAGAAGGTGACCAAACACTGACTAAATTAGTTAGAGCAGTTCCTGAATCTGCTGGATGGTTACATACTTTAATGGCTGGTTTGGATACTAATCCACACTTCATACAAACGGCTAATATGATAGACGAAACTGCACGTGATTTTTCTGCAGCCGCGAGTTTTGGACTTGGTTTGAGTGGAGCATTTAAAGGCATTTCTTTAACACCTAAAGCAATAAATAAATTCAGTATATCTACAGTTAATTATATTGGAGATAATTGGGGTGGTCTAAGAAGTGGTCTAAAGCAATGGGAAGCTAGATCTAAAGCAATGTTTGACGCAGCAGAAGCTGCTAAAGATCAAGTAAATATGTGGATAGAAGGTCCATCTTCTGTATGGCGGTATACTGATGTCAGAGAATCAGAACTAGCTTCTACTTATGGTGCATATAAAAATGGACCTAGAGGTTATGGACAAGGCCCAATATATCCTACTGGTACTGTACGTGATGTTAATAGAGGTTTAAATGAAATTTCTACACAAATAGTAACAGATGGAGGTTCTGTACCTCGTATACTATCACCTCTTGATACCAAGACACTAGTTAAACGTGGTAATTGGACTGAAACTATACAAAGATTAAGTAAAGAACTCTCTGAAGATAATGTATATAGAAGAGAAATAGATGGATTACCTAAGAATAAAAAACTATTTGGTGAATTACATGATCTAGAAATAAAACGTCTAGAAGAATTGATGGGAAGAGAAGGTGAAAACCTATCTAATTTGAAATTATGGGAACCTATTCTACGTAATATACCTGTAGATGGTACTGTTCCTATCAATGATTTACCTGTGGTAGATGCTCTAGTAGGATCATTATTTAAAAGAATTAGAGACCAATCTCAAGCTGCCTTAGAATTACAAGGTAAGACCGATTTGTTTGCTACAGAGGGTCTTATCAGGAATATGGCTGATAATCTAACATTAGGATTAACCTTATCTAAGCGTGCTCGTTATCAAGTTAAATTGATGGCAGAAGCTGGTGATCAATTAACTCCTCAAAAAATTGAAGAAATTACTCAAAAGTTAGAAACACGTACACAAGAATTGCATAGCGAAACCAGAGATGGTGTTAGATTGATGATGCAGTTATTAGAAGGCCGTAAAGATGATGATTTAATTACTGGCATTTTAGAAGTATTTAGAATGTCTGATAATATTCGTAATTGGAACGACTTTAATTCTTGGATGGGAGCTAAACTTAGAGGTGGAGAGTTTAATGGTAAAGTAGAAACTGGTAGACTAATAAGAGAATGGCAAGATGTATACGTTAACAGTATGCTTAGTGGCCCGAAAACACCTATCCGTGCAATCGCAGGTACTGGTATAAATACCTACTATAATGCTATAACTGAAGCGGCTGGTGCTAGCATACGTGAGCCTTTTACAGGTAATGTATTGGCTAGAAGAATTGCTACAGCTAAACTTAAAGGTTACTTTGAGTTGTTACCAGAAGCTTGGCAAATCTTTAGAAAGAATGTAAATATGTATTATTCTAAAGATCTTGCTGAAGTTAGAACTAGGTATACTGAGCAAAAACTCTTAAAGGATGAGCAATGGAAACTATATGAAGCTTGGATTGAAGCTGGTGTAGACGTTAGTGACGGGGATAGGGCTGCCTTTTATATGGCAAACGCTGCCCGTGTTATGAATGCTAATAGATTACTAAGCTGGAGCCCTAGAATGATGGGTGCTACTGATGAAACATTTAAGTGGCTATTAGCTAGAGCTAGGTCTAAAGAAAAAGGTATAAGAAGTGTTCTAGAAGCAAAAGGTGATGATTTAGCACCTCTTACTAAAGAAGAGTTAAAAGCTGCTGAAGATATACACTATAGTCATTTCTTAGATGAAAATGGTGATATTGATTTAAGTAAAGATTCTTGGTTAAAACAACAATTCGAAGAAGTTACACTAACCTCTGAACTTAAAGGCTGGGCTGCTGACTTAGATGGCTTCTTCAAGGACAAGCCTTTACTCAAACCTTTCTATTTATTCGCTAAAACAGGTATCAATGGGTTAGGTCTATCTTAC
>VTLG01002647.1_pt1 | contig 22196 bp, 16 predicted proteins | sample 4694571 | NCBI WGS metagenome assembly VTLG01 (sample SAMN12604809, study PRJNA352737) | marine metagenome | biome: ENVO:00000447; feature: ENVO:00000209|ENVO:00000569|ENVO:01000036; material: ENVO:00002151; isolation source: viral sequences binned using virsorter ... | reverse complement strand
TATACTCATGGTTAATAACCTCCTTATTTAATAATTAGTAGGTACATATCAGGAAAGTCCTGCACCTGAGATGTAGGCATAGTTAGCTGCAACAAAATACAAGGTACACATTCCTCTCCCTGCAAGTGTGCGATTTCCTGTAGCAGCATCAGCAGAGTTATATATAGTCAACCCACTACCTTGAGTGATAGTAATGTCCGAGCCACTTCCATTTATTATAGTAACTGCGTTAGTGTCAGAAAAAACACTATTATTTACAGTAATGCCAGCGTTTGTTGAAATACATTTACCAGCATCAGTAGCAACCAATGTATAAGCAGAAGTTTTATCATCTCTTGGAATATTTCTTACATCACCCTTTGAATCTGTTACCGTTCCAGTTACCGTAACGCCATTCGCTGTGGTTGTTAATTTAACAGCATTTGCGTGTGAAACAGTAACCGCAGCACCAGCAGCAATATTAATAGCTTCATGACTTGGACTACTAAATATTCTCAAAGCACCAGTATTATTAACGAGATAACCATGTGTTCCTGAGTGATAATATTCAAGATCTTTATCAGCACCTGCATAGACTCTTTTATTATCTCCAACATGTATATGCTCACTAGATGTCCACGCATCATTAGCGTTTACCCAGTTCCAAGTTTTATCTCCATCACCTGAATCAACTGTAATACCAGCACCATCAGCCGCTGCGTCATTAGCAGCACCTTTAGCAATTTCAATGTTCTTGTCAGTTACAGTCATCGTAGAAGACGCAACTGTTGTAGTCGTACCGTTTACTTGGAGGTTGCCTGACACTGTTAGTGCAGCGGCGGTTACTGTACCAGTAAATGTTGGACTAGCGAGTGGTGCTTTAGCTGCTACTTGTGCTGCTGTTGGAATAGTAGAAACAGTAATGTCTGTATCTGTACCTGAGTTATCCCAGGTGATTGTATCCAGTTTGATTTTCCCGTAAGCCATGACTTAATGAATGAGAAGGACAGAGTTGTTTGGAATAGTGATAGTCACTGAACTTCCAATAGCGACTGGCCCAACGGCCATAGCATTTTTGTTTGAGGTGATGGTGTATGACTCGCTCACAGTTTGAGCATTTTCATACAGCCAATCGTTAATAGCCCCACCACCTGAAGCGGTGTTCGCATTAATCGATCCGCCCATGTAGGCGTGGCTTTGACATTGATAATGTAAATAGCCAGGGGTATCATCACTAATCGTTATCTGTGTATATGCACCTGTACTTCCTGGGGTTCCTGACGATGTAACTCCTGTTGTATAAGCACCACCAGCTTTATCCCGTTTCTTATAAAAAGCTATTGGGTGTCCACTATTACTTGAATCAGCTTGATCAAATCTATAAGTATTCCCAGGGATTAATTCAAGATGAGGTGATTGTATTCCTCCTATCGTGTAGCCATCAGAAGAACCATTACCTTGCTCTTTATGTGCAGCAGTCTTAGCAACAACCTTAACTACATAAGTTTCTTGAGTCGGAACATGTTTTCCATAAACTCCTAAATATCTATCTTCTGAATCATTCGCAAAGTAAGAAAGATAATTCCAAGTTGTTCCTGAAGTTGTGTATTTAAGTCTGACTGTTAATCCAGTATCACCAGTAAACCCAGAAGGTAAAGACGCTAAAGGACTAAATGATTCAATCCCTGTGCTATCAGCAACTTCTATGTAATCTCCATCACTGGGGCTACCAGGAATAGAAGAAACATTTGTAACAGGAGAATAAAGAACAGCAGCAGCAACAGCGTTTTGAGCAGAGGTGGCAGTTGCACTAGCTGAGTTTGCAGTTGTAACGGCTGCCGAGGCATTTGTGTTAGCTGTACTAGCTGTAGTAGAAGCAGCGTTAGCTGTGGTTACAGCATTAGACGCATTTGTACTTGCAGTATTAGCAGTTGATATTGCCGTATCAGCTTTTCCATCAGCAGTTGTAGCCAAGCTAGAAGCTGCGTTTGCCGTTGTAGTAGCAGAATTAGCGGTAGAAGTCGCTGAGTTAGCAGTTGTAGTTGCGGCGTTAGCAGTCGTAACCGCATTTGAAGCGTTAGTGCTTGCAGTACTGGCAGTTGAGCTTGCAGCGTTAGCAGTCGTTACAGCGTTAGAAGCATTTGTGCTTGCGGTATTAGCTGTAGTAACTGCTGTATCAGCTTTAGTATCTGCTGCGTTTGCTGTTGTTACTGCTGCATCAGCTTTAGTATCGGCTGCATTTGCTGTAGTAGTTGCAGCGTTAGCAGTTGTAGTCGCTGAGTTAGCAGTCGTAGTAGCTGCATTTGCTGTAGTGGTTGCGTTATTAGCAGTCGTAGTTGCAGTATTAGCAGCAGTTGTAGCAGCAATAGCTTTAGTTGCTCCTAGGTCATTACTATCTGATTGTTCTTGGACAACATATAAATTCTGCAAGTCTGCATTATTTAATGCTTCTGCCGTTAAATTTGATCCATCAGTCCAAGGTGATAATTGTGCTGAACCTGGAGTCTGTCTTTCAATTGTTACTACTTCACCTGAAGCAATAGCAGTTACAAGGGTTATCTGACTAGCACCTGTCCATGTGTAATGTGTAGTCTCAGAAAGGAGTGTTCCTGTATCTGCTAGTCGATCTCTATTTTTATATACCTTGACATGCGCTCTCAGAAGGAAAGACCAACTGAGATTACACGCAGTTGTGCCGACGCTAGTAAATTCGTTATAGGAAAGAGCCACTCATCTGCACAGATGCAGTCTTTATGTTATCCGATTTCAGGCTTAATGGCACGTTTATTGTTATTGACGGCCTACTCCTAGGATGGTTGCTTCAGTATCAACCTGTTCTCTCTTTCTTCTAGCACGAATTACTTTTTCATATCTAGCCATAAATGATGGATGGTTTTTCATCATTTCTAAAGTGGCTAATTTATAGTAGTAATTAACAATCATGTTATAGGGTTCTTTTAGATTACCAGTATCTAACTTGGCCCTATCTCCGCTAGTAAAATAACTAGGGTTCTTTGCCCTACTTGGACTTGTAGTAAATGTTTCTAAGAAATCATTATATTGTGGATTTTTTCTCAATAAATTTAACGCCTCAGTCAGAGTCTTACCGTTTACATATCTTTCTATATTTCCAGCCTTAGTATTTAAAGATTTCCTTCCTAGAACTTGAAACGCTGGAATATAGCCCTCTAGTTTATAAGCCGCTTTTCTATATGTTGCCTCTTCTTCTCTATTCATTTGAATTGATGCTTGATTTTCACCTCTTCCAATAGAAATTCTGCCATCTCTATTTGGATTAGTACCAAAACCATGTCTTGTAATCCACCTAGATAAAGCATCATCTTTCTTGATAATTGTTGCGCCTGGCATTGCTCTATCAGCAGGGAGGCCAAATAAAGTAGCTTTTGTCTCATAACCCAACCAATCTTCTTCTGTTGGTTGAGGGAACAAATCATCAGCAAAAGGAACACGATTAAAAGTTTCGCCTAGATAATCCTGTGTAGTTACTTTTAATCCGTCCATTATTCTTCTTATAGAACGCATCGTAGGATCGTCTTCTAAGGCTAGAAGCATTTGATTTGTCATATAACGCCTAGGTACTGTTCTTTCTCCTGCTTGTTGAAATTCAGATGCAGCGTCCCAATTACCAATTTGCCCACTAAAAGGAATCCAACCTCTACTTAAGCTCGCTAAAACTTTTCCATGATTTCTTCCATTACCATCAACATTAGTAAAGTAATTCATTACATCTACCATTGCTTTCAATGAGTTTTTATTTCTGAGTACTCTTGTATAAGCTTGTATAAGATCTCCTGCTGTATCTCTTTGTTGTTCGTGAGTAAAGATTCCATCTTTTATTCCCCGAACAATATCAGCTTGTAAAAATATTAAGTCAAACAAATCAATAGATTTCATTGATATTTTCCCCATCATCTCAGTACCATATCTAAATAAAGAAAATGAATATGGTGTGTTATGCCTTAACCAATCTCTTCTATGATCTGGGTCTGCTGGTGGTGAACCTGTTATCTTCCCTGCTCCATCATCTTCCATCTCTGTTAATACATAAACCATTCCAGCAAACATGGCTGAAACAACAGTTTTAGCTCTTTGATCTGCCAACTCTTCTCTAGTTATATTTCTTCCAGCTACGTTCTGAAATTCTTGAACTGTACTTCTCACACTATTAACAATAATGTCTCTATCAAACATCCAGCCTAGACCTTTTGCAGTTGTTTTAAATGCTGGCATCAACCAACTCATGTAAGGGTTTTTTCTGGCTAAATTAACTGCATTGCCGAGGAAAGCAGTCGGCCCTTTGTTAGAAAAATCTCCAGTAAAAGTAACGTCATCTCCTCTTTGTTTCGCTAAATTTCCATATAAATCTGTTGTGTTTGGAACTCCAACTAAGTCATTAAATATTTTTAGTCTTAAATCATCGTCTGGTAAATTTTGGCCTGCGGGCATCCCTACATATTTTTGTCTTAGCTTTTTAATATCCAAATCTTTCATTAGTTTATCGGATTCAAATACCCAATTCTTTACAGCGTCATCTGCATATCGTTGGGCAAAGGCATCAATACTGTTGGGTTGCATTGCTGGCCCCATTCTGGCCCCACCCATATCACCACCTCTAATTCGATCACCTAAGTTTTGGCTTGGAGTAACAGTCCCTTTTGCTACTTCCACTCCCTCTGTATATGCTTTCATGTGAATTGCTTCCATTCCTGACATATATCTAATGCCTTCATCTACTGCTGATAAAGCTCTAAATTCAGGGAAATAACCCCAATCACTCTTAAAGAATTTTTCTGATAAACCGCCTGTTACTTGCCTAATCGAAGCATTTAAAAGATTGAAAGTAGCGAAAGGTGCTGCTGATAATTTGCCAAAATTAAGGACAGTATCTTTATTCATTCCTTTTGGAATGTTGATAGATTCAGGGAATTGTTTTCCTAGTCTTAATTTTTCAGGAATGTTATTTAACGCATTAATAGGAACTTCCCAACTTTCACCTGAGAAGAGAAATTCATAAGATTCATTTAAAGCATTTGTATTGAAATCTTTTGCAGCTTGCAAAGCAGCAGGACTCATTTCTTTTACATTCTTTCCTCCCATCCTTTGCCTTCCTGTCATAAAGGCACTTGTTGTATAGTTCCATGCGGTTTGCCAGTTTTCAATTAACTTTCTATTTGTATAACCAACTGCTTTTAATGAACTCATATAATCAGTCCTAAAGGCTGATCTGTTCAAATCTTGCAGATAGAAATCGGCTGTAACTGAGATACCTGAAACTGGATTTCTTACAGCCCAAGTTGAAACTGAACTAAATAAATTAGCTTTTTTATATTGAACTAAAGTCCTTAATTGAGCGCTTAATGCAGGCTCATTAATTGTTTCTTCTCTTAGTCCTGTAATTCTTCTTGAAATTGCTAGTTGCCTTAATTTTTTATGATCGCCTTTATCAATATGATCGATAACTTGTGCTAATAAACTATCTCCTGTTACATCCTCAAGAGTTAATAATTCTGCATCTTTATTAAAGGTAAGAAGATCAAAACCTAAATCCATATCTTTTTGATAGCCCTGCAAAGCTTGTCCTAATTTTCTTCTTGTATAAGAATCCATCTGTTCCATTGTGTATGCCCACTTAGCTAAATAGCCCAACTCTTGTACGTTTTGCGGTGGCAAGACTCCTGATTCTTCAATGATATTTGCTGCATCTTCCAGACCATCAGCGTATGCCAAAGATGTTTCCCAACGACTCTTAGCAATCATGTATGCAGTTGTAGGAAGATCCGCTATACCACCTCTTTTTAATTGCCTTGTGAAGTATTGAGCTAACTCGTTAGGGTCTGCGTTGTATCTTCTAGCCGTATCAAGGATTGCTTCTGTAGCTACCTGTTGAGTAAAAGGCATCATAAACTGTTGCCCACCTTTTGATTTCGACCAACCGCCTTGAGCTAGTTCTAAAAATGCAGCGACATTAGCTTTCGTTGGAGGTACTAACGAGTAATTAATCATTCTCCCTGTTGAACCCATTGGCCTCTGTTGGGTTGCCATACCCTCTGACACCAACTCCTGAATCTTTTCATCACCTATTGCCATTGTGTCCTGCTCTACTCTCTTGGCCCACTCAGCAGGGTCTATGCCTATCTCTGTCCCATCAATCATCGTAAGGATCTTGCGCTTATACAAGCCCTTAGAGTCAGTTGTATTAAGAGAAGCGTTGACCGCTAGTTGTCTCCTTTTTAATCTTTGAATTTCTTCAAGCTCTCTTTGAGCCTCTTCAAGTTGTTCGTTGAGATCATTACAGTCGGTCATTTGCAGATACCTCCATTTGCATCAGCTTGTTTTTGAAGTTTTGCCACCTTCTTAGCTGCTTTTTGTTCAGCTAAGTCTAGGTTCCTTAGCGACTCATTTCCTGCTTGTATGTCTCCTAATGAGCCTCTCTTGGTTTTTTTAGTTGTCTTTGCAGGCTTAGTCTTTTTAACTGTCTCCTCTGGCACAATGCCTTCTGCTGTAAATTCCATCTTTTGTTTGGGCTTCTTAGGTGGCTTAGGTTCTAAGGTTTCAATTAATTTTTCTTGTTGTTTTTGAATATTTTTTAAAGGCTGTACGTTATTAATCAATTTATTGTCTATAACATCTTCACCTTTTAAGGCATATTCCCATTTGCTGTATAACCCTAGTTTTCTCTTCTCTTCAAAAGGTAGATCCTCCCATCCGTTTTGCTGAATCCAAGCTTCCTTTTGCGCCCTTAATGATTTTGTATCTAATTCTTGATACTCACTTCTAAGTCTAAATTCATCAATGATTGCTCCTGAATTTTTGCCACCAGCCTCATAAGCAGGAATCAAGTTTGCGTTATATAGCATTGAAAGTTGTCCTGTTTCATCAGAAAGCAATTCATCAATAAATGATTCTTGACTAAAGTTTGTTTTAGGTCTTTCAGGTAATGGTGATGATGGTGGTTGTATCTCTCCATTCCTAATAGCAGCTTCCAATATTCCTTGTTTCATCATTTCTCTTTCGCTTGCTTGCATCCCTCTAGGTTTGTAATCCGCTTGAGGAACCATGCTTTCAACTCCCTCTGGATCAACTGATCTACCAAGCTTTGAAGTGGTTTTTACATCATCTGGCCCTAGTCCTAAGTCTGTCTGTATTCCTTCCCCTGGTAATAATGGTCTGCCATAAAAACCTGTCTTTTTGTAATACTCAACAAATGCCTCGACAATATCTGACTTCTTAGACTGCCAAACCCTACGACCAGTTCTTTGGGTCACAATTGCAGCTATTTCTGGATTAGATGAAGGGGCAGCAGCGCTTCTTAGTTCATCTCTGTGAAGCTGCATTAAATCATTTTTATATACGTCATAAGTAGGTGGGCCATCTTCATAAGGATCTAACGGCTTCTTAGTCGTTGGTTCTATTGGTTCTGGCTTGAATGGCTTTTTATTGGCAATTCTGTCGGCTTTTGCATCTCTTAAAATTGTGTTAGCAGATAATCTTTTAACATCTCTGCTTGCTTTCTTGATAATTTCTTCGGCTGTAACTCTTCCTATGTTTGCAACATTTATATAGTTCCCAATTGATTCAATAGGGCCATTTTTCCATTGCGTTCCAAAAGCCTTGTCAAACGATTGAATAATTCTATTAATTGCATCATCACCAGCTTTTATATCTTTTGGATCAACTTTATTAATCCAACTAAATAATGTTGTTTCGGCTCCTGTCTCTGGGTCAATTAAAGGTGCAGGAGAAATATATTCATCTAACCCAAGCTTTAGTTGATCTCCTACTAGAACATCTTTTGGCTTGTCTTTGTTAGTTAAATTATCAAGATCTAATTGTGCTTGTTCTAGGTCTTTCTGTAGTGCTTTAACTTTCCTTTTTGCGCCTAATTCTGTTAAACCTCCTTTTCCAGCTTTTCCTTTTGTTGCTAAATTTTCGGCTCCTACCTTTAGCTTTTCAGGAATTGAATCTAATTCAGCTTGAATACTTTTAACTTTTTCAGATTGTTGAGTAATTAAATCAAGTTGCGCTTGTCTTCTGGCTGGAATATTTACTTGGGTATAAAGCTCTCTAAGTTGTATATCTGATAGCTCATCTGTGTAGGCAAGGAAAGTATCAAGTTCAGGTCTTACATCAGGTAGATCTAGTTGTCTTGGTTTAAATCCAGGCATGGCAGCAGGATCACCAGCCATGCTTAGTTCTGTTAGCTGTTCTTCTGCTTTATCTAATTCGTCTAGTTGTTTGGTTATGTCTTCTCCAGTTGCATTGGCTTGTTTAATTAATTGACCTCTTTGAGATCTGATAGCGTCAAATTGACCTTTAATTTCTTTATTAACAACGCCTGGATAAATCAATTCAAGTTGATTGTTTTCACCAACTTCGATTAAACCCATCTTTGTCAGACGATCTCTCTGATCTGTGACTTGCTTGATCTGTGTCTGTTCAGCGATTGCTCGGCTAATAGCAGAATCGTATGTAGCTAATTCACCTCCTTTCCGACCTACTGGTAAACCATCAAGACCTTTCTCTAATGCTGACTGATATGTGTTAACAGTTCCATCTGCTATGTCATCCAAGATCTCAACAGGAACACTTTTTGCAGTCGTAAAAGCATCTGTTCCTACATTGACGAGCTTTCTGGTAACTCCTGAAAAACCTAATATTCCAATAGGCATAGCAATAGCATCAGTAGCCCATCCTTTCCCGAAAGCATCTAAATAGTTATCTCCTTCATTTACGCTTAAAGGGATTTCTAAGTCTGTATCAAAATATCTATTAATTAAGTCCTCTGTCAGGTTGGCTAAATTACCTTCTGAGTAATCAAAGAAAGGTGCAGCGAGACTTGTTGAAAGACTCCATCTTGCGGCAAATTTTCCTCTGTCTGCCCACCTTTTAGCCCTGGCAACAGCAACAGCAGATTTAATACCTTTATTAGCTATTCGAGATCTTCTTAAGGCATTAGCAAGAGAATAGAGCCATGCTGCTCTGCTACCCATCTTGAGGAGACTTGCTCCTGTGTACCATCCTGCGATTTCTGCACCAGCCGCTTCACCAAGATCCAAGCCAGCCTCGTCAGATTTAGTTACCCCTTGTCTACCAAGCCTGAAAGGATTAAATCTTCTTGCAGTTTCATCACTTATTTTTAAATAATTATCGCTAACGTCTATTGGTTTCTTTTGTATTAAGTCACCAGTTGCATTAGTTAAATTAGTAATTGCGTTCCAAGGCCCAACGACCATACCAGCCTTTACATCTTCAGAACCTAAAGCATGAATTAACTGAACAGCAGGCTTAAACACACCAGCCGTTTCTTCCGCAATAGTTTCCTTGGTTTGTTGACTTTCAGTTCTTGTTAAGTTCCTAGGTTTTAAACCATCAATTTCTGATTCAGTAAGAGAAGGTAAGTTAAAAGTTTCCATGATTAAGACCTCGGTAAAGTTGAAAGATTAGAACGCTCTTTCAATAATGTTTTTAACGCTTTAGCATAATTAGGATCAGTTGCATAACCCTGTTCTTGCAATAGTTCTGCTATCTTCTGTGGGTTGCCTCCTGATTCTACTCCGATATAACCTTTATAATCTTTATACCATCTATCTATTAAGTATTTAAAAGAATCTCTGGGTGAATCAAAGTTTATAAAATAATCTTTTGTTTTCGTAGATTTGCCTTGTTTATTATCTTCTTCTGTATTCGTTAATGTAGTATTACCTCCTTTCAATCCTTTCAGTCCAAAGTAATTATGTGTTCCGCTAGGTTTTCTACCAAAGCCAGATTCTTTAGCGAATTGTGCTGCAATAACTTCAGGGTATTTTGCGCCTAATTCAGTTGCTAAAGACATAGCAGCTTGCCATCTCTCGTCATCTGTACCAGTAAGAAGTTTGCTTCTAGGGTTAAGCATTGTTATTTCAGACGCACTAGCAGGGCCACCAAAAAGCATATTGGCTAACCAGTTGGAACCTGATTGCTGCATGTATGCACTTGAAACTGTTGAGTTTTCTTTTCTTGAATTAATTCTTTCTAGTAAAAATCTTTTTATATTGCCGTCTGGGTCTAATCTCTTGTCGTAAAACTTGAGTTGTTCAAGCATAAGTTTATCTGGGTGTACTCCTGCCCTTTCAGCTATTTTGATGAACCGATCAGAATAGGAGTTACTTTCTCTAAAGCTTGTAAGTTCTGAATAAATAAAACGACCATTGATAATTGCTCTGCTTTCATACGTCTTGATCACATGAGTAGGTAATGAAAAAGAATCCTTTTGATCAAGTTCTACATCGTCAAAATCATTTCCACCTCTATCTGTTTCTGGTGGTGTTCTTCCTCCAGGGTCGCCACCTTTTCGATCTAATTTTGATTTAGGATTGACATCAGTAGGGCCTGAAGGTGGTACAGGATCTTTAATTCCAAAATATGCTTTCATCTTTTCTTCACCAACTGCCCTCTCATAAATCTGTTGGAACGTAATATTGCTTGGATCTTTCTTAAAAAGATTCGTTCTTGCATCTTGCTTGATTTTTGTCTTTGCAGTAGGCCCAAGGATTTCACCAGGATTCTTTTTTCTCCAATCAGTTAGTAGAGAATTATATTCAACTGTTAAAGCATCAAGTACATCGTTATAGAACCTTTGATACTCAAGTGACTCATTAGCCATTGACGAGCCAAAAAGCATCGCTTCGCTAGTTCCTGTGCCAGATACCTCAATTGCCTTTATGTCAGGTAAAGCAAGGACTTCCTTTGCAATAGCGCTTAATTCAGTTCTTGTCCCTTCTGGTAATTTCTCTAGTTCTGTTCTGTATTCTGAAACCGCTTGATTTAATCTTTTAGCGACGGATGGCCTTTCGCTAGGTGCAGCTTTTTCAGTAATTTCTCTAATATTTTCATATAGGGTTTTAGTATCTTTTAGTGAATCTGGTGTTAATCCATTTTCAAATTGACTGATCTTACGTTCAGTTGTTATTGCATCATCTGACTCTAAAAACTCTTCATTCTTATCTTCTATTTTTCTTTGGTCATTAATAAATTTTTGTACGTCTACAAAGTCTTCAAATTCTGGGTTGTTAACTATTAATTCGTTAACTTTCTTTTTCCACGCTGGACTTCCTACAGGTTCACTCCCTGGGCCATCTGGCCCCCAATAGATCGCAGCAGCTTTTATCTCAAAACCTTTTTGTCTATTTTCAAATATCTTTGATTTTCTTTCTAAGGCTTTTGACTCTAGTTCTAAAAATGTGCCTGGATTTGTATCACCGAATAAAGGTCTACTCTCCCATTCCATGTCAGGGCTACCAACTCTTATATTCCTAATTGCATCTGCCATAGGAGTTTCATCCATGAAGCCTGTTAGCTCTTTCTGAAGTGCTTTCCAGACTTTTACTTTGTCCTCTCCTCCAAATAGAGATAAAGCCTGATCTATTTCTCTTGTTAAGGCATGAGCCGCTAACTCAGTAAACCTAGGGTCAGACATTGGGATCATCCCAACAGGGCCAAGGAAAAATCCGTTTACGGCATAGTCATCAACTAAGCCTTTAATAGCTGCAATTGTTTTTTGTTGTGTGTCTACTTGTAAGGTTGAGTCCCATAACTTTTCATGCTTGTCTGTGTAGTCGTCATAAGCTCTAGTTTCTTTAGGGACTACATAGTATTGATACTCTTTTTCATCACCAGTTAATTGATATTTATCTTGTACTTTTTTTACAAGGTCATATCTTCTTTTTGCTAATTCTGGAGAACCAGGCTTAATTGTTGAAAGAAGCGCTGAATTGTTAGCTAAATCCTCTTTATAAACATTATCTATTTCATTTGCGGCTATTTGAGACAATGCTCTTCTTCTTCCTGTTAGCTCAAAAGGATTAGTAGTCTTTAGTAGTTCTGCTGCTTCTTGATCTATTTTCCATAAAGCTCCTATTTGTGCAGCAACATTGCCAGCCGATTTTTCTTCTTGAATCTGTAAAGATAATTTTGCTTTTGCTATTTCATTTTCTGCCTGTTTTCTTGCAAATTCGGTAGCGTCGTCAAAACCTTTCTCAATCCTCCTTTTCCCATAGTCCAGATATGCGTTAGTACCTGCTGCTATCAAGTTCTGAGTAAACGGCCCTAGAGCCTCAGACAATTGTTGGAACTGGTTATATCCTTGTACGTTTCCCTGACTTCCTCTTTGCAAAGTAGCGATCTGTGGAACACCACCAATCATTGATGGTTTAGCGGCCCCTGCTGTTTGCTTTTGCCCTGGAGTTATAAAAGAACCTAAAGGCTTTGCAACTGGTGTTATTTGTCCGAAAGGGAGTTGTTTTTCTTTAGCCATTAGTTTTTACCTTTTAGGGCTTGTAAAGTGTCAGCTTTGTTTTTTACGTCGTAGTAAGTGCTAACTCCACCTAAGACAGCAGAGCCAGCATTAAGGATTGCTGCACCCATTGATGGGCCTCCACCTGTCATGGTTGGGCCACTAGGAGTAATCAAGGTGGGCAATGGTGCGAACGGTGCTATTGGATCTATATAAGGCTGCTCTTCATAGAACTGTTGGCTATTCCAGCGACTTATATATTGAGCGACTTGTGCCGCTTGTGTTCTGTTGTATTGCCTTGTTCTTAACCCTTCATTGATCTGCTGTAACGCTTCATAATCTCCCTGTTGTCTTGAGTAGTCATTCACTATTCGATCAACTGAATTACCTTCTGCGCCCATTGCCTGAACTGAAGCTCTTGCTTGTAAAGCTCTCCATCTATATTGCTTAGTTGCAACAGCATCTTGCATTGAAACTTCTTCAAACTGTTGGCTTATTGCTTCGCTATCACTAATAAAACTTGCGCCTGCTGCTGCTCTTGTCTCTGCTACAACCTCCGCTTGTCTGATTGATTTGGTTAGCTCAACATTTCTAAGTGCATTGACATAGGAAAGCTGACTGTTGTGATTAACTGTTTCTTTCCAATAATTATGTTGTTGATTTGCATCTCTAACCTTTGAATTAAAGCCAGCCTGCCAAGCAGCAAATTCGTTATTAGCACTTTGAAAAGCTTTCTTGTTTAAGTAGTCCTGCTTTTGAGCTTTATACCCTGCGATTGATTGAAATACGCCTAGACCCATTTGGCCTAGACCTAGCATGGTGGCTGGATCCATTACGCTTTCCTCCAGAAGTGGCTAAACAATTGAGCGCTTGCACCCATTGGGGCTGGTGTATCAATCGTGAAACCCAAGTGTTTTAACCATCGAATAGTTGTTTGATTTGAATACATTGCCCAGTTATGTAAGAAGTCATTGCCATCTTCAATTAGGCCGTCAACCCATTTTCGACCACCACGAATGAATTGCCTTCGATGACTAGAAGTTGCAAATAAATCATCTGTTCCTAATAACCAAATTAAAGATTCATTTACACCACATATTCCTACAGGCAAACCATTATCTCCATCTATGCAATGACAGATTTCACTTTCCTTCCAGCTTCCAATCACAGCTTCTTTGCCAGTTACACCATGACTATAATGCACTTCGATTTCATCCTGCTTTCTTACATTATTACTTATGTACTCCACTCTTGCAGGAGTCGCCACAGCCCACTTCATTGAACACCTCTAGCTTGACTTGTTAATAATCCAACCCATTCACATGTACTAAATTTGCAAGGGTGAATTGTGTCATTGTGAATCTCAACAATGCAATTCTCACCTTTGGAATTAATAGGAATCCTAAATACCCCTTCATGGTATCTATCCTCATCTTCTCCATACCCTCCAGATGGAAGAGCGCTTCCTAAAGTTGAATTTCTTACTCTTAATGTTGTGTCGTCATATTTATAAATTGCTGTATCTCTACGTTCAGCCATGACATGTATTTCAAAGTAATAGCTTTCGTGATATCGAATCTTTGCATGTCTTATCTGTGATCTCTGTGTATTACTTGCAGCCTTTCCACCTCCTATTTCTTTATAAAGTTTGAATTTGGTAAATCTATAAACAAAGTCATAAGGCTCACCAAAATAAACAGGCGCACCAGACCAATCACCATCAGCAACAATTTGATTACCGCTTGTAGCTGAACCTAAATACACACCTCCAATATTTGTTGTTGCATATCCTGACCATGCTTCTGTCTTGGAAGTCATCGTGTAGGTCAATGTCCATGTAGTCTTTTTAGTTACAGCGTTATAAGTTCCTGCACCAACTCTTAATGCTGACGGTGTTTCAGTTGTTGTTGAAATCTGTCTATCTAGTAAGAACGGATATGGGCTTGGTGTTACATCACTAAGCCTGTCTGATACTGCTACCTTTTCAAGCCAAACATCATTGCCATATTCAGCTAATAAATAAATAACTTCCTCAACGCAAAGGATTTGAAGAATCTTCGTCACCCCTGACATTTCCCAATAAGACCAACTGCTTTGCGCTCGTTCTGTTCCCTGCCCTTGGTTTCTATAAAAGTATTTATAAACATAGATTCTCTTTTGATAGCCTGACTTGTCAGACAAAGCGAACCAAGTATTACCTGTATCGTTAGTTGTTAATTTATAAACATCAGATGGAATATAACTACTGACATAGCTAGTCAAATCAGACGCATCAGCAACTAAAGCAGAACCAGCGCCCTTAACACTAAACTCTCGAAACTGACTCCATTGACCGTTCGTTTGACAGAAGATAATCGTGCCAGCTACAGGAACAGGTCTACATTGAATGTCTATTTCATACTGAGTTAGTACAGATATAACTGCACTTTTAGGTGTAAGTATTGTTTCTGCTGCATTAAATCTAAATTGAATTTGGTCAGAAAATACAATCAATTCATCCTGATATGGTATGGCATATCTAAGGATTGACACTTTATTATTACTTGCCTGAATATCAATTGGGTCAGAATCTAATACAGTAGTTACTGTCTCTGGATAGAAACTAAAGAACTCTTTTGCTCTACTTAAAACAATATATTCATCAGCTAGTATTCCTAATCTTCCCTTGTAAATAAATACATCTTGAATGGGATAACCAATGAAGCTGGGATCAGGTGCGCTAGTTGAATCACCACATGTTCTTTCTCCCCATTTTGGAATCTTTGTTCCGCTTTGTGTGCTTCCATCAGCAGGGCCAAAATAGAATTGACCATTAGACAGACGCACCAAAACTTGAGGCATTGTCGAATCATCAATTTTATATTTCTCTCCAGGGCTGACGCACTCTTGCCATGATCCTTCTCCAAATGTTCCTGACCTTGGAACAAATTCAATGTGGTAATTGTCAAAGTTATTCCCTGGATCTCCTACGATTTCTATTTGATAACCCTCTGGTGCAATCGTTGGTAGCTCTGTAAACACCTGAACAGAGTTAGTGATTGCAGTTAGATCAGCATTTGCTCTAGCACACTTGGCTGAAACAGTTATGGCATTAGCTGACTTTGCGTGAATAACACTTCCACTCCTGACAAAGGTGACACCAGAGACACCAGATAAGCCAGAGATGATATTTGTAGCAATAGTCGCTGTATCAATTCTGTGTTCAGTCGTTGTGCTTCCACTAACAACAACAGGAGCTACAGCAGTTTCAACAGTCGCTAATGTTCCGTTAACATTGACCTCATATTTCTGCCCGTAATTTGCTGCCTTCACCCATATCAAACATTCGTGAGCAGCAGGCCGAGCAGTAGCAGGAGCCGTATCGCTGGTCATTGCAGGGACGGCCTTTGTATTACTAATGAAAGTAAAGTCGGCAATGGTCGCTGCTCTTATATCTGTCTTGGCGCTGACTACAGAGTTTAAATAGTTATAAGCATTAGTAGCTGCGTTAACTGTCTTTTCATTTCCATCTAAGTCAAAAACTTTTATTGCTGTTTTTCCAATAACTACTAAATATTTTTCACCAGAGTCACGCAGAATTTGATGAAAGAAAACATCGCCAAATGTAGAAGTTGAAACCTTCTTAATACATTTAGTTCCTTCTCTTTTTCTAAGTCCCTCGGCAAGAGAACTCATCCCATTGATTTGTTTCTCTCCCTGTGTTGGATCTCTTTGAGCGTCAGGTTGTAGTGATGTTCCCTGAATTAAATTCGGGATTGTATAAGAAGCAAGATTAGCCATCGACATACCCCCTTGTTCTACCTAATAATCCAAAGCCAGGAGAAAAAGTCCTACCAGGCAATAGGCCAGGGCCACCAGTTAAGGCGTTGGCTTGTGCTTGGTCTAGCTCTACTCTTTGCAGTTCAACTAAAGCTGCTTGCTCATCCATTGCGGTGTACTTAAATATTGAATCATCTGCCAACACTCGATCACTAAATACTCTGGCTGATCGAATTGTTGTCCATCGGTTATAGATCTCTGGACATTCATCCCAAGGCAAGTAAGAAATAATATCTGCTTTAAGGGTTGTTAATACATCATCAGGAATTGTGTATGTTCTCTTCTCTCTGTCATATACCTTTTGCCCTCTCATCACAAATCTTCCGTCCCACTCATATTCATCAGTAGCGAAAGAAGCAATATTGGCAGGAAGAACTATTTGATTATTTGTGTCTTTGGAAAATTCATAAGCAATCTCGGTGTTCCAACTCCATCCTCTTGTTTGACCTTCTTTAAAAAACTCAAGAATAGTTGTCTCAGCCTGTGCAGCTTCATTGATTTGTTGTGTCTCCAAACTATTAACAGGTTGCTCACCAATGTTCTGTAGACAAATGTTTACAGCTTCTAAAAGAGTGGTTCGGCCTGGTGCTTGTGACTGTTTATCTAAGCCCATAAAAAAAGACTGCACACATGCAATCTTTATCTTATCGGTTATTCGTAAGAAAGTCCCCTGACTGAACAAAATCAGGGGAAATTAGTACCTCTGCTAGTAATAATCTATGGGATTTCGATTACACCTGCACACTCGGCTCTTAGTACATTCATACCAATAGCCATGCGAGCAACCATAAGGCTGGACTGGTACATGACATTGAATGATGAACCTTCGCTAGTTACCTGAAGGCTAGGAGCCTTTAAGGTAAGAACTCCGATTGCATCCTTGTGGAAGATGATCGCTTTGTTCTTAGCCAAGTTCTGCTGATAAGCAGTGTTCTTGTCGTAAGTGCCGTTTGTATAAGAGGCTTGCGTTACATGGTTTGACATGTGAACATCAATACCCTTAACACGCAATACACGTCCTCCTGCAAATGATCCATTCTCCCCGCCACCACTGTTGAAATCAGTGTTGATTGCTCTAGTGGAGTCAAGTAGATAATCGTATTCGTCAGGGCCAACAACGCAAGCTAAGTTCTCTGTTGGAACATCAGCCTTTTGCATTTCAACTTTGATAGAACTAATCTTTTCAATTAGCTCGTCGCCTTTAGCGTTCTTAGTTGCTGCTGCGTAGCCTGCTGAAAGTGTTGCGCTATGACCAGTGCGATTAGCGTTAATTGTTTTAGCTAATGGCTCTGTTGTGGTCTTAGCTGCTGCATAGAGAACTCTAGCGGCTCTCTTATCCCACTCATAAGCAAGGGCTAAACCTAGCTGATTGGTGATATCACTACGGTCTTCATAATAATTCATTAAGCGGTCTAAATCATAAATGACTTGATCCGCTATTAATAAACCATCAAGATTAATGACCTGTTCGTTTCTATCACCAGGGCTATTTGTTGCCCCTAAGATGGGTTGTCCCAATTTTGTTATCCCGAAAGCTCTTTATCTCTCGGTTCAACATCTTTACCATTGATGTTGTTCAGACTATATCTTCATCCTTGAAGGATGCAGGGCGCTCGTGGAAGCAAATTACTGAGTTTCCTCTCGGCTTCTAGTCGTTGAACCTTCCAGACTGTGATCTGGCTTGGCTGCTGATTACCCTTTAATGGTGGGCTTCCAGCAATTCACCCTGTTCATTCCTACTGTTACCAGCAGAAAGCCCTAGACAAATAAGGAACGTGGTAGGCCGCCGCCGCACGACCCGAAACGGGGAAGGCTGCGCTTTTACCACCTGAGATGGAACGCTCTTTTACTTTTCCTTTGAATACGCAATTGCGCTCGAAGGCTGAAAGTAATTCAGCGATTCCTAGTTTCAGGAACAGAGCGTCTACCGCATTTGCACCCTTTATCTGACCTAAGCGGTCTAAACTGGCGTTAGCCATTTGACTATTTTTTTATAGGTGAGTGTCTTTCTTTGTTTGTTTAATTAAGTTATCTCCCGCAAGAGGCTTAATCAACTGCACAAGTGCAGAACAACTCATACAAAAATAATAGCGTTATCTGTCAAATATGGACTGATCAGATCTAGCCATTGTTGTCTCAACCCATTTTCTATACTTAGGATCTACGTCATATTTTCTTCTACCTGTTGCTTTATCCATTGCACTTATAGCAGCTTGCGCTTGTTGTCTTGAATCAAATCTATCGCTAGCAGTAGCGCTACCACCTTGTATTAATTTAGGTTCACCGCCTCCATTCTTTAAATCATATCTAGCCTTCATTGCTGTTACTGTTTGAAGTTTTTGTGCGTAACTCTGACCAGCATCAACAGCAGCATCGTATGTATCTAGTTCTGATTTGGTTAAGTTATTTCTCATCCACTCAGTCATTGCATTGTAATCTTTTGCACCTCCTACGGTGTTAACGATGTTCGAGTAATCGGCATCACCTGTTTTTTGTGTTGTCTGTTGTGGGTTTGATCCTTCTTGTTTTGTTCTGCCTTGTAAATAAGCATCAACTAACTTTCTAGGGATACCTCCTTTCTCAACAAGGGCATTTATTTCGGCATCAACATTCTGTCCTGACCAGAACTTACTAGACATTTCAATGGGGTTAACTTCTGCCTTCTCTAAGGCGTTGGTAACGTCCTCTCCATAAAACTCTATTCCAATATCTCTTGTGTACTCTTCAGGAGTCTCAGGCCAGTTATCAGGGGTTTCAGTTTGTTCTGTCTCTTGTTTGCCTTCACTTAATTTTCTTTCAGCTTCTTGATAAGCCTTTAAAACTTCATCGACATTTTTAAACTTTCCACCAATTAATTCTTCATCAGTTTCAGGTTGTTCTTGTGTCTCAGTTTGATTAAGAGCAGCTTGTTCCTCTTCGACTTCTTTAACAAAGTCATCAAAGATGTCTTCCTGCCCTGGGCCGAGCATGTCTTTTAATTCTGGGCCTGGTGTGGTGGTCATTGTTGTTCTTCAGTAGGTTGTGGTTGAGCCATCTCTTGACTCGTAGCAGCAGCATTAGCCAACTTTTGAGGGTCAGCCATGCCCGACTGCATTGCTTGTTGCATCATTGCTTGTTGTTGTGCTTGTTGTTGTTCCATCGCAATCTGTTCTTCAGTCTTAATAAGACCGTTTAACTCCATACCCATAGATGATGCAAGCCTTCTAATCAATTCGCTAGTGTCAACAAACGTACCTATTCCTTCAGGGCCAATTGTTTGTTGAAGTATTTGCATAAATCTTGCGGTTTTCTCAAGGTCATTTGATCTGCCTAATGCTCTTAAACCAACTGATATGACTGGCTTAACAAGGTCATTAGGTAGAGTTGGAAGCTTGCCTCTTCTTGTTAGTAATACAAGCTTTCTTGCAATGTATGGACGGACAAGTTCTTGTGAAAGTATTGAGAATACAGACCCCAACGAGGCTTCAATTTCGTTGATCAAAATTCTGTTTTCTTCCGCAGTAACCCTCTCTGCATCTCTTGGAGAATGAAGCATAAAACTTTTTGAAAGCCTTGCTTCTACTGTTGCCAAGCTTTGAAGAGCCACCTGCATGTCATTTCCTTTCTCAGTTCTGATCGTAAAGACATCATCAGGATTACCAGCTAGGTATGCACCATTCGCCGCCTCTGCCAGCTTCTTAGGATTAACAACACTACTAGGCTTAACAAGGTGTTTAGTCTGTGCTGCGATCAATGCACCTTCTGTGATTGCCTGACTTAATGCTTCTGCTGTTCTTAAATCAGCTAGACATACAGCTTCGATATAAGAAGGAGAATAACTTTCACCATCAATTCGATACATCCTCAACGGTAAAAATGGACTCTCATCTAAAGGTGCTGATCCTCTTTTGCCCTCTACCTCTACCCCTTTAACTTCTTGATACCAGTGAACTTTATTGTTCTCCCAATAAACATGTGTATAAACTTCAATGTTTTTCTGATAATCAGGAGCATCTTCCCCTGGGATTAATCCTTTAACTTCACCATCTTCATCAACAAGCATTTGCTTTACTGCTTCTGGCAAAGCTTGATAACCAATCTTTTCACAGATCACACATTCAAGTGGGTTGCCAATAGCATCTCTCTTTAAAACATATTTCCTCATCGGAAAACATTTCAACCCATCTTCTTCTATATAAATGAGAGCATTTCCATAAACCACTAAATGAGTTAATGCCTCTTGAATAGCTAGTCGGTCATTAGAAGTTTCAACGTCATTCAATACAACTCTTTCTAATCTTGCTAATGCCAAATCAAATTCAGTTTTCTGTTTCGCTAGTTCCTCTGGTGGTGCGCCTGCTTGCAACAGTTGTTGTTGCTGCGTTGCCATTTTTATTTCATCAATCGTCAATCTAAATATCTGTTCCGTTGGCGGTAGCAAGCTCAAAAGTAACTTCGCAACAATTGTCTGCACACCTTTCTGACCTACTCCATTCCAAGGATTTCGTTGGATGGAATTATCTCTTTGACCAAAGCCATCGTTATCTCTTGAAAGATATGTAAGAGTAAAGCTTGAGCAAGTGTCACCTATCTCAACTTGTGCATTGCGTTCTGATTCGAGCGCTTTATATGTGGCAGCGCAATTGCCTGTTCGTAGTTTCATTTAACCTCCGAGGTTGACACCTACACCGCCTTCTCTTTCGGAGAAGCCGACTCGTAGATCTTTAGTAGGTGAGTTATATCTAGCTTGATTACCTTCTCCTTTTCTTGATGGATCTTTACCAGCCATAGGAACTTTCTTTTTCTTTTTATCTCTTGTCGCTAACACCTGTAATGATTGACTAACAGATTGATTGACTCTGTTTTGTTGTTCAATCCTAGCTTTCTCTGCTGCTAAGGCTGCCTGTTGAGATGCTCTGGCTGCTGCAAAATTAGCAGTGGCTTGATTCTGTCCTGCAACAATAGCTTCTTGTGCCTTGGTGAAATTTGATATTTGAGTTTCTTGTTCAGCCGCTTTGATTTCTAACAAGGCATTGTTGTCATCAATAATCTTTTGATTATCTATTGCAAGCTGATCAACCCTAGCTTGTTCTTTAGCGGCTTCTCTAGCTGCTCTTCTTCTCCTTCTGCCTCCACACATGATCTATACCCCCAAGTTGAGTGTTGAACCTGCTGTATTAGCAGTACCACCTTGAGCAACTTTCAATGTTCCTTTGTTGTCATCTTTCTTTTTCTTCTTAATTGATTCTGTTACCTGTGCATTAACAGGATCACTTTGAGTTGTTGTAACTGAATAAGTGGGTTTGTTGATTGGCATGTTCGCTAACTGTGCTTGTGCTGCTGCTCTATCAGCCGCTAATGAATCTCTTAAAGTTTGTGCGTTTGTGTTTGCAGTATCAATTTGTGCTTGCAAACTATTCGCAAAATTTTCATTTGCTATGCGTGAATTTTCAATAAAGTTGTCAATCTTTAATTGATTAGCATCCAGGTCTTCTTGGCTAGGGCCAACGTATTTAATCTCTGGGGCTTTTGGACTGCTAAAAATGTTGCACATGATCTTAGTAGGTAGTGAGGTTGGTGTTTAATCCAGTGCCTTTGCCCTGGGTGGCTTTTGATTTTCTTCTTACTTTTAAACTATTCCTTCCTTTTGGTTTCCCTTGGCTTTGATCTCTATCTCTTCCAACAACGGGTGCTTGTGCTGTTTTCTCTGGTGGTGGTGCGCCTATTAAGTTAGCCATCCTTGCAGCATTGGCTCTTACATCATTCGCTTGTTCTATTTTAAAATCTCTTGCTTCTGTTAATACTTGTTGTTGTGCTGCCAATGCAGAATTCAATTCACCCTGCTTAAGCATTGCCGTACTATTTTGCGTTTGCTGCATAGCGGCAATCTGTAAATCCAACTGATCATCGTAAGAATCAGTTTGAGGGATTTCAATTGTGGCTCTACTGCCTCCACCACCGCACATTTAGATCACCTCCAAGTTAACTTCATCAGTTTTTTGCTCTTCAAGAAGCATCTTTAAATAGGCAATCACCTCTTGTTGACCGATCATTACATCAAGTTCTCGATGGGTCATAGACCTAAGAGGATTACTTGGAAAAGTATCCTCTAATTTCTTGATTAAAG
>VTLG01000992.1_pt1 | contig 22196 bp, 35 predicted proteins | sample 4694571 | NCBI WGS metagenome assembly VTLG01 (sample SAMN12604809, study PRJNA352737) | marine metagenome | biome: ENVO:00000447; feature: ENVO:00000209|ENVO:00000569|ENVO:01000036; material: ENVO:00002151; isolation source: viral sequences binned using virsorter ... | reverse complement strand
TCCAAAGTCTCTGATGGAGTTCATAAACTGAATGAAGAATTATCGTGACGATAACGGAGTCGGCGCAGAACAAGGTAGACACAACCCTAAATGGCGAAGGTTTTTTGGGGATACATCTAGAAGGTGGTGGATGTTCAGGCTATCAAATCAAGCTATCGCCCACCACAGAAATACCGCAAGACGCTCAGATGTTGTCGGACACAATCTTCTCAGATGCCACCTCTTTGGAGTTGTTGAGTGATGCGATAATGGATTGGGACAATGATCCTTTCAGGCCATCATTTCATTTCACACCACCAACCGGCGCGAGTTCCTGCGGTTGTGGTAACAGCTTCACTGTATGAGTGATGCTTGGTTTGCGGTTTTTATGATTGCGTTTATTTTAACTTTATTTTTAGGCTCTGCGTTAGTAGCTAACTGCATCCTGCTCGATGAAATATGTTCTTAAAGGAGATGACATGGAAAAATGGAAAGAGTTAAGCAAAAGAAAGAAGTTCATTGGTGCTGTAGCCGTGTTGGTTGTCATAGCCGTAGTTGGGTGGGTGTCTGGCTGGTGGTCATCGCCACCTGTTGCCTAGTTGGATGCACGACAATAAAGAAAGCCGGAGTTACGGCCATAGCTACAGGGACCGCTGTGACTGCGGCGACTGTATTGAGTGGGGGTGCGACTGCACCGATACTGGCCGGCACGACAACTGCCTTTGTGGCAGATGCGGCGACGGAAGTGATGATGTCAGACAAGAAGAAGGGGGTGATTTTGAAAACTGAGCAGGGCATGATTGAGTGCGCCCCTGATAATTTCTTTACCCTATTGGGTAAACTTGTGGAGATGGGTGGATGGTTGCTAGTCTTAATCTTTGTAGTTCCAATGATCTTGGGTTGGATTCTTCCGGGTCCGTTGACAACGCATGGGAAAAAACGCAAAGAAAGAAACTTGTTCTCGTAGAATGGGTTGATATAATCTCAGATGATGGGTGGGTAGTCGCAGAAGATTGCGACATCCCCACCTTTTATACGGTAGGTTGGTTAGAATACCAAGATGAAAGGGTGATAAAGATTTGCAACACCCTAGATTTTGAAGACGCATTAGAGGAGCATAAGAAAAAGGATAAGCCTATCGGCTATGCCGTTACTTGTTTTCCTGCCGGTTGCGTTGTTTCTCTTTCATTTTTGAATGAGCGTATGAATGTAAGCTGATACCCTCTTTCTGTTCAAATAGTTGCCCCCATGTCACCTGACTTTTGGGGGCTTTTCTATTCCTGTTTGCCCAACAGAATCTAGCAAAGTGGTAGCGCCTGTCACGCGCCCACTCATCTTCCTGCTCTTGGGATGGGTTAAGCATCAACAACCTCATCTAACTTGTCAGCACCAATGATGTAGTTGACCGGGTAGTTTCTCCCATACTGCTTCTCCTCTTTCTCAGAGGCAAACCTTTCCGCACTTATCTCCCCGATAAGTTCAACGACATCAGGGGTGTCTATACTAACCCTGACTAACACATACTTCTCTGGTCCAGCCTCTCTATGGTATTCTTTTTTGGGGATTTTAAGTTCTATATTCTCCCCTCTCCATGTAGAAGCCTTGACCTCAGCACGGCCAACGTCGCCCATACCATCGTCACCCTCATACAGTATCCTCTCATCTATCTTTCCCCCGACAAACTTTGCATAGGCCATTTCACCAATCACCCCCAAGAAATGTGAGCGTTGCTTCTTGTCGTTTATGTACTCTGATAGCTTACTATTGTAGTCCTTCTCGTTATCAGGGTGTTGGAAGTAGCCAAAATTAGAGTCAGACCTAGCACTCCTGCGACCCATGCCAACTGCCGCCGCCCTCTTGATTTCACTTGCTGTTAGCTTAACGATCTTCTTTTTGGTTGTTGACATCTGGCCCCCTCAATTCAGGGGAAAACGGTATAACATCAGCCGGTAACCTGTTTGCCCTAATGAGAAAACCTTGCAACATCTTCCAAAGCCTTTCCTCTTGTATGCTTTCAGCACCCTTCTCTTTATATTCCAATATTTCATATAGCTCATCTGGATTCACCAGTTCATGTGTTAAAATTTCATCCATCATTTCCATCGCCGCTTCAAAATGAAACAACATAACGGCAGTCAATGATACATTGCTCACCGTATTGCCTTGAGCCGCCTGTGTAGAATAAGCGCGGCCAAGAACGCCTGAAAGTTCTCCTCTATCTCCGTTGATCTGACGGCCTCAAATCTCCCTGTTGCCTTATCACATCTAAGGATGTAGGTTGCATCAACCGGAGTTCCATGGACGTCCTCAGCGGCCTTAGCGTAAGCCGCAACCTGTAAATGGTACTCAGGGTACACAGCCTTAGAGGTCTTCCAATCTATTACGCAATACTCTCCATTAATGTTAGCTCTAGCGTCAACAGTGCCGGCGTATTTGTATTGCCGATTGTATAGCTTCTCTTCTGATGACAGCCACTCTACATTATTCTCACCAACCCAACTCTTGAATGCCTCTATGGAATTCTGAGCCTCTTCCTGTCTAGGAAGTGGTGGTATTTCCCCTCCGTGTAACTTCCAATTGATGGCACCTTCAACCCAATCATGGGTGATAGTGCCTATGTTAAGGGCATCAGTTGACTTACTACGGTAAGCCGATTTGATACCTTTAACTATTCCATCCAGACCAATTTTAGACTTATAAATATTGGTCTTATTGGATGAAGATTCCTCATCATGGAAGATGTTTTTCTCCAGCCAGTTTACACCAACCTTCAATGCCCAAGGGACAAGAGCAGGTTTGGATATAACATTCAGCACCTTAGTGGCGCTTGGTACTATATCCTCCCCCACCTTGTAAGAATGAAGCCGCCGGTCAAACAGCAACTCGACGGCTTCCCCATCTGGATAGTTAATCACCATTAGAAAGGTACGTCTTCCAATGACTCAGACGAGCCTGTGTAGGATGAACTTCCACCGTTGTATGGCTTCTGGACTTTACCGCTCATATAATCCAAGCCATTCTTAGATGTAGTTTTCCATAAGCTAATCTGAAACTCCTGACCATTGAACAGACCTTTGCCTGTGTAGTCTGGACGTTTATCATTACCATCTTTATCATTTACAAATACAGATACTTGACCTTCTTCAATCTCGTAAGCCATTATGGCCTCCATGTTATTGTGATGAAGTAGTTGTGCGGCTTCATCTTCCGCCATCAACATATCCTCTTCCGTGTACATCAAAGATGGATCGTTTGAATTCATAATATTTTAGCTTCCGCTCTGCGTGTCGCCTGAATGGTACGCCATACTTCTATCTGCGTTTCCGCTAACTTCAGTTTCCAGTACAGTGCCGCTTCCCTTTCAACTGCGTTGCCATGACCTTTGATCACGGTTACATAATCAGGATGCGCCCTGCACCAGTTCTCTTTATCCGCTACGGTTTTCCCTACCGCCTCATTATACAAGATAGCAAGTTGAACCTTACGGTAATCGTCAAGGTGGACCCTATCGCCCTTAGCCTTGGCGTACTCGGGTGCTACCTCTTCTATAACATCCAAGGCATCGCCCATCTCTCTTGAATCAATCATCTAAGTCTTCTCCAAAAAGTTTTCTCTTTCTCCAATCTTTATTGGTTCCGGGTTGATTAGGTAGTGTCCCCTTCTGTAGAAACAACTCCAACACAGAACCTTCACCTATATAACCAAGTATACCTGAGTTAAAAGCATTTGTCCATGTTTTGAATAGGAAATCAGCTTGCCAATCAAGAACATCTCTATCTCCGTTGTGTGCATTATCGTGGCACTTAAAACATAAAGGCATTGTAAAGAAGTCATGCCGCATCAAGCCGTGTGGGGCGTGTCTATGCTTTAGATGATGCGGAACTATGGTCTCGTCATCAAGACCACAGTTGACGCAGGGTAGTGTAGCTACCCATCTGGTATACCTTTTCTCTACCCACCGTTTATCCTTCATATTCCACACACCCCACTTAGACATTGCTCCTCACTGTTGTCCTCGTAGACGACACCACGTTTGGCGTGTGCCTCTTCATATGGCACTGCCGTGATGGGTTGCCCACCTCTGGACTCTGACGGATAAAAGGTAAGCCCTCGTAATCCCGGAGCATACTTCTTAACCATCTGAGCAAACGGTTCAACATGGTCTTCATTGTTTAATTCAGTACCCCACTTAGGTAAATTTATTGTAGAACTAATTGCATGGTCAACATACCTCTGCAACTCGCTCTGAACTTTAAGTCTACGTTCAACATCACCAGCCAAGTCAACAGCAGACTCTATCCTATCCGGCTTTATTCCACTGTCGATAAGGGTCTGCGCCGTGCCGTCAACGACAAACTGATGCTTCCACTTTGTCCCATCCGACAAGTAACGTCTACGATATGCGACTGCGTAAATCGGCTCAACGCCAGAGGTTGTCCCGGCGAGGATGCTGATTGTTCCAGTAGGCGCAATAGCCCTGTATCCTTTAGGGCGGTTGAGAAAGAGTCTATCACAATGCTCATCTGCCGCTCTCTTGGATTCTTTTTCATAAACGTGCAACCACCTCATCAAATCTCTAGTCATCTCATACTTGCCAGACCTTCTTAGCATCCACTCATGCAACCCCATCAAGCCAAGACCTAACCGACTGTTCTCCTGTCGTACACGCTCCACCTTTTTGTATGGCAACTGCGCCCTGATTAAACCACAAACCAAGAACTTAGATGCTAGGCCAACAACATCTTTCAACTCTTCAACACCCTCTATGTTGGCTAGGTTCACCGATCCTAAGTTACAGCAGTCGCTATCATCCTCGCTGGTGATCTCAGTACAGGCATTACGCAGTGTCTCGTTAGACTTCTCACCAAAGTTGAAACTGAATCCCGGCTCACCGGTCATCAGGGCTTGGCGACAGTTCTCCATAAATACATCGCTCATGCCATTCTTTAGCCAATCATCATCATAGTTCAGACTAATGTTCATCTGATCTAAGGGAGCCTTGTAGTTAAAGTTAGCTCTCTTAGCGTCAGCTATGGTGAATGGTTTGTCATCAGTTCCGGCACCGGCTATCTCCATCTCATGCCAGTTCTTCATGTGCATGAATGATCTAGCGTCCTCATGTTGCCAGTTCAATGAACCATACAGTGCAGACCTACGGCTACCACCCTGCATGACCTCTCTACCTATGGCATTAACAGCCTCAAGGAATGGCAACGGCCCTGAAGATACTCCACCAGTTCTGCGTAGGGCGCGACCTGAAGGACGGAAGGCGGAAACATCAATACCAATTCCGCCCCCTGTCATCAGGCAGGAGCCAGCCCTTTCCCAAAGGCTGGCCCACTCTTCCCTTGTGTCTTCCTCTGCCTTCAGAAGATAGCAGTTGTTGAAGAATCTAGCGTCACGACCACCGTACCACAGGTAACGCCCCCCCGGCATGAACTTAAACTCTGTGATGTATCTAGCTATCTGGTCACGATCTGTCTTGGACATCAGATTATTTTTAGTACCATCGACATCACCGCACACCCAATTAACTACAGTTTTTGCCCTGTCTTCCCATGTTTCATAGGGATTACTGGCATACTTCTGCTTAAAGATATTCTCACCTAGTTCAGTTCTAAACATTTGCGCTTAACTCCTTTTTGAATTGTTCTATTCCTTTTTTCTCACGCTCTGCCATGATTACATCATAGCCATCAGGGGTTGCCCATGTTCTAGGGGTACGCCCCTCAAAAGCGGCGGGGTGGTACAAGTACCGGCCCACACCAAATTGTACAGCGGCACGTTTGAGCGCATCACTTAATGCACCCTTCGCTCCTTCAATAGCCGTGTCATCAGCTCCATCACATTTGGTGATGGTATTACCCTCTATACGCAGAGTTAGTTCACAGACAACACGGCCCATAACCTCACGGTAAGAGGTCTCCCAACCGGAGACCCCCACCGCTTCATCAAGTCTATCCATAACATCTCGGGCTGTAATGTAAACCAACTCCTTACCACCCGGCCCCTTACGCCACTTTAACTTTCTTGGTTCAAATGGTCGTTTGAGTGCCATTTCAGTTCTATTCATTACTCTTCCTCGATTTTCTCGACTAATGGTATGTACCTGATTGTTCCATCATCGTCGTGCTTAACACGATACTTCTTTTCAACCCATTCACGGCGCACCAGAATGGTGCCGTCTTCAGGAATCATGGCCTGTTTGTAAGCCTCATCCCAATCAACGTCAAATGGATTGCTCAAAAGATTTCTTAACGGATACCTCATGTTTACTACTTCTCCTTTATCAGTTTAACAAGTGTGTCGATGGATACGATGGTAAATATATCACTGCTATTGTACTCACCGACTGCGATTACAGGGATACCAGTTCCCTCGTTTGCCTGTCTCCACGCATTCTTGAAGAGCCAAGCCGGTAATTGTTTCCGATACTTGCATTCAATATCAAGCGTCGGATGATCTATGTCCAGACCTTTACGGCCTGTGATTGGTATGCGCCGACCACCAACCTTGTCAGCGACACGCCTTTCAAAATTTTTCCAGTTACTCATTTAGGTGCATGGTCTCCAGTTCACCAACAATACCGCCGCTTGGTCTGATCTTTTCAGACATCCCAATTTGTTTGGGGAACTCATCAGGCATGTAAAAATTAAATGATGCCATGTCAAACTTCAAGTCTACATCCATCTCAGCACCATCCCAATGCCGCGCCTTACAAACACTCATGTAAGAATCAGCACCATCTTTTTCAAACTCTCTACCCAGAAGAATAACATTATCTGCCCTGTTGGTCAAGTCGGATGAGCCAGCAACACCATTCCATTTGTCCAACCTATTGTTCACTGACTCGCCTTTCTTAGCATGACACACCAGCATGATATGTATCTTTAAATCTCTGGCCGCGTTAGCCAACGCACAGATCACCAGCTTCTGTGAATTCCAATCATCACTAGCAAAACTCATGGTCATCAGGGAATCGACCAACACAAAGTCTATATCATACCTTTCAACTGCATAGTTGATCACAGATAACAAGGTCTTGATATCGACAGAGCCGCGTTGAGCAAAGTATTTCATCCTGCCATCAATCCACTGATAGTATTTCAGCACAGCATCCATCTCTGGAACCGCTTGAAGTGTTGCTTGTCTAACCTTCCTAGTAATCTGAGCAACTGGTGACATCTCAAGGCTCACGCTAAGACACTTGTACCCCTGATCTACTGCATTCAACATGATCTGGCCGGCTAACATACTCTTGCCGGCACCCGATTGACCAGACAGGATGGTGATCTCCTCAGCCCTGAGTCTAAATTTGTTGTTAAACATACGGAAGGGTAACTGAATACCCTGCATATGAGTCCCATTGATTAGCCTGTCGAGTACCTCATCAATGAATACGCCGGTATCCATTACCCGGCGCTGTGCATCACTGATCTTTGAGTATTTCTTTAACTCTTCAGGGTCAATGAGACTATCATCAACCATCTCTTTTATTTTCTTAGTTGCCGCTGAATGACTCATTCCGTAACTCCTCATTGTCAAAGTTTATCATAAGTGATTCAGCCGTGTTGTACTCTTTCATTAGGGCATCGGCCCAACTGTTCAGCCGGTCAGCAAAATGCCGCATCTCTTCTGATGCTGTGTACACTGTGTCCATGTCGGGAAACAGGGAGTCTTTGTACATGTCATGGTGCATTTCATTGCACTCATCACCAGCCGCCCTAAGTATCATCATCGCGTTTCTTTCTAATCTTGAAGAAGGGGAATTCACGTTTCATTTCCTCGTAAGTAAAATGTTTAACCGGCATCGGTTTTTTGGGTGGTCTCCACCATCCACCTAATATATCTTTAGACTTCTTGGTTACTGCCATCATCGCGGCGGCATCCCACCTAACAGCCGCTGGTCTAGCGTTGGGGGCAGAAACAAAGCGATCCGGGTACTTGTGGGTATTCCCCATGAAGTAAGCCGGATCACTCTTGAGTCTCTGCAACCTCTGGTAAATCTTGTAAGCCTCTATTATAGCTTTGTCGCCCTGTTCTGTATACCTCTTTCCGTACTTTTTTATAGTCTCGATGTTGGTTACGGCCCTGCGTAACAACTCTTCAAACTCTACTTTTCCGGTGTTGCGGCGAGTCGCTATGGACTCTTGTTCAATATTTCTGAGGGCTTTTAGCGCTCTAGAAATGCCTCTATGTAAAAATTTGTGTCGCATATATATAAGGATTGGGTTGTAAGTTGTTGTTATTCCTCGGAATAATCTCCGTGATATGGGTTAGGGTCATCGTCGTACTGAGCCATCATCATCTCTCCAATGGCATCGGCCCCCTCAACTTCGGGGGCCATTTCCTGCACAAAGTATGACAGGTGATCAGAGAGAGCGCCGGCTTCTTCAAGCGTCAACTTCTCTCTTTCAAGCACCAATGTCAGGTGCTTATCACCATCGGTGTACACTATATTGAATGGGATTTTGCCCATGATTATACCTTGAATTCTCCCCACCAGTTATCCTGCTTGAATCCTAGTTTTTGTGCTATATTTCTCATCTTATCTCTAGCGTCATGTATCTCGTGACACCAAGCTGAACCGCATTCAAGGGTATCATTGCAGATTTCCATTGATTTATTGATAGCCGCTACTAATTCCAGCTTATCTTCTGACGTAAGTACACTTTTCTTCTGCTTGCGCGTCGTCATTTAACTTCTCTCCAGTTGTTTAAGTTGTACCACTCCCAATGAAACTCATCAGGTATTCCGGTAGGGGTTGATGCTAAGTACCCCTGCTTGGAATCAGACAAGATTACCACAGCCTTAACTACCTGTCCATTTTCCTTGTTTTCCAGCTTAACTTTCTGACCTCTGTTTTTCATTTGAATCTTCCGTCCTTATGGGAAGGGGCTTATAGAACTACATGATAACACAAATCTACAGACGATGGGGGTTTTTTTTACTTTCCCTTTAAAATCAAAGGTTTAAAGCCCAATCCTTAGTATAGTAAAGAAAGAGGAAAAAGGATGTATATATAATCCTTTGGTTAAAAGGTAATCCTTTAATATTATATATCCTTTAACATAAGTACCTTTAATTATAATAGACCCCGATTTCTGTGGATAACTCACTTTTTCCCTGCGTTATCAATTACTTAGCCTGTGGATAAACCTGTGTATAACTGCGGCGGTATTTGACGGCGGTATTGGAGGGCGGTATTGGATACGGACAGGAAGGCTAAACGCCGGCAGAGTCGCCAGCGTAACTTAGCCCATAAGAATAACCCTTATAAAAGTAAGGGACATTCACATAAACATAGCCGCGATTACTCACGCCGCGATAAATACCCGCTTGCCTACGATTTAGACTCTAACCTATAGGGGTATATAGGGTACAGGCTAAAACGCGCTTAGAATCGATTACAGCGCCTTACAGCATAGAAAAAGCGCCCCATATAGAGGCGCTTAATCTAGTTACTTTTGACTACTGATTATACGCTGTAATAATCGCCGGTTAGTTGTCTACGATACGTGACCCCGTGAATACACTTTAATGGGGTTGTCATGGCTTCTGGTCTCTTTTTGTACTTAGGCGCTAGCCGCTGTACATCAATCCATTTTCCGTTATAGGTTGCGCCGTTTTCATAATGTCTAATTTTCATTTTTCATAGCCTCTGTTTTGAATTGCTGCAACTCATCTATACCACGTTGTGTATCTAGTCTAGGTATCCAGCCGTAGGCGCCCCAGAATTGTTTTTCCCAGTATTCTAGGTTGTCGTCTAGGATATCAGTGTTAGTCAGATCATAGTTTAAATTTTTCATTTTATCGCCTCTACTATTATGTTGATGTTGGAATCTTTACGGTAGCAAGCTAGACAATCTAGGCATTTTCTACCGGTACAGTTTTGCGGCTCTTTAGAGTCTTTTGATACGTTGTTGAATACCTTATGGAAACCACGCGGCACACTGATTACATTGTCTATTGCCGGATTAGAAAAGATCAAAATAAGGTTATCCGGTACAGCGCCGCCATTACGGACTAGGCTAGCGCGTTTGGTCCACAGCGTAAACGTGGTATGTGGGTTTTTTCTAGCTAGTCTGATAATGTTCTGGTAGTGGTTGCTATTGATCAATTCACCATGACCATTGAACCGCACAAAAGCGGCATTAATCACCGGTAAATCATCCCAGTCTATCAGTTCCGCAAAAGCTACAGAATTACGCTCAAATGCCGGAATACACGACTTCCGGTATGTAGCTAACATACGGTGAGAGTAACACTTTCCGCATATGGTATCTGTATCCTTTTGCCGGATACAAAACGCATTGCTGGTGGTGTTGGTATTGAATGCCGGTATGCCGGCTAGTTTCCCAGACATTTTAGATATGTGTAATGTCATATTATGCCCCTATAGTTCTGTAACGTTAGACTGAACCTTGACACGATAACCTAGCCGCTTAATGACAGATATTGTATAGTCGGTAAGTGTAGTAGTGCCGGCAATACATGCGAAGCGATAAGCATCTTTACATACTGGGTACACCTTGTCGGTACCGTATACCGATTTTATCTGTACTGTGATTTCCATTCTCAATTCTCCTGTGATAGTGCATAGTCCAGCATATCATTATACATCTGTATCGCTGTGGTGTTATAGACTGTTGGGTTGTGGTCACTTAATGTGACGCTATCAACTGTCCTGTCTGAGTGTCTCAATTCCAGAGTATCACCGACTATCACGCCGCTGTAGCCTGTGCAATCTTCACTGACTAGCGTGTAGCCGTTGGTTATATATGTGGGTTTTTTCATGTTGTAGCACCTATAAGTTGTGTCGGTAGTCGGACTATACACGACTGAGTATTGGTGTCAACACCTAATTGAGTAGTAGACGGTTATGGGGGTAAATAGATGTATTACCCCCACACTCACACCACCCGCTGTGGTGTTCATGCTCTATGGTTTTGGTTACTGCTGGTTCTGAACCTGCCCTAGTTCCTAAACCAGATAACCGGCATGGTTTTTGCAGTGTTTCACATAACACTTATTATGTAAAGTAGGATATTGCGGCAGTATCTCACTACTATATAGTGTCTTGATCTTGACTTGTCTTGATCTTGACAGATAGTGTCGGCAGTGTCGGCACTACTAGTAGTACCCTGTCCTGCTGACCGCCCTAGCCCTGTCGGTGGGGTAGTGACCCCCTTTTTAATTTTTATATATATAATATATTGTACTCCTACACCAAATGGTAAATATCTACTTCATAAGCACTTACTAATATGGCAGAAAGAAAGAAGAAATATGGCCTTTTAGATGAGGCAGAAGCTCTAGGTGAAGTAGGGTTAGCGATGGGTGGTGGTCTTTTAGGTACTCTTTATGGTCTTCCCGGCTCTACTATTGATACTTTTTTGGGGAGGGGGCCGGAATCTCAGCAGGAAAAATATGAAGGGTTGGATGATCCGTCTGGAATACTCCCTACAGTTTCTGAGGGGGTGGAGAAATTTGGATATACCCCTGAATCTGAGAAGGGTCAACAGTACATGGAGGCCATTGGTAAGGGTGGTCATTGGCTTGATGAGAAGATAAGGGCCGCATCTGGGCTTATACCAAAGTTAATGGACAAGCCAACGGATTGGGGGGCTGAACTCTTAAATACTACTGGTGGCCTAATGGGCAGACAAGTCCCAAAAGATTACCCATGGTTGGCAAATTTATTTGATCAAGCGGTATATACCGGATTGAATGTAGCAAACCCACTAAAGATGGCTGGAACAACAGCTATGATGGGTACAAAGGCCGCTCAAATGGGCGCTAGAGCCGTATCTCCCTCTGTTGACTTGGTTACCCCAATGTCTAAGGTTGTTGGTGGAAACCGGTACAATATGCTTGATCATGCTATGGGTCAGCTAATCACCAGAAAGCAAAGAGCGGGACTACAACCGGGGAAAATGCAGGATACTAATGAGGTAATATCTGGTTGGTATACCGGTCCTGAGAAAACTATGGCGTTACGAGGGATAAAACCACACCACGATATACCTCCTAGCGATACTCTTGGATTCTTGGAGTCCCAAGGAGCTAAACTCTGGGAGGACACTCCAATAAAAGGAGACCTGACGTTACAACAGGCTTACCATATTCCACAGGCATTACACCTAAAAGAGATGGCTAAGACTGCCGGATGGAGAAATCCTTGGTCTAAGCTAACAAAATCTCAAGATGCTTGGATGAGAAGGAATTTTGGGATAACTGAAAACGTCTATCGTGAACTTGAAAGACTCACTATGGTGCGTAATGCGGCTGTAAGACAGGCTGAAAATGCAAAGGCTTCTGGAACAGGTACAAGAAATTTACCGTATAAAGATGAAACCGGGTCTCCTGTTCTCAGCGAGGTAAGTGGTAAACCCATAGGTGTAAATCAAATGGCTCAGATGGCCGGGGAGCAGATACACGCTCAATTAGCTTATAACGTATCCATGCTGGAGAAGTTCAATCCCGGTGATCCTAGAATAGCCAGACTTGCATCTGGTGAAATGGGTAAGTACCTGATGCCAAGAACTGCGGATACAACGCTTTTCCAAATAGCAAACGACCCATCTATAGTAAAAAGACTTCTTGGTGAAGGGATTGATGATGCCGCAATAAGGAACCACATAGCACCATATATTGGTGTGGATAGCGCACTCAAAGGGGATAAGATAAACCTAAGCACTAAGCCGTTTTTTGTTGATGGCCCTTATGACGCTTTCCAAAAATCCGCTAGAAAGAAAATTTCAGGCGCTGGTGCTGGCAAAGGTTACTTGCCTGAGTTAGAAACTGTTATAACCGATATGGCTATTGATGGTCAACCATTAACAAAAGCCAACATTATAGAGAATATGTTAAAAATTCCGGGTATGAGCCGGAAACAACTAGAGCAGTTTATGGTTGTTGATGATAAGTTTATAAGTATGCGTCAATCCGTAAGAACAGACGACACCTTGTTGGCTACAATAGCCGTAAGGGGTGTATACGATAAACAGGCGTTAATGGCGCAAATAATGAATGACACCCCGGGAGGTAGATATAGCCCCTCTAAAGGGTTTTATGTCCTAACTGACCAGATGAAGCAGGGTAGTGGAGTTCCTATATTAGAGCATATTCTTGATGTTGGTTCAGATACCAATAAACTCTATATAGATATAAGGCCATTAACTAATCAACAAATACCAGAAAGGATGATGGCTAGTCAGGTTCCGTTGAGGCAGGGAAAAATACCAGAAGTTCATACAAGATCAACAATCGGTGGACTTCTCTCTGAGGGGTTACTTCCACAAATGAGGAATATGCCATCTAGGTATCCTCAAAGATACGCATCTTATTTGAAGAGGCCAGCTAGATATTACGCTCATCAAGGAGCATTAAGCCAAGACAGAAGGGGTTTACTTGAGAACTAATCAACAAGAGAAATTCATAGAACAATACTGCCTTTCAGGGAACGCTACAAAAGCCGCTGAAGTGGCTGGCTATGCACATCCCAAACAAAGGGGCCATGAACTCAAGAAGCGTTATGAGAGTGAGATTGAGGAGCGCACCAAGAAGATGATTATGGATTGCGTCCCCGGAGCCTTAACCCAACTCAGAACCCTCTCAGAAGGCGCTGAGAGCGAGTCTGTGCGACTTGGGGCAGTAAAGGATATACTGGACAGGGCTGGCCTCAAACCGACTGAAAAGGTCCAAACAGAAATTTCCCATGTGGAAACTGCATCTACTGATGAACTTAAAAGAGAACTGGAGGCTCTAACCGGGTCTAGTTCCATATCGGAAATTCCAGAACTGGTCAACTAATGCCGATTAGAAAGGTTAAGGGTGGTTGGAGTTTTGGCGGTGGGGTGCATAAGACATTAGCATCCTGCAAGAGATCATACAAGGCTTATTTAGCTAAGAAGAACAGCAAAACCAAGCGGGGTTGAAGTATCTGAATAAAGACCTTGAGAGAGCGCATACAAGAGCGGAGTTAGAACAAGCGGTAGAGATAGCTAGAGAGATCAGGCAGAGGGAGAGGTTCAACAAGATTGACTTCTATGACCCATACCCTTACCAACTAGCATTCCATGAAACCGGCTCAGATTGTAACCAGCGACTACTGATGGCGGCTAACCGCATAGGGAAATCCTATTGCGGCGCGGCTGAAGTCTCTTACCACCTTACTGGCTTATACCCGAGGTGGTGGAAGGGTCGTAGATACACGCAACCCATTACGGCTTGGTGTGGTGGCGTATCAAATGAAACAACCCGCGATATTGTACAGGCAGAGTTATTGGGTTCCCCAGATGACCCGGAAGCCTTTGGTTCAGGTTCTATACCTAAAAAAACAATAATTAAAACTGAACGCAAACCCGGCGTCCCTAACGCCAAATCAGTAGCACTGGTAAGGCACGTTAGCGGTGGGAACTCTTCTTTATTCTTCAAAGCCTACGAGATGGGCGTTGAGAAATGGCAGGGCCGCTCTGTTGACTGTGTATGGCTGGACGAGGAGCCAAGCAGAGAATTGTACAGTCAGGCTGTGACTAGGACGCTAGACAGAAGGGGGATGGTCTACATGACGTTTACTCCTGAAAACGGTATGACTGAAACTGTTGCATCGTTTATGAATAGAATTCAACCGGGCCAATCCCTGACTAACGCTACATGGGATGATGCTTCTGAGCGTATTATGTCGATGCAGGGAAATCCCGGTCATCTTTCAGAGACTGTGATGACTCAGATTCTCTCAGCATATTCTCCACATGAGAGGGAGATGCGACGTTACGGAAGACCATCAATCGGTTCTGGTCTTGTCTTCCCTATCTCAGAAGAAGATATAATGATTGAGCCGGTAAAGATAGAAAACCACTGGCCTAGAATAGCCGCAATAGATTTTGGTTGGGATCACCCAACAGCAATGGTTTGGTGCGCTGTAGACAACGAGAGTGAAACATTTTACGTCTACGACTGCTACAGAGCCTCCAAGGCGAGTCCTACGGTTCATGCGTCCAACATTAAGATGAGGCCGCATTTTATACCCATAGCCTACCCGCATGACGGAAATCGCAGGGATAGCATGGGAAACCCCGGATTAGCTGACCAGTATAGAAACTTAGGTTGTAACTTCTTACTGGAACATTTTACCAATCCCCCAGCCTTGGGAACTAATAAAGGCTCAAACTCAATAGAAGAGGGTTTGATGGCTATGCTTCAGAGTATAGAAGCCAAGAATTTTAAGGTCTTCAATACCCTTGGTGATTGGTTTGAAGAATTCAGGATGTATCACAGAAAAGATGGAAAGGTAGTTCCTTTAAGGGATGACCTTATGAGTGCGACTCGATATGCGTTTCAATCCCAACGTTTTGCTGTAGCCGGGGAAGACCCATCATGGACAGCAGACGTAGAATATAGGAACTATGGAATAGTTTAATGGCAATAGAAAAAATTACTGATGATGAACTTATAGCCAGAATCCGGGGAGAAATCACCGGATCATTAGGCTATATGGGCGACACGATCTCTCAGCAGAGAGAACAGGCTATGCAGTATTACTACAGCCTTCCTTTTGGAAACGAGGTAGAAGGCAGGTCGCAGTTTGTTGACTCTACGGTTCAAGATACAATAGAGTGGATAAAGCCATCACTCATGCGAGTTTTTGCATCCGGGGATGAGATGGTTAAATTTAGCCCCCACGGCCCAGAAGACGTAGCGATGGCTGACCAAGCTACAGATTACGTTAATTACGTTTTTACAAAAGACAATCCGGGTTGGGAGATACTTTACTCTTGGTTCACGGATGCCCTATTATCTAAGAATGGAATCGTAAAAGTCTGGTGGGATGAGTACGAGAATGAGGAGCGTGAAGAATACCGCAACTTAGATGAGAATGGTTTAATGGTTCTTATCTCCGATGACGAGGTTGAGGTTATTGAACATACTCAGCATCAGCAGGAAGGTGAGCCTCCATACCATGACCTAGTTATAAAGCGTAAGAGTTATGATGGAAGAATAAAGATAGAGAATGTTCCGCCATCAGAATTTCTCATAGCTAGGGAATCCAAGAACATACAAGAGTCAAGATTTGTATGCCACCGAGTTTTAAAGACGCTATCTGAATTGCGGGAAATGTATCCCGATGAAAATCTTGAGCCTGAAGATTTAGGCGGCGGCGATGACGATATGATGGCCTTCTCTGGAGAGAGGCTTGAAAGATATAAGTACGATAAGTCTGCTCAATATTGGGAAGGTTGGGGAGATTCAGGTACTGATGAAGAAGGTTTAAGAACTTACTGGCTACATGAGTCTTACTTAAGAACAGATTGGGACGGTGATGGAATAACTGAGTTAAGGAAAGTTTGTACCGTTGGCTCAAAGATTCTAGCCAATGAGCCTATAGATAAAATCCCATTTGTTTCATTGACCCCAGTTAAGATACCGCATAAGTTTTTTGGACTGTCTGTTGCTGACCTCGTAATGGACCTTCAGTTAATTAAGAGTACGCTGATGAGAAATTTAATGGACAACATGTACAACCAGAACTTCGGTCGGTACGCTGTCCTTGAGGGTCAAGCAAACTTAGATGATTTGCTCACCCAAAGACCGGGTGGGGTAGTCAGGGTAAAATCCCCCAATGCTGTCACCCCTCTGGCTACTCCTGCCCTTGAACCTCATTCATTCCAGATGCTTGAATATATAGATAGCGTTAGAGAATCAAGAGCCGGTGTATCCAGAATGTCACAAGGCTTGAATGATAATGCGCTTACATCACACACGACAGCCACTGCTGTCAACGCTGTTATGGGAGCCGCACATAGTCGGGTCGAGTTAATAGCGCGGAACTTTGCAGAGACCGGCGTTAAGGATTTAATGATTTGTATATACGAGTTGTTATATAAGAATCAAGACAGGGAACGAGTTGTTATGCTCCGCAATAATTGGGTTCCTGTCAGACCGGATGTCTGGAAAGATAAGTATGATTGCACGGTTAGCGTAGCCCTTGGAAGCGGCAACAAAGATCAACAGATGGCGCATCTGTCTCAGATGTTGTCTTTTGCCGGCGAGGCTATGAAAGGCGGTCTTCCAATTGTTAATGTACAGAATATGTATAATCTTGGAGCCGCTCTCGTTAAGGCTATGGGATTCCAGAACGTGGATGACTTCCTTACTAATCCAGCAAATATTCCACCCAAACCAGAAGAACCATCTCCAGAGGAACAGGCAAAGCAGATGGAGATGCAACTTAAAGAAAAGGAACTTGAGATAAAGGCCGCCGATGTTCAGGTTAAGATGCAGAAGATTCAGCAGGAATATCAAAAGGATGCAGTTGATGCACAACTAAAAGCCGCTGAGTTAAACTTGGAAGCACAACAGAATAGGCCGGTAGCTATAGGAAATACATGACACCAGAGGAAAAGGAGCGTAGAGCGCACTCCTTGATAAACGACCCGCTCTTTAATGAAGCATTTGATGTATTGAAAGAAGATTTAATGAATCGCTGGAATCACAGTGGTTCAACAGATTTGGAGGCCAGAGAATCTATCTGGCTTGCAATGAGACTGCTTGACCGGATTCATGGTCATATATCGTCCATAGTTGAAACTGGACGCATGGCTGAGGTAATGGAAAAGCAACACCCATATATCTGATAGAGGAATTTAATTATGGCGGATACGCAAACTGCCCCGCAACCAGCGGCCCCTGAGCCGTTACCAGAGCTACCCGGAAGTGTTAGGGCGGCGCAAGAAGCATTACTTGGATTGATGGAATCCGAAGAGGAGAAACCGGAAACCGAGGAAGCACAACCTACTGAAGAGGAAGAGTCTCAACCCGAAGGGGAAGATGAATCATTAGAAGAGGAAACCGAAGAGGAAGAAGAGGCTGAAGAAGCTGAAGAAGAATCTGAGGAACCCGACGTTGAAGAGGAAGAGGAACTTTACAAAGTTAAGGTCGATGGATCGGAACAGGAAGTAACCCTCGATGAACTTCTTAGCGGCTATAGCCGGCAATCGGATTACACCAAAAAGACGCAACAGATAGCGCAAGAGCGTCAGCAAATGTCGCAACTGCAACAGCAGTGGCAACAGGAGATGATCGCGGCGCAAACTGAGCGTCAGCAGTACATAGATGCACTTGGACAAGTTGTTAATCAGTCTATGACAGGACTTGAGGAATACGCCAACATTGATTGGGCAACATTGAAAGAAGATGACCCGATATCTTATGTTACTAGGCGTGATGAATTCCGTGACGCACAGGAAAGGGTAAGGGCGATGCAGGAGCAACAGGCTTATGCCGTGCAACAGCAAGAAGCAGAGATGCAGAATGCCATCCAATATCGTGCAAGAGAAGAAATGGGAATGATGGTTGAGAAGGTTCCTGAGTGGAAAGATAAGGAAACTCGTCAGGAAATAACTAAGACCCTTAGAGAATATGCCACAGGTCAGGGTTTCTCTCCAGAAGAAATTTCTTCACTAATAGATCACAGATCACTCATAGTTCTTATGAAGGCTCAGAAGTATGATGCTATGCAGAATACAGATGTTAAGTCTAAAAAGCTGAAGAACAAGCCCAAGGTGGTTAGAGCCGGAACAGAGAGAGGTAAAAAATCTGGCGACAAGGCAAAACGTACTGCACAAATGAAGCGTCTTAGACAGAGTGGACATGTAGATGATGCGTCTATTTTGTTTGAAGATTTTATTGATCTAGAATAGGAGAATGTAAATGGCAGTTCCTACAAATACTAGAATCACCTATGGTGCTATAGGCATCAGAGAGGATTTAAGTAATATCATTTATAATATTTCTCCGACTGATACTCCCTTCTTGAGTGGTGCTGGTCGTGATTCTTGCGACAACACTCTATTTGAGTGGCAGACCGACGCGTTGGCAACTCAGGCCAATAACAGAAGTGTTGAAGGCGATGACCCTGCATCACTACTTGTTGCTGAACCCACACGCGTTAGTAACTACACTCAGATCAGCGTAAAAGCTGTTCAAAGCTCAGGTACTGCGGAAGCTGTTGATTTTGCTGGAAGAAAATCTACGCAGGCGTATCAGTTGGCGAAGCGTGCTAAAGAAATGAAGCGCGATATGGAAAAGATGTTGATGGAAAATGTTGCTAGGGGTGCTGGCGCACCTGCTGGTAGCCCGGTTGCTCCGGTAGCTCGTATAACTGGTGGCTTAGGCGCTTGGATTGGAACCAACTATCAAACTGTTGGTACCGGTACTCCTGCTCCTGCGGCTCCTGTTGGGGCTAATGGTACAGCGGCGGCTACAGATGCTCCATCAACTGGACCTATAACTGAAGCTAAAATGAAAGCAGTTATCAAAGATTGTTTTGATGCTGGCGGCTCACCCGACACGATTCTTGTTGGTTCTTCACAGAAACAGACGATTTCTGGGTTGTCCCAAACTGTGTCTGAGTTGCGTACTGAGGCTAATAAAGCGTCCCCGGCCCACGTTGTAGCGGCTGTTGACGTATACGTTAGCGACTTTGGTACTTTCAAAATTATGGCTGATCGTTTTCAGAGGGCGCAAGATATGTGGTTCCTTGACTTCGATTTCTTTGCCGTATCGTACTTACGTCCATTCCGTACGGAAACACTAGCCAAAACTGGCGACAGCATCAAACAGATGTTGATTGCTGAATATGGCTTGAAGGTTAAAAATGAGGCCTCTTCAGGCATCCTTGCTAACTGCTCGTAAGTAATCTGGTAGCGGGGGGATACGTCTCCCCGCATACCTTTTATGTTTTTATACACAAAAACCCCTACAATAGTTGTAATCGACGGAGTCTTATCTCCAGAAGAATGCAACTCTATTGTTGACTACTCTAAAGATAAATTGGAGCGCAGTAAGATTGCTCAAAAGGGTGGTGGGGATTCCGAGGATGTTGACAGAACATCATCTGGTTTATTTGTGAGGCATGAAGAATTCCCGGAATTATGTAAAAGACTTTCTGAGATAGCCAATCTACCGCTCACTAATGCGGAACCTTTGAACGTATTAAACTATCAAGAGGGTCAAGAATATAAACCTCATAGGGATGCCTTTAGTGAGGATCACCATAAGATAAATGGTGGTCAAAGAGTATTAACTTGTATCGTTTATTTAAACAATGCAGTCGGTGGTGGTACAGCTTTCCCAGCATTGAATATGATAGTTGGGTCAATAGCTGGAAGGTTGCTTATGTTTGAGAATGTTGATGAGGAGTTAAATCCGCATGAACTCTCATTACATCAGGGTCTTCCACCACATGAAGGAGAAAAGTGGGTAACAACATTATGGTTCAGAGAGAGCAAAGTAAGTTAGAAAAAGCGTTTACGCCTAAAGGTTCTGTGATTAAAAAGTCACCAAAACCAAAGGCTAAAACAACTAAGGAACATCTACAGTCCTATGCCGATAACCCCGGACAACAGATAGGTGGAAGGGGGTATTTAGTTGGCTAAGAGAACATTACTTGATATTATGCCGCACAGGTGGGAAGAACATATCGTAGAACCCGATGGTACATTTACTATTACTACTCACCAAGATGCACAGCCTATCTTAGATCATACTAAAGCGGCGTATAATAACTATGGTGATAAACTGACTCCGGGCAAAAGGGGTGAGTTTCATAGGGTTGCGTCTATACCATTGAATGTATGGGATCAGTGGAAAAGGGAAACCAATAATGCTATTGAGAAAGATCAAAAGCTATTGGCTAAATATCTGAATGATCCAGATAACAAATATTTTAAAACATCACCAACAAATATATAGAGGATAGGACATGGCGCATTTAGAATCTGATCTTTACCGCCCTGCTGGCGCGACGCAGACCATTACCTCTAGTGGCTCATCTGCCGCTACGAGTAATGCTGTTGGCACGCAGACTTATGCGGTTACAATTGTAGCTACTCAAGATGTTTATTTAACATTTGATGCGGCACCTACAGCAACTGCTACCAATGGTGTATTCCATAAAAAGGATTGGCCCACTACATACCGGGTTGCTCCGGGTGAAAAGGTGGCGGCCTTACAGGTAAGCACTGGTGGCACTGTCTACGTTTCTGAACTGACAAGATAGCATGGCTATTAATACCTACGCAACGCTTCAAACAGCGGTAGCTAACTGGTTAGACAGGGATGACCTGACCGACAGGATACCTGAGTTTATTTCTTTAGCGGAAGCTAGGTTTAACCGTATATTGCGTATACGGATGATGGAGACAATAAGCACAAGTATTACAACTGCTGGCGGAGTAAAGGATTATGATCTTCCAACTGGATACGTTCAGATGAAAGAGTTTCATTTAACCACCTCCCCGGCAACTCCATTAGCTTATGTAACTCCTGAAATGATGTTCAGAATGTGGGCTGGCAGTAACCAAGCTAAACCTAATGTATATACCATAATTACCGGAAAGGTAAGTTTGGGTCCAACACCTGACGCCGTGTATACAACGTCTATGCTGTATTACAAGACGGTAGATGCGCTTAGTGTTGATAACACTACAAGTACCATGCTTACGCAAAATCCAGATATTTATCTGTATGGCGCGTTATTAGAAGCAGAACCATTCCTAATGAATGACCAGCGAGTTCAGTTATGGGCTACTGCGTTTCAACAGGCTCTTGCTGACCTACAAGAACAAGACAACAAAGACCGGCACTCTGGCTCTGAGATGCGGGTTATGAATACAGGCGGGTATCCCTAATGGCACTAGAATCTGCGAATTATATTGATGAATTAGTAATAACTAATCCAACAGCGAGTGATCCTGTATCTCAGGGTGATGACCAACTAAGGTTAATCAAGAAGGTTGTCAAGCAATCTTTCCCCTCTGTTGACATAGCTGTTAATGCAATTCATACCTCTGCATCTGCCCCGGCGACTTCCATATCTGCGGGGCTTGTTTGGTTTGATACGACTGCAAACTTACTCAAGATAAGAGATGAGGCTAACAGCGCTTGGATAACTCTTCCTGTATCAGTAACAGCAGACAACACGGTAGACATAAACGGTGGCTCTATTGACGGAACTGTAATCGGTGGAACTACAGCCGCCGCCGGAACATTTGCCGCTCTTGAAGGAACGGTTGTTACAGCCACCACATCAGTTAATCTTGATACCGGCGCTTCTGTAATATTTGAAGGCGCTACTGCTGATGCACATGAAACAACACTAAATGTAGTAGACCCAACAGCAGATAGAACTTTATCACTTCCAAATGCGACTG
>VTLG01013173.1_pt1 | contig 22203 bp, 25 predicted proteins | sample 4694571 | NCBI WGS metagenome assembly VTLG01 (sample SAMN12604809, study PRJNA352737) | marine metagenome | biome: ENVO:00000447; feature: ENVO:00000209|ENVO:00000569|ENVO:01000036; material: ENVO:00002151; isolation source: viral sequences binned using virsorter ... | reverse complement strand
CATAGATTTCATCTTGTGTTTCTTGGAGTGAGCCTACCTGCTGTTTATATTGTTCGTACGAGGCTGGATGGTTATAGCCTTGAGGTTTGCTCGGATACTCGCTTTCGTATAATGATTCTAAGGTTGGTAATTCTTTAGCTTCCTGTATGTCTGCTTGGAGGGCATAGTACATTCCAAAAAGGCTACTAAGTCCGATTGCTCCAGTTATAATTGTTTGCAAACTAAGGGTAAATTTTGACCCTAAAATCTTTTCTTCGCTTAACTCTTTAGCCACTTACTTGTATCCTAACTTCATGTGCATACAAACAGGACAAGTATCCATTGAATGATTTGGACTGTCTAATCTTAACTTATCATAATTTTCTTCAGCATGGTCTAATCTAACTTCCATAACATCTTGGTCTTTATCAACTCCAAGAGTAGTAGACATTAGCCATCCTGTTAATCCTACAATTAAAGTACCTATCCCTGCGAGGAGTGCACCTTGTAAATCTATCTTTTTCATATTACCATCCTATACCTGTAATAAATGCGATTGTTGTCCATATACCAAATACGACTAAAAACCTCGCATATAAATTTCCAAATCTTTGATTCAATTCTTTTTCCTATCATTTACTTCTATTGTTCTGCCGTGATTCTCTCCACGTTCAGTATCTTTACGTCCACCGCCACGACTACCTTCGTTACTTCTCGTATTAGCTGTACTGTATACACCACTACGATATTGTAATGGTCTGAAATAGTAGTCATATCCATAAGGATAACGAGGCGGATACTGATATCCCGTCCTGTATCCATCGTATATAACGACTGGACTTATAGGCTCAGCATCTTTCATTAGAACTGATATTGTCAGTCCTGTAAAGATTCCTAATGCAAAGTATGCTAATGACTTATACATTAATGCGAATCAACCCAAGCTTTCTTTGAAATAGTTTCAGCATCTTTAATTACAACTTTTTCTGTAACCTCATCAACAGCTTCTACAGCTGGAGATACTTCATAAGATTCCATTACTGGAACTGTATGCTTACCAATATTTTCGCCAGATTCATTATATAAATCTACTTCTTCAGTTACACCTTCTACTACTTGTTTAGTTACAGTAGTAGTTTTCTCTACATACTTACCACCTTCTTTAACAATATCTGTGTTAGAAACATCAACTTCTTTAGTTGTTGTTTTCTGGCGCTCACCCGTTACTGCATCTTTTGCTGTAACAGCATGAACTTTTACCTGCGTCCTAGATACTTCAGCATTTTGACATCCATCAGATACCCATGATTCAAAATCTTCAAGTGATTTATCGTAAGCATCGGCTCCTTTATACATATTTCGTAGAATTTCTCTTTTATAGAAATCTTCTCTACCATCTACATACGCCTGTAAATCATCACCGCTTAAATCTTTTGGTGCAGTATGTGTTAACTTGCAGTCGTCACCATCAGCATTTACTGTAATTTCAATCCATTGATTTGAATCACTACCGTTAACTGACCTTGTATTATTTATTGTAATTGACATTTTTATTCTCCTAAAATAATTGTACTGCGAGAGCTTGCATATAAATAGTGCCGATTGTCGCGTTTCGTTCAATCCTAATTTGTGGAGCTGTACCACTTTGTTCAACATTGATATACGAGTGCCAATCCGTAGCATTTCCCGTTGGATGGTAAGTTAGGAATTGCCAAAATCCTTCACAGACAATACCAAAATAATTGCCTTGTGCGGCGGGTACTTGGTTTCCTCTCATAAATAAAGCCTTTGTGCCTTTTGGAATCATACCCTTACTTAGACTTTCTAAATTATAATCAGTATCACTTGCAACTGTGGCGTTATCAAAGATTCCAATAGCCTTTTCACATTTCACGACTTCACCTACAGGTCTGGTGTAGTTACCTTCACCTATTGATGAGCCGAATACGAGTATTGGTTGGGAGAGATATGCAGTCCCAGTTGCCCCAGTTGCTGCCATTAAATAAACATACATTTGGGTCATCGCAGCAGCGAAAGTATGTGTAAACTCCAACCATTCCCAACCGCCACCTCCAGTATGGTAACTGCTACGAACATGACCGTTAACGCTATCATAAAATCCCACTCTAACAAGACTCGCAGTACTTGTTTTAGCCCACATACCAATCGTACAAGTTCTCCCAGCATATCGTTGAATCCATGATTTGTCTTGACCACTATCAGGGATATTGTTGTAGACAATTTCACCCGTCGCTGCTCCTACCACTTTCAATGCATAAAAACTTCCATCGTGGGTAAGTGTACCACCATCGTTATGTTGTCTAATAACATCGGTTTGTGTACTCTTCAAGTAACCTTCCATCGCTAAATTATCAGCCCCTATACAGCCGGGAGTGACTTCGTAGAGAGTTACTGAATCATAAAAAACATGACCAGCACCACGAACATGCAAATATATAGCACAAGTTGTGCTAATGGCTTCAAAAACAAATGTATGTTGCGTACTAAAATCACTTGCGGGAGTAAAATCTAAAGAGTCATAAGCAAATGCATTCTCCATTGTAACTCTTCCAGAAGTAGTACCTGCATCAGAATATACTGAAAACTGGTATAGTTTTCCCACAACGACTGTAACATTCTGAGTGGCAGTTGCATTTCCACTACCAACTAAAACCTTCAACCCATTCCCAGTTTTCCCGTTTGAATCAGAGCTAATAGTTCCACCTGATGACCAGTCTGTAGTAGCAGAATCAAATCCACCATTATCAACTAAATTATTCGTCAGAGCAGAATTTGCTCCATCAAGAACAGGAGCTGCACCACCAGTTGCTTCTACCAGCGTACTATTACTCCAAACATCAAAGCCAGAGTTGGGGAGCAGGTTTTCTTTTAATGTACCGCCTTCTTCTACAATACCGCCTGTGGATGATATTCCCTTGCCTGTGCTATCTTGTAGTATCTTTAAACAAGTTGCTCCAACAGCAGAAGCATGGTCATTATGAATACTTACAAGTTCTCTTGCAGTGTTATCAGATGAATCGGAGTAAAATCTTGCAATCCTACCTGAAGTTAGAGCGTCACAATGTATATCAATCGCACCAATTGTTGTATTTTCTGAATCAATAAAAAAGGCTTCGTTATTAGCATCTTGGTCAATAAAAAGAGGTACTGCACCTGTAGCAGAAGCATGGTCATTTATAATTTCTACAAGATTTCTTCCAGTTGTGTCAGATGAGTTTGAATCTATTTTAAGGGCTCCACCGCTTGTTAAAGAATTAGCGTCTTGAATCCTCATAACAAATTCTGTAGTATTTGCTGGAGTATCAATGCGAAATACATGCTGAGATGTTGCTTCAGAGTCTATTATCAAAGAAATATCATTGTCATCTTGGTCAATAGATAATCGTGCATCATTAAGGACTAAATCATCTTCTGACGTATCCCAAGTCATATTGGAACTGGCTGTATTACCATAAAAGATTACATCGTGACCAGCATCATCTACACCAACAGTTAAAGCTCCAATAAGAGTAGCTCCAACTGTACTAGTATTAACTGTTAATACAGCTGTACCATCAGCCTTTGATACCTCAAATGCGTTTGCATCATCTGAAGCTGGTATTACTTCTATTTTACTTGTCGCTACTTTCATTCCAATAGCTGTACTTGAATCACCATCAGTAATAGCAACTAAAGTATTTCCGTTCAATCCGCCGTCAGGCAAAGATAATAATTGCTCATAACTTGATGCAATCGTTGAACCTGTTAAACTTGCCATTATATTTTCCTCATATTAAAATTTTTCATACTATATCTTCCCATTTTCGTAGTTCTCGTTCCCATACATCATTTAGGTTGGTAGAGTTCCACATATCCCTTGCAAGTCGTGCTACTTGTATTGCTATAGAATGAATTGTATTTGTTATAGATAACATTATACATTGCCTACATATGCTATTACTGCACCACTTGCCAATATAAAACTATCCCACCTGCCAAATATTGTCATACCCTGTGGGAACACTTGACTTCCAACAGCTGCTGTATTACTACTTGAAACATCAGAAGCTGCTGCTGAATCATCAGGCCATCTCCCTGTATCAGTAGCAACCAATCCATTAGTACCATTAAATACAGTATCTTCTAAAAATTGTATTGCGACAAATTTACCAATAGCTGCTGTAACCGCAGCTGTACCACTAACAAAACAAGAACCAGTTTGACCTAAATATTCCCTAACATATAATGCACCAGTTGGGTCTAATGCTAATGCTCCAACATCATTATCACCAAGAGCTCTAACAGTAGCATTATCATTACCCGGAGAGTCATATCTTCCACCAGTCAATACAGGATTACCAGCAGCAGCGGCATTTTCAGCTGCATCACCTACTACTTCAAGAGTATTGGTAGAAGCAGGTAAGCTTGTTACATCTACATCTCCAATGTCTACACCACTATTAGCTGCTAACTTACCGATAGCCGCACTACCAGCGGGCAATGAAGCGACCACATCAACTTGCATCTCAGTACCGCTAATAGCATTGTCTATAGTCTCTACAGCAGTTTTGATTGCTCCTGTATCTGCATCTATAGTAGTAAGTAAAGCTTCATTTGCAGCATGGTCTACGTTTGCTGCTGTCAAAAGAACTTCAATAGCTGCTAAATCAACTTCCATAGCTGCTAAATCAACTACCATCGCATCTAATACTGCGTTATCAGTAGCTGATAAATCAACAATTAAATTACCATTTGCATTAACCTGTAATGGCCCAGTATCTCCGTCTGTTATAGATTGGGGTGATGATTGGTATAATCCACCTACCAATGTGTGCTTAGATGTACTATCTGTCCAATCTGCATCATCTACATAGATTGAATCATCTGCTGAAGCTGAAGACACTTCTACAAACAAAGCTCCTGAAGCATTCATTTGAAATGGTACATAGTCTCCATCTGTTCCACCTAAAGCTGCTAATGTGTCATTTCGTACACCTAATACAAAATTACCTGTATCTGCACTTGTATGCGCCGCATCCTCTGCATATTCTGCACCAGCTACAATATCTACTTGCAGTCCGGTTTCTGCGGTATTTAAAACCTTGTTTAATATTTCGTGAGCTTGATATTTAATTCCGTTAGCCATAATTCTTTCCTAATTTTTATGTAAAGTCTGGCATAGAAACGCGCCTATCGCCACCAGTCTTGTCTCGTTTTTGCATTCCATGTTTCTTGACGGCCTCATTCCACTTACCATCATGCATGGCAGCAAGGTTCATACTCACACCAGAAATGTTGGCATCCATAGAAGAACCGGCTTTATCTTGATACAGCCTCGCCTTAACATAGTCTATAATACAGGTATGAAATACATTGTCAACATCCGGCGTGTCAGTAATGGCAGAAACTGCATTTGGCTCTGCTTGGTAATGAATTAAGATACCATTAGTTACTGCTTCATCTATCGGCTTGTATTGCCCGTACTTTGAATGAGTACTGGTACCATCATCACCCTTTAAGGTAACGATAGCTAGGTGATTACCTTTAATAAACCATGATATATAATCCTCAGGGTATTTATATGTGCTTGCCATTAGTCTATATCCATTGTTGGTATCTCGTTATTTACTAATCTAGGTATCTTTACATAAGTGCCACTTGAGTCCATAAAGTCTACCCTATATACTTTGTTTATCTCTACACCAGCGTTAGCATCACTCAATGTGTACCACTGCTGGTCTGCTACTGTCGTTGCCTTGGCGTACTCTATTTTCGTAGCGTATTTACCAAGTTCAACAATAGCTTCATTTACAAGATTCATAATATAATTCTCTGGGGCATTTGGAAAAGCCTGTCTGACCCTCGATATAATCTTTTTTACTGTTAAGCTATGGACAGCCATTAATCAGAATCCTTTCCTAATAATCCAATTTGTTGCCAAGTTCTGGTTTCATCTTCCCAATCATTAACTGTCATATCAGGCCAACTACCGGGTAACACCCAAGTCGTAGATGTATCCAATGTCACTAACGTGCATGACGGTGATGTATTCAACGCTACCAATGTAAAAGATGGAGAAGTTGGTAGTGTTACTAAAGTCTTTGCCATCTTATCCCTTAGCTAAAAGCTGTATTCCCTTATCGTAATCTACCTGCAGTTTTGCTTGTTGCTTCTCTTGCCAAGTATATTCTGTTGTTATAACAGATAATCTTGATTGCACTTCATTTGAATATCCTTGTGCAATACCAATTTTAGTTTGAATTTGTTGTAAATAAGCATTCGCAGTAGCTACATATCCCTGAGCCGCGCTCATATATCCATTGGCTGTTCCTAAAAATCCTTGAGCAACATTTCCATAACCATTAGCTGTTGCTATATATCCTTGTGCGGTATTCATATATCCAGATGCGGTTTGTGCATATTTGTCAGCGGTCTGGGCAAAACCAGCAGCTGTGCCACCAAAACCCTTCGCTACAGCTGCATAACCATTTGCTGTTGATAGATAACCTTGGGCAGTAGCACCAAAACCTTGAGCAGTATTTCCATACCCAGTGGCTGTCCCTATGTATCCTTGAGCAATTTGAACTTCTCCATTCACTTGATTAATACGAGCCGAAACTTCACTCATATAAGTTTGTGCTTCCGAAACAGAAGCCTGAGCTTCTGAAATAAATCCTTGACCAGCTTGTACATGAGATGATGCAAGCTCAACATCCTCAGCGGTGTTTGCTGTTACAGCACTATCAAATTGAGTATTGGCTAATGCTACAGCCGTATTCACTCTTCCAGCTGCAGTGGCTATTGCCGCGGTTGCCGTATCGACACTACTGCCAACAGAGGTCAATGCTGCATCTAACGTGCTATTAGTTAAGGCTATTTCTGCTGCCATTTTATCCACTTCAGCATTTGCTAAATCAACTTCTGCATTAGCGAGGGTTACTTCTGCTGCCATCTTATCCACTTCAGTATTAGATAGAGCCACCTCTGCAGTCGCCTTATCAGCTTCCGCATTTGATAGACCAACCTCTGTCGTAGCCTTGTCTGCCTCTGCATTTGCCAAAGCTACTTCAGCAGCCATTTTATCTACCTCTGCGTTTGCAAGCGTAACTTCAGCTGTAGCCTTATCGGCCTCAGCATTCGCTAATCCTATTTCAGTAGCAGCACTATCTGCTATTGTAAGTGTTTCATCTATCTCTGCATTAATAGCTGTTAAAGCTGTGGTTATATCTGAATTACCAGCTTTTGAGGCCATGGCGTTTTGTAAAGATTTTACAGATGCGTAGAGCGGAATGAGATATTCATATTCATCTGGGAAATTGCTAACAGCAGAATCCCCATAAGCTACCGCAGGATTATTAACCTCTAAATATTTACAAGAACCCGATGCCGGCAATGCATTAACCTTACCATTATAAATGTAGTATACCGGGTCAGTGGTTGTGGCTGCAATCATATCAGCAGAATCAGATGCCCGCCCTCTAAGGTTGGCTGGTATTTTTCTACATGGCTGTTCTATCGTACCATCGCTTCTTGTAACAGATAGCAAAGAACTAGATTCTAAAGTTTCTGCCTCGCTTCCGACAGCAGTACTCGTAAAAGTATCTTCAGTCGCACAAAACAATTTCAACTGCCTAGGCATTGCATTAATAACCTCAGATGCTCCATCTGTTAAAAATTGTGTTAATTCAGTTTGGGTGGGCGCACTACTACCATCTATAGATAGACTTGTAAGTCCCTCTACTTGTGCTTCAAACGTTGCCACGTATCTCGCCTCCTTTTGATTCTATGTCCTCACCCATAGTCGTTACCTGAAAATCAATCTGGTCTTTCCTGATAGCTGTAGCAAAACCCGCTTCTCTTATTATGATAGCAGGAGCATACAAAGGTTTACTAGCCCGCTTTCCGCAATTGCGACAATAGAACCAGCCCTCTGAATTATCTTTATTACAGTGCTGACAGGACATTAAGCCCCACCAACCACCATAGTTAGTATTCTGTCACCAGCAAGTTGGGTATGCGTAATAGATAAAACTTTATTGTTCGTTGAATCTAAAGTATCTATATGGTCTTTTATATCCCTTGCCATTGTTCCTACAGCACCAGTTTCAATACCGGGGTTACCGGGATGAATGAATACTTTTACTTTTACATTACCATATACAGCCATTTTTTCTCCAATTTTTTAAATTTTAGGATATTCGGGGGCTAACTTTTATTGAAAGCCCCCACAGAATCCAAATCTGTTTACCCTTATTTATTCGGGTTATGAAGTAGTAACAGCGTCATCAATACTAGATAGACACTCTCCAACCCACTCGTCTCCAGCAGCCATTAAATCAATATAATCGCCCTTTTGAGCACTCGTTCCAATTATAAGATTGGAAACTTGAGTACCCGCTGTTGAGTTGGAAGCATTGCCTCCAGCATCTTTCATTACCAAGCTAACAATAGCGCTACCAGCTGCTATTGTAATAGCATTAGATGGAGTTTCTTCTTCTACTATAAATTTATAGTACACTCCATCTTCTAACGCGGTTGGAAGAGTTACTGCTACAGTACCACCAGTAGCACTAAGCATATAGACTTTTCCACTATCGTCATTAGTTAAGGTTATAGCTGCATCAACACTTACAACCTTTTTCTTGGTTCCAGCAGTTGCACCACTATTCTGTTCTAAGAAAGCACTTCTCATTATTCATACCTCCTATTAATTCGACTCAAAGTTAAATAGAGCATGAGCTTCAGGAAGAGAAACTTCAAGACCTGCTTCGGTAAGAACCATGTCTTTACGTAAATCTTCATCTGCTGACTGTACATTCGTTTGAATGTGCGTGTCTCTATTTACTCCATTGCCGACTAATGGACGGTAAGCTACGTTATCAAGGTCAACTAAACACATATATGGCGATGCATGGCCTCTAAATAGAGGTTCTTTTACTAGCGTCAAATCACCATGAATAGTTTCAACCTTCATTACTTTATGCCCATAAGAACCATTCGCTTGCGACATCATAGGATTCGAAGCAGAATAAGCACTTGACATAAAAGTAGATGAACCGTTCATCTTGTTAAAGAATGAAATAACAGGAAGTGAACAAAGCGCAAGCTTTGATGAACTACCACCGCGAGCTGGGTCAAAAATCACTTCAAGGTCTCTTAAGATAACATCGTAAGTTGTTTCAGCATCTGTACGAGTTGTAAAATAACCTTTATCTTCAGTGTATGATACCTGAGTTGTCGCTCCGGTAATCTGAGATTGTGAGTTTTTGATGATGTGACCAACAATACCGTCGGTATAGTTGATACCACTTTGACTTGCAGAGTTTCCAAAAAGCATTGCTCTTTCGATGTCCACTTTATGTTCGCGAAGTTTCAAATTCCAAATTCTGTCCCACTCACTAGCATAGCCGCGGTAAACCGTAGCTCTTGCAGTATTAGTAAGTTCACAGGCTGTCTTAAAAATTTGACAATACCCATTACCATTTTCTAATTCACGAGACCAAGAATCTGGGGAACCCGAACCTTCTTCAAATGCACTTCCAATGACTGTACACTTTTCACCATCAACAACAGCAGTAGTACTGCCAGTTGCTGCGGAAATTGTACGACCAGTAAAGGTAGTTTCTGTGCTTCCAGCGACTGGAGCAGACTCAACCCGAACAATAGCTGTCTCGGGTTCGTTTGTGCTCGCATTTTTTTCGCCGACTGCAAATACCATACCTTTAATAATCCAATCAGGAGCTGCACCTGCACCGTCATCAACGGTGTAGGCTAGTGTGCTGCCTGCGGCTGGAACAGTATGAGATGCATCAAGTGCAAACGTTCTGTCCGCCATTTGGATTTTATTACGGTCTTTTAACCATCGGAACTGCGGGTCGTCCGTTGCAACTTTAGCAACCTTAGATAGGTACACGAAAAATGGAGATTCATCAGGAGCTAAATCAGCGATTCTATCACTGAAATTATATAGCCGCCTTGATGGTATCACACTATCAATTACCGCACCGGGGTCACCAAACTTTAACGGGCCGGGATTATTATATGTTGCCATATTATATATCCTTCCTCAGTTTATTGTTTAAAGTACGCTATTACGACTGCCAGCATTTACAATATTATCCCACATCTTATTTTCTTCAGATTTGGGAGAAGTTGGAGAACCTCCTTGGAGGACTCCAGCTGTACGTGGCTGGTTTTGAGCAGCTTTCACTGCTTGTGCCGTCTCGGGGGCGTTACCTTTTTTATTAACGTCCCTATATAGCTTTACCAGATTCGATAAGCCAACCTGCTCTTTAGGCTGCGTAACAAAACCCATAAACTCTTGAATATCATTATCCGAAAACTTATATGTGTTACGTAACTCATTTACAGTATTGTTGTACGTTATCTCCTCTGTCATTTGTCGTTTCTGCTCACCTAACGCATTGTTCACCACATTATTCATCATTTGAACATCTTGGTTCATTCTGAATTTAAATGAGGGTGATTCTGCATTATAGTAAGCATCCCAAGGGTTAAAATCCTCAGCAGGTAAACCTTGCTGAGCTTCTTGCTGCGGCTGTTGCTGTTGCTGTGGTTGTCCATTTATGTTTTTCTGTAAGACGTCAACGAGGTCAGGTCTTGATTCTAACAAATCCCCCAGAGGTTCAAGCCTTTTAAGCTTTTCATTCTCTGCTTGGGTTCTGTCATACATTGACTGGAATTTGCGGGCTTCGATTTCCCACTCATTCTCTGGAATAATTTCCTGTTGTACCTCTACTTCTGGAGCTGAAAAATCAACCGTCTCTTGCGATTCGGGAGATTCTGCATATTGTCCATCAGTTTCTGCTCTTACGTCTCCAACTATATCTGGGCCACTATCAACTAAACCGTCAGCTACGGGTTGGGCCTCTGTCTGTGCATTGTCCATTTGGTCTCCTTTAGATGTCTCTAAGCTTCTGGAGCTGAACTAGCATCTGCTCTAACATTTGCTAATTTCTCCGCTTCGAGCTTCACCTTTGTTTGTAGATTATTTAACTGAACTCTTCTATCAGCTTTGGCGTCTGAAGCAATATCTGTAAGTCGAGATTTAAACTTTTCAACCTCAACTCTTTTCCTGTCGCTAACAGACTCCCTTTGGGCAGTCTGGAGGTCTCCCTCCAAATTCTTTATTTGCTCACTCATAGCCTGAACCTGCTGCATGAGTTGGTTCTTCTCATCGGTTCGGCGTAGAATAGCTTCTTTATCAAATATTTCTGGATTCTTCTTCAACACTTCTATTTTATCTACAATACCCATCTGGTAAGCCTCCATGTAAACACCAAGCTCTGCCCACTTATTAGTTGGCAATGTAGAACCCGGTTCAATACGTATATCGTGTTGTCCTAAATTATGTCGTTCTTTTTTAATATCTAAGATGGCGCCTGTTTTGTCATCATAATGATTGACCATAGCTTCGGTCATATCATTATTAGCACTGTTTAAACGGAACATCTTTTTATAAGTATAATGACCTTTAGCTAAATTATATAAAACCTGTCCAAGCCTATTGATACTAAATTCAATATCTCTTAGTTTAGATTTGGGTCTTTCAGTACCCAAAGCAATCATTCTTTCAGTACCCTTAACTGTCTCCGGTGCCTTCTCGGCAAAGCCGTGCATCATCTCTGGTAAGCCAAAAGTAAAGTCAATATAAAACTCACATTGCTGAATTAGCTTATAAAACTCTCCAGCTAACGGCTGAGGAGCTGGGAAATGTGGTTCTCCCTGTGTAGAGTCTACTTCTATGACTGCATTGGGGTTAGCCCAATCTCTTTCTAACTGTCCTAAATCTTCCACACTTCCTAAAGGTACCAATAGTTTTAATCCACCTGAGGCTTGAGCGTGGGAAAGAGCCAACGACCACAGCTTATTTAGTAATCGCTGCATTGGTCTGGCGCGAGACACATCTGATTTTGGATAAGGGGTCTCTGTAAAAATGTTTGGAATCGGAATAACTGGATAATGGTCGGTATTCAATATTGTTTCATATAGAACGACCTGAGCAATGGTCGCACACACTTTAACGCGCGTTTGCTTAACTGGTATCACTTGATACTGGCTGGCCTCTATCTGCTCTCTGTTATTCTCTATAAATTCTTGATATTCCTCACTACTAAAGATAACTTCCTCACCCGTCTGCATATCAATAACACGGTAAAAATCAACCTTAACTTTATAGAATCTCTCTAAGATTTGATATTTCTGTCTTTCAAAATAATCTAAATCCTTCGCTTCTGCTGGAGTGAAGATTTTCTTTCCATTGCTATTCATTGCCTCAGGATAATCTTCTTCTAAATAAGTTTCTAAATCCTGAATGATTCCCGTTTCTGTTTCGCCTGTTTCTGGATTTTCCTGTTCGCCTAATTCTGGGTAGAGGCTGACGACCTGTTCACCGGTGAGGATTGTAGAAAGGATAACACCTTCGGCGTCATCGAACCACCTATTTCGAGTATTCGGAGAGACATATACCCTGAACGGGTTTACGTAAGTGAACTTGACATCGCCTCTACCAAAGTCTGATTCCGGGTCTATATAGGTATATAAATAACCCATTCCGGTAGTAGCGTAATCGTGAATTGCCTGTCTTAACTGCCAGTCTCCATTAGAGTTACCCCAAACATATCCCATGATGGTTCTCCACACAGAAGCCACCTTTACGTCAGAATCTTCTCTGGGCGTCATCGTGAACGCAGGTGGTCTGGACGTTAATACTGCTTTAAATTTTTCAATAGCTGGGCCAATCCTATCCATGGGCACATCAGCTTGATTGCGAGATTGTAGCTCATCTACCTCATCGCTGGTAAAATGATTACCATGATAAAAGTCAACATCATATCTGGCTTCCGTATCCCAATCGGAACGGGCATTACGCCAGCGACGATATAAATCTTGGTTGTATTCGGCTCTTTTGTCTTTATCTAATACCACTAATCATCCTCATTGGTTAGTCGCTGCACTAAAGCTCTGTTAATTAAACCTTTAACCTGTGGATTTAAAGTTTGGGGTGCGATTCCTTTTCTATATAATAAAGCACCCTGTTTACGAGACAAAGGTGTCTCCATTCCGAAGGATGCTAAATAAGCAGTAGAAAGCTTTGGAACCTCTTCTACTTCTTCTTGGTAAGATGGGTAAGCTAAATTTGATTTATCAAAAGGCTTAGCTAGGGGTAACTTTTGATAATATGTATCAGGTTGTAATGGTTTTATTCTCCTATCTGAACGAATGGAACCCATAAGAGCACCCGGTTCTGCTTGGCTCGCTAATGGGAAATAGCCACCGTGGTCTTGGGGAACTTCCTCTCTTACAAACTCACTAGACAACGGCTGTCCCTCGCCCAACTGACCACCATTCGCATACATCACAGGGCCACCCTGTTGATACATTACGGGGCCACCAGAATACATATTCTTACGACCACTGACAGGCATCTTGGACTTTTTCATTCTTTGTAAGAGGCGTAAAGAGTCACCCTCCATGTCGAGACTATCACCAGTAAAAGGGTTAATACTTTGATTAACGTCCCTCATCATTATCTGTTTTAGGACACTATCCATATTTGCAGGGGCTGGTGGGCCATATACTTGAGGATTACGTATTTCTTGTTGTTTACGTGGCTGAATCTGTCCACCAGTTTGATATTTAGGCTTTAAACCATAAGACGCTCTCAATGCGCCTTCGCTTTCTTTTTCAGCCAACGCCCTCGCACCAAACGCTTCAGCTGCGGTTGGAGGCGCGACTGAATATTCAAGACCAGCATACTCATGTCCCTCTGGATACGTATATACTGGAGCCTGTAACGCCCCGTCTCTTAATACTGGCTGAGCTGCCTTTTGTCGTCCTAATAATGAAGCCATAGCCGATAAAGCATCTAACCCGCTAACTTCGCCACCCTCTTGATAATTATATATTGGGCCACCTTGTTCTTTATTCTTTCTTTCCCAATCCATTCTCTTAAACATATCCATATCTAAATAACCAGCGTCTAAGGCTTTTATTGCCTTACCTGCATCACCCATCAAATAACCTAACCTTGAAGATTCAGTCGGATACGCAGACGACAATTGTTTTCTTATTCCGGATTTTTCAAGTAATTCATCGCCTTCTTTATCCGACACACCAAATAAAGTTTGAAGATGTTCCGCCTCTCTTTCAGGCCCTTTAATTGTAATCTTACGAGTTCTTGGCCCCGCCATTAAAGTATCAAGTGTCATTTGCTCTAAAGGAAAATTGTACAGCTCAGATAAACCTTCTTTAGTCAACATACCTTCTGGATTATATTTGCTTGCTCCAGCCCCAGTCATTATATCACCTTGATATTTTTGCTGTACCCCTTGCAATTGACCCAAGTAATCCAGAATGCTAGGCTCTACCTGTCCACCTTCTTGATACATGGGGGATTTGGGTTGGGTAATACCGTTTTCCATAGAAGCGGAGGCAATTAAAGCATCCATAGCCGTATTGCCATTATCCATCTGCTGCATGGCGCGGCCTTCATTGGTAATTTGTTTTAAAACGGGTAAATAGTCAGGAACGGCTTCTTTGGGTATTATCCATTCGCCGCCTTCGAGTTCAACGGGTTGTTCGCCGGCAACCATGCCAGCCACTCCGCCATGTTCGTGAGAAGCCCCCCGTACTAGACCGTAACTGGGGAACCTGCTTTTTTGTTTAGCCATATGGTATGTGGATTAATAGCTTTATTAAATGTGTTTATAAACAGTTGGGTGAGGTTGCACTTCACACCTTCGGAATCTAAGAAGGAATTGTCAAATGAGGCAACAATTAAATAATTAATTTCTAGCACCAGTTAACCAGTTGTATTTTCTTAGTTTCGGTAGTAATCTATCTTTACGTTTACTATTTGCAAAACCCTCTTTACTTGTTGCTTGTGACTTAGGTGCCCTAGCAAAGTAGTCTGCATAGTATAGGGCATCCATGATATCATCATTCCGAGGTTTCGGATGTTCAAAGAACTCATCAACTATTTCTGTCATCTCTCTTCTAATGTACAGCTTCTTTGAATTAACGATAGGGCCAAGGGTTGTCTCCAGTCTATCTTCTTTCTTTATCCTGCCGGGTGGCTTGACACCCTTAAAGATTCCGGGCATTAGTCTTTTCTCATTGGCACTCATACGAGTGACCATATCTCTAACCATCTCTTGAGCCGCCACGGTCTCGATGGTCACCCGCTTTACGGGACTATATTTCTTAGCCAGCTCTATAATCTTAGCTGGCACATCAAATGTTGGTATTCTCTCTCTAAAGTATTCCAGTACATAACGATTATTCCTCGAATCAATCCCCATGACCAGTATCACCTGAAAGTCTGACGTAGCTGTGGCTGTAGCTGCAAGGTCAACACCGAGGTAAACATTGATAGGAATGACCTCATCCTCTTCCACAATGTAATTAAAATTATTCATAAGCTTCCGCTCGCCGCTATAATGCTGTATTCTATCTATCTTAAAGGCTGCATTGGAAATGTCCCGAGCATCATTCATATACTCCTGAGCAAACTTATTAACTAATCCAGCTTCGATAAACTCTTGTTTCTTGTGTTTTAGCTTTGAAAGCGGGAATTGTTCGGGCCATAGAGCCTCTCCCTCTTCAACTGCACGGTGAAAGAAGACATCCCACGGATAGGGGCGTTCATCCTTCTTGGCTTTCTTATATCCATCATAGGTCATCTGCAGGAAACTATCATAATGAACAATAGTACCGGCTAACCATATCCAACCCTCATTACCGGGTGATTCCTCTAAAGCAGGATAGATTGTAGATACGACCCACTTTTTAATCTCAGACCTTCTTTCGGGTGTCTTGGTATTCAATTCAGATTCAAAGTCATCCAATATGATACCTGTATATCTCACATCAACCTCAGCACGACCCCTTAGGCGCTGGCTTGTACCTTTGGCTATGATTCTATCGCCCTTAGGTGTTACTAAATCTTTTTCCGTCCACCTCTTACCTAAAGTGCCGCCATCCATATTACCAAAGTAGTATTTAATGGTCTTATTGGTCTCTAAGTGGTATCTCAGGTATTTTAAGTGGTCAATGGCCTGACCCTGTTCTTCCGATACCCAAGCAATAAAGTTCTGGTCATCCTCACCAGCAAAGCAAAGTTTATGTAGAATAGCTGATTTAGATAGAATGGACTTACCAAAACCCCTAGGAAGTATAATACAGATACGCTCACCGGGTTTGGTCGAGATGAGTCTTTTAGATACGGTATAATGACAAGAGGGTGACGCACTCTTGTACATAAAGTCTTTAGGTAAAAAAGCCCTTCCGAAGAATAACAGGTCTTGATATGACTTAGCAAGTATCTCATCCCGTCGAGCCATCTCTTCAGGAGGGGGTATAACGCTAAAGGTCTCTATCTTCTTCTGCTTCCCACTCTTTCCGGGCAATCTTTCGCGCTTTGATAATTCCTCTTTTACGTCTTTTATTTTCAATCGTTAGTTTCTTCCTTAAACGTTTCCTTGCTTTAGCTGCTCTATTGGGCACTATTTCTTCTTTTTACCAGTAACTTTCTTACCAACCTTCTTGGCGTACTTCTTAGCCGCCTTTTTCCCAGCTTTAGTGTAAGAGAACTTCTTTTTACCTACTTTTGGCATAATTGCTCCTAATTAGTTTAATCTTGTAAATCACACTACCCCAGCGTATTTGCTGAGGATATTGCCATATCTTCTTATTGAGACGCATTTTCTTCAATTAAGCCTGACTCAAAGGCTTTAAGTTTATCTTTTGTAAAACCAGTGAACTCCTGTATGAGTGCAATGGAGTCTGATTTCTTATCCGTGGTCAATAATCCCGATATCTTCATCAATGTTTCTAATGCTCTCAGCTTATCCCCGTCACGGACATCCGACTTATCTACCACTGCTTTAGCATTCTCCAGTAAATAGGTCTTCGTAATACCCAAATCATTCATTAACTCTTCAACTTCTTTGTTAATCAACGTTCTTATCCTCTTTTGTCTTAATAAAATCTTCGCCCGATTCAGGGCATAGCGCCTGTTCTTGGTCTTATAGACAGTCAAATAGGCGTCAGTAGCGTCCCGGCCCATGGCAACCATCTTAGCAAATAACTTCTCACGGGCAGTAATGTATCTACTGGTCTTATATTTAGTAAAGGTGTAGATGTCTGCCGCCGGTTCTCCAGCTAACTTAGCCCCATCTACAACAAATACCGTCCCCAGTAATGTACGAATGTAATCTGTATCCTGTTTGTATTGATTACTGAACATCACAGCACGTCTTAATACGCTGAATACCTGACCATCATCGCTTACAGCCCACTCGCCCTCCTGCGCTTTACGCCAGTCATCCTTTAATTCTTCTTTATTGTGGTGTTTGCGAAATTCCGCCTCATCTTCATATAAATGATAATCAACACCACTAATGGTCTTTACATACACACTACGCCTCAGCCTTGATAAAGTTGGGCTCAATCAGCTCAATCAGGATGGGGGACTCAATCTCATCAATAATCAATAGTATCTCCATCATATAGGCATAATCACCGGATTCCCGAAACTTGCAGGCTAATGACTTTAGCGTGTCTATGGCGGGGCCTAGGTCTAAGATGTCAATACTAGGGTTGGTTTCCATGTGATGAATATACTATTATTTTATATTTTTAAACAAGATGAAAAAAAGGGTTGACTGGTATAGGTCAAAACAAATAAATTTCAATAGTCGGTTGAGACAGAAATAATATTATTAGTATATTAATATATTAAGTACTTATAATATTAAATACTATATACTATATACTATAATAGTACTATAGTATAATATTATAATATTAATAATATTAAAAAAAAAAGAGAATAGTATATATTAGTATAGTAAGTATTAGTATAGTAAGTATAGTACCGCGAAATAGTATTATAGTACCCGCGAGCCCTCCACTACCTTAATTTCCAAAAAATTCTAAAAAATAATATATATATGGGTGTGGGTCTTTTAATTATGCGGTACAGCCCCCCCAAGCCAAATCACGTTGAAAAAGGTAGGTTGAAAAAGTCAATACCGACTGGCTCAGGTTGAAATATCTGGGGCCAATTGGAACTGGTATGGAACTTTCTGAATCTAATTGCGTTGCAAATAGCGTAGGCTATTTGACAATGTTATTACAATTTGACGCTCTCGGCTCGCCCGTTAGTATAGATTGTATTGAGGGCGTCCCTAGGGACAGCGCCCAAGAAATTCCTCGATGGTGTACCCACGTATATATTCAACGCTCTTACCGACGTACTGGACTCTACTTGATTATGTAATGCGGGTGCGATTAAATGGGAATTCCTAAAGAAAGTAAATTCCTAAAATAACCGCCCTATTCTATAGGGCAGGAAGGACATAGTAATTATGTCTGATTTTCAAAGTAATGAAGTAGTCACTATTAATAATGGTATCATGAACGGCGCAAGCCTTGTAGATGGTTCAGTTCCTAATCTTTCAGGGATATCTCACAATGAGATTATATCTGTAGATTCAACTGAAACACCAAAAAATGTCAATGGTGGCACGTACGACCCGTATTGTAGGATACAAATCGACACATTGCACAATCATGATGGTTTTTCATCTAAAGGGCGCAATGTCAAAGTTGAGAGGTCTTCTGGTGAATTCTTGGAAGCTGGAATTGTAGGTGAAAACTACCTTCTAGTTAAGAATCAAGAAGTTAGTGACGTTTGTGCTGAAATACGGAATGAGTCTGGCATGAACTGGGAGCACGATAGGATATTCTTTGATGGTAAACGTTTTAGAAATGTTTACAAAACCACCCAATTCTCAAAAGAATTGTCGAATGGTGACGTGGCGTTTCTAATGTTCACTGAAATGAATTCTTATGATACTTCCACCAAGGCTGGATTCAGGATTGACTTCATGATTCTAGTTTGTCAAAATGGGATGGTATCTCCAAAATATGGCTGGGATTCAAGATTCCGTCATTCTTTGGGTAATGTGAACTGGCAGGAACAAATCAGGGCTGGTGCTCTGGCTTTAACTGGTCAACGCAAAGATATCAAGATGGAGCAATTTGCTGAAGCTTGTAATACGCTTCATAATCCACTTGATATGAGCAAATTGGCTAGTATACGTCAAAATCATATCCACAAGCTACCTAACCTCAGGTATGGTGAAATAATGACTAAATACCACAATGAAGGTGGTTCCAGTATCTGGGACTTGATGCAGGCTGGCACTAGTACATTGTGGCATCGTGATAAAATGACTAACGCTGACTTTAATAACAATGCGTTATTTGTTGATGGGTTACTAGATTTTGGTAAATCTCAGAATTTATCATAAATCTGGAAATCTAAGTACACCTTGTAAATTAAAATGAAAGGAAAAGATAGGCCCCCGAGAAATCGGGGGTCTTTTTTTTGGCCTAAAATATATTTATAAGGGCCATTCACGTAGGTAATTCACGTAGGTAGCAGTCCTCAATATTTTTAAGTGGCATTCACGTACGTAATATTTATAAAATATCATTCACGTAGGTAGTTTATAAGGATAATTCACGTAAGTAGTATTATATAGTATAATTCACGTAGGTAATGCAGTAATATTACAGAATAAGGGTGTTTTATAGTATTTATTCACGTATGTACTAATATTAATAGTATTATCTTTTAGTTATTATATCTTATTTAGTATATAATATTAATATATTAATACTTTACTCTATATTAAGGTACTCAGTAATTCAAACAGTTTGCCCCTTTTATTTAATCTTTTTTTATTTATATGGGAACTTTTATTCCATTTCTAAGTATATTACTACATGAAAAGGAATCGAAACAGAAAGCAAAGGAACACAAAATGAGACAAATCGGAGATAAATTTCACTTTAAAGGGTACGTTTGGGAAATTGCAGATAAATTTCAAAACGGGTACGCTTTGCAAAGAAAAACTAAAAATCATGTTTATGATTATAATGGTTGGGTAACTGAAAATTACACAGTTTTTGAAGTGAACGAAGACCAACCAGAACAGATAAAAAGTCCAAGATATAAAACCTGTGAACATTGTCGCGAATCTTGGGAACAATCCCATTTCTGTAAGGTGCTTAATTCACCCGAATTAATCAAGGCACGTCAACACAAGCAAAAAATAATGAGAATGAGAGGAATATAAAATAATGAAATTATTATCAGACCCAAAAACAAATTACAAAGCAAGTAAAAACCAAGCTTTACAAGTAGATACTTATTTTTTAAGCTTTGCACAATCTGATTTGAGCGGTTATAATGTTTGTCCTATGGCAAATAAAGCAATAGAAAAAGAAAATAACCCTAATAAATCTAATTGTAGTGCTGTCTGTGTAGGTAGCAATGGCAAAGCTCAACAATTCCCCGACATAATGAAAGCAAGAATTAAAAAGACTAAACGATTTTTTGAAGACAGGGATAATTTTATGACTGAATTAGTGGTAGAAATTGCTAAAGCTATTATTAAAAGCAATAATAAGAATATTACACCCACTTTCAGATTGAATAGCTATTCAGATATAAGGTGGGAATCTGTAAAAGTAAATAAATTTGGAAATAATACTATATTTGAATTGTTTCCCGACGTTCAATTCTATGATTACACCAAGCTTGAAAATAGAAACGAATTACCTAATAATTATAATTTAACCTATTCACATTGGGGTAAATGGGGAGCAACGGATAAAGCAATGGAACAGGGTCAAAACGTAGCAATGGTATTTAATGTTAAAAAGACCGAAGAATTGCCTAAAACGTTCAACGGGCGGTCAGTAGTCGATGGAGATAAAACAGACCTCAGAACACCCAAAAATGACGGCTTAAACGCTATTGTAGGACTAAGGGCAAAGATGAGCAGAGCGAACATTAATAAAGAACTTGATAAAACAACGTCTTTTGTGGTAAGGGCATAAAATAAGGAATAAATAAAAATGTATAAAAACATAAGATTAAAAGAAATATTTTATATCTGTAAGGACTCAAGACTTTACACTTGGAAAGATTTTTTACCTATGGTCTGGTCTGATTTAGTACAAGTAATCAATTACAGAATAAATAAAATAAGGAACCAAGTAAAATGAGTGTAAAAACTAACGACATTAAAAAAGGAACTAAAATCAAATCGGTTCAATTGGGCGTGCCTGTTTCGGGTGTAATGATGGACAACAAAAAAGGAAACACACGCTTAATTGATGTAAAAGGTTCAGAGGTTGGTTTGTTTGATGAAATGGGTTCAGTTTACTCACACGATATTGTATTAGCAGAAATAGATGGAGTTTGGAAATCTGTAAAGCATACTGAAAAACAATTGAATTTGAAAAAACAATTAAATGCAATGGGATGGTAAATAATTGGGAACTTTAACAAAAGGAGGACGTATAATAACTGAAAATTAAAAATAGGGTGTGGCTCTGCTAAACCTATGGAAATGCGTATTGTGTCATCTAGACAGGCACATACTGTAATGAGTCTTTATTTCAGAATATAAATAGTCACTCAAAGCAGTCAATAAGGGCAGAGAGCATTAAAAATTAATGCAGTAGGCTAATACATAATCGGAGGTTCGAATCCTTCCACACCCACAATAAAATAAATAAATAAAATAGTTGGGAACTTTTTTAAAGGTGGTGCGTAATAGAGGTAAAAGTTATTTGAAAATTTGAGAACCTATAATGCTTTAAAGAGCATTGGAGAAGGTTGAATTTTAGAGGGATTTACAGAAATAGTAAACGAAAAGTGGAACCCTTTAATATGAACGCTTAATCTAACTCTTGGAGTGCTTTAACACTTCCGACTAAACGATAAGCAATGGGTGGCTAATACTTTGGTGTTGCCTAAAGCCTTGTATGAAAAACTGCAAGGTCAGATAAATGGACAGCCTCTTGGGAGTTCCTGAACTTTAGACAATATTCCTGAAAAGATAGGGTACAAGGTTAATCTTACGCTTGGGATGGCAATGCCGACACACCAAGTATCGACACAGGCTTTGAGATACAGTATCTCATTAACACTTAGGTAGAATATACCCCAATGAAGGGCTTATATGCGAGAGAGCTATGGAATGGTAATTAAGTAACGATAGAAATTCAACGTTAGGAAGTAGGGAAAGAGGATACCCTACATAGGTTCTCAATAATTTAAAAAGAATTGGAACTTTTTAGAAACTTGAACGTAAGAAACAAAAAGGAAAAAATGAAATG
>VTLG01008884.1_pt1 | contig 22206 bp, 24 predicted proteins | sample 4694571 | NCBI WGS metagenome assembly VTLG01 (sample SAMN12604809, study PRJNA352737) | marine metagenome | biome: ENVO:00000447; feature: ENVO:00000209|ENVO:00000569|ENVO:01000036; material: ENVO:00002151; isolation source: viral sequences binned using virsorter ... | reverse complement strand
ATCATTTTTCTGTACAACAAATATCTTTATATAACAGTTCTGATATTCCGAAAGATCCATTTCCATCATATCATCACAGCTATGTCCATCATCATAGAATATCTTTTTGAATAGACGATAAGGATTCTGATAAAATTCTAGCTCTCTAGTTTCTGTATCTAGAATATGAAATCCTTTCTTACTATTATAATCGTTCCATGTTATCTCATACGGAGCACCAAGATAACGAATATGTCCATCGTCCTGTTGTTTATGAAAGTGTCCGGAAAACACACGTTCAAATCGTTTGAAGTGTTTGCGTTCTATACCATCATCACAATAAACATTATCTAACATCTCTGCACCTTGTAATGGTAAGTGTCCCATAAGAAAATCAGCCTTGGCTCTAGATATAATTCTTAATGACTCAGCGTGTTTGTCTGGTGCAATCCATGGAGTCATCAGAATATCTAAGCCATCAAAGTTTATCACCTCTGGTGTATCTTTATACAGATGTATGGGGTATTCTCCACAAGTTAATGACATAGAGTTTACATCATTAGTTGATTTAAAATAACAATCATGATTACCTAGTAGTGTATGTAATTCAATACCCCTTTCATAGATAGGAGTAAAGAACATCTCCTTGGCTAATTTAAGAGTGTTATAATTAGTGTACTTCCGGCGATCAAAAGTATCGCCCAGATGAACCACCGTTGTAACTCCTTCCCTCTCAAGTATTGGAAAAAAAGTTCCTTCGTAGAATTGCCGTTGGAAGGCGGCAAAGGAAAGATTATCATTCTTACCTCCAAAATGTGTATCAGTTATTAATGCTATCTTCATACAAACGGTGGGCCCACAAACCAACAAACCACAGAATAACGTGTGCCCTTTGTAATAGGTGCAACTCTATGTTCCATCTCCGACGGAAAAACAATAACAGAACCAGCTGTTGCTTCAATAGGTGTAATATGACATTCCTCTTTACCATAAGAAGCAAACTCAAATGCACCACCATCAAAATTATCATTCAACATTACAGACATACTCAACTTTCTAACGTGCCCATGCATAAAAGCATTCTGCGGATTATTATATGCTGCCAAATGATCTCCAGTACCATCTCTATGAAAACTATAAAAACCACCTTTCTTGTAACGTGTTATCTGACAGGTCTCGCCTGCCTTGATATGATATCGCCAACCAGCTTCTTGATTAGCTCTCTCCATAAATGGCCAGATAATATCATAAAGCCATTGGTCATTACACCAAGCAACATCACTTATTCTGGTTTTAGGATCTGGTTTAAAATCGCCCTTCCTACCTGTCTTTCTTTCTTCATCTGTAGTACCTTTTGATGTATCTACAGATGATGGCTGCCACTTCTTACTGGCCCACCTCTTTATTTTATTGCAAGTCTTTTTTTCAAGAGTACCACCATCAAAAATAAACCATTCATTTGTTAACGCTGTCATTTCTTTTTCTTTTCCTTATCATCGTCATCATCATCTGAGAAAGAATACTTATCTAAAAATTCTATATATTGATTTTGATAAAGTGATTCGTCATCATGTTCTTGAACCACTATCATATCAGCTATATTAGACCTCTTTAATATTCTATCTTTAATTTTTTGCTGTTTCTTTTCTTTTGCTATACGTCTAATAAAAGCAAAATAAATAATCTGTGTGAAATACGCAAAAGGGTTCTTTGACTTTTCAGGATCAAAGTTATCTATATATTGAAGGCTATTCTCTATACCATCAGAAATCATTTCTTCTTTATAGGTATAGTTAATAAAGTTGGGACGATAAGATAAATGATTAGCAATCTTTAGAATACACTCACCCAAATAATTACTAATCTGAGGCTTAGGTTCACCCTGAGCCTCAGCTTCTTTTATATGTTCTTTTCGTTCTACTATCGCTGCCAGAAATGCTTTATTATCCACATAATGGACTTTCTTCTTCTTCTCTGTTGCCATGGGGCCTCCTTTCGGAGGACCTAATGCGTAATGGGACCCACATAATCACTAAACAAACCAATAATAACTTCTACTGCATCTTCTAAATCTTTAAAACGCCATGAAGCATTATGTTTGATAAGTGGATGATCCATTAAATACTTGTCATCAGATACAACTATTAATGGCTTTCTCAAACCAATAGCCCATCCAATTTCGATAACCGTACCATATGAAGGTCGTCTATCGTTTAACTCTTTAGGGAGATAAGCCAAGACTAGATCACATGACTCTGTATCTAACCAGTTCTTTGTAGCAATTGCACGAGGATCTGACCACATTTTATCTGTAGCTCCCTCATCAGTATATGTCATTCCTTCCTTTACCGGTTCACACCGCAATGGAGAAATGCCTACTATACCATAAGGTAACATACTATTAACATAGTCACGCCAACTTGTAGCTTCTTCCTCAGTACAACCTGCAATAGGTCCTGCCAAATATATATACTTCTTCATAATTAAATGCCTTTTTTGTTAAGACATCTATAATTATATACTAATTAAGATAGTTTGTCAAGCATTATCTAAGCCTACTGCACCCCAATTTACTTTATTCCAATCACCATCTCGGAGTACTGGTACTGCATGACATTTTGTTCCTAGGCCTGGGCTCAAATCATTAATCAAAATTCTACCACTATCTGCATATCCCATTAGAAGTATATCAAATGGTATACCTAATCTACGGAGTTCTGATTCTGTTCTTTCTCTAACTGATTCTCGTCTACCTGTAATGAGAATAATACGATGGCCTTGGGCTTCCCATTTTCTCATATGCTCAATAGCACCCTCACAAGATTGATGTTCTGTATTAGCTATAGACCAATGGCCGCCACCCATATACTTTGTTAAAGTTCCATCAATATCACATATTATAGTTTTCATTTTTTTTATAAAAAACCCTTGACATCTGCTTGACAAGAGTGTATACTTATAGGTGTTGTTCCTTTGAGATCAATGAAGTTTAGATTTATCAAATGGAAAGGAACCAATAGGTAGTTCCATCTCATCTTCAGATAGTGCTTTCGCTAAGTTTTCTATATTATCTTCTAACCGCATCAAGGCTTCATCTTCGTTGGTGGGTTCTTTAGATTCTTCTATCGTCATTCGTTTACAAATATGTTTATAATAAAGAGTTACTTCAGGAGCTAAATCTCCCAAGGTTAGTATTCTTTCTTTCAGAATTAAAAAGCTTTTATCATGTGTAAAGTTTACCCACCTTTGCAGGCCGGTATGTTCTACGATATGATTTTCAGCTTCTACTATCTGATTCTTTACCACAGACATAGGGTACTCTACTACTAGAGCATCTTTGTACTCCTCTAGAATTTTACAGAGTACATCCTCCCCATTGATCATTTTTAAAATCTTAAAGGGATTGCCAGTATTATAAGCTGTAGTTTCCATATCCATAACTATTTATCAAGATTTCAGTCTCACGGGTTCTATTTCATACTCAAACTCTTGAGTAGAATAAATCTTAATTCTTTCCTCCAAATGTTTTAATGTAAAGTTACTCTTATTATTATAACTTAAATCGTCAGCAATGTCAAATAAAGTACATTGAGTTTTATCTTCAGTCAATCGTAACCCTCGACCAATAGATTGTAGTACTTTTATTTGAGATTTATATGGGCTAGCAAATATTATATTGTGTAATCGTTTAATGTTTATACCAGTAGAAAATACTCCGTATGATGCTACGATAATAGCATTTTTTTCTTCCTCTACAATATTTCTAATATCTTCTCTATCTTGGGTATCTGTGCCGCCATACACAAAAAATACTTTACGATCTTCTTTATAGCTCTGTAGAATTAAGGTAATGGTTTGTAGTTGTTTTATATACTGAGCTAAGATGAGAGTATTACCATTTAAACTTTTGGCTAATTTTGATATAAAATTATTCTTTGATGGTGAAGTAGCCAGATATTCCATTTCTTCTTGGTAAGTTCTTATTTTTTTATTCTCTCTAATGTGATCTAAAACTATAACTTGTATATGTAGATTAGAAAGATATTTTTCTTTAACCAATTTTTGGGTAGTGGTTACCTCCTCTACCTTGGCAAAGAGACCTTCTAAAACCAGTTGATTAATTTCAGTACCATCTAAAGTGCCGGTAGTGCCTATACGATATTTACAATCTACCAGCTTAGACATAATACCAGTTAAAGATTTGGCCTTAGCTAAATGACATTCATCTATAAACACGGCACCAAATTGATTAAAATAATTCTTAGATAGTTTGTAGATAGATTGCCAAGTAGAGATAACTACATCTTTATCTGTATCCTTATCTGCACCAGCATATAGTTTGTGACAATGTTCATCAGAGTTCCAACCATAGTCTGCAAAGTCTGAATACATTTGTTCAACAAGACTAGTGGTAGGTACTACAATAAGAATTTTTTTATCTTTTAATTTGTGTGCATAGTACCTAAGCAATGCATAGATTATAAAAGACTTACCACTGCCGGTAGGAGATAAAAGCAGGCCTCTATGATGACGGAGAATATAATGAATAGCAACCATTTGGTATGGCCGCACTTTAAGATTTTCTCCACCTGATTTTGGTTTAAGTCCTCGGATAAATTTGGCTGTACTTTCTTTTGAAATTTTTTCCTTGTCCTCGACTGAACCATATTGAGAACTTTCTTCATAGGCTATTTTGTATCTTTGCTCTTCGCAAAACTTTTGGACATAAGGTAGTAGTCCCAAATAAATTTTACCAGTAGCAGAATTGAATAAACGTATACGACCGTCCCACAGGCGGTTTCGCACCGACGGCATAAATTTTGCATTTGGTACTTCAAAGGTAAAGAATTCAGAGAGCTCTTTAGAGATAGCCGGCTCTGCTTTAATTCTGAGATATACTTCATTGAATTTTGAAACTGTGATTTCCATTAGTCACCGTGAAGAAATTTTTTCCATTCTATAGTATTACGAATCGTCCAATTTCGATTAGTAATCTCTCGTAAAATCTTCTCAAGATAATTTACTGTAGTTTCTAAGTAAGCCTCCTTTTGACCTAACTGTTGTAATTCTTCATCAGCTTCTAAGTATATACCTACATCTGCCTTGAGAACTTTTAAATCAAAAGGCTTCTCTTGATAAACTTCTGGTGCTGATTTACCAGTATAGTATTCCCATTTATGCCGGCGTAGAATTTTATAATCATCCTTCGCCTTTTTTAATTGTAAAGAATATGTAGTGTAGTGCTTTAAATATTTGTTATGCAGCTGAGGAGTTTTAATACTTTCTAAATCCAATTCACTGTCATCAATTTTTAAATCTCTATCTATCTCATCCTGTAATTCATTTAACTTCTTCATTGTCTACTCCATAATATAAAGGTGAGAAGGTAATCAGAGGATAACCAACCCTTGCCTATACTAACTAACTATACTTCCGTCAAAACATTGTTGGAAGATAACGTACTTTATCCGATTACCGTAACTACCTTCTCAAAATTATTTATAAAGATTCAATAGTATAGAATGGGAAAGCAAACGATACATTACACTGAACATAATTAGTATCAGAGTCTTGACTACTATAATCTAAAGCACTCAATGACACAGGAAAGGCATTTTGTAAAGTAAATTTAGCTACAGGATTATTCTTACTACTCAAAATAAAGATTTGTATATCACAATACAATTCTCTATCGGAAGTATTCCCTGTCACCTCGGTTGATACCCCTTCTATATCTCTATAGAATTTAGTTCTCTGTCCGGCATCTAATACATAATCACTAGTTCTAGCCATAAACTGACTATTCTTTTGAGGAGCCGCCATATTAATTAACCAATCATGCAGCTCTATAAAATTTTTCATTTTTTCATCTACTAAAAATGTCATACTAAATTGATCATAAGTTAATTTATCACCAATAAATGGCACATCAGTAAGTGGTGTAGGTACAACTCCCTGACCCATAGTGACGCCAGGGATGTTGCAGTTTACCACAAACCATTCTGTTAAAGGAAATATCGGAAGATATACCTTAAACTGATTACTCTGTGCATAATCAAATACTGTAGGCTCTCTAGGAGTAGCATTAATAGTAGTTGACCCAGCTGTTCCAAGCCTATATCGAATAGGTGTTGTTGAGATGGGTGCAGCTGGTTCAGTCATTAAGCGTTCCAGCCAGCATTTCCTACACCAGGAACTGTAGCAATTTTATGGCATACTATTACCAAATATCCCACAGCAGCCGAAGCATTAGTTAAATTTATATCACCAGTAGGTGTGCCAGCGTTATTCGAGATTGCCGGAAAACCAGTTGAGCCTCCATAAGTACCATTACCATTTAGCACCATAGCATCTGTGGCTGAACTACCCGCCCAAATTAGTGTAAGTGGGGAACTTGTTGACCAAGCTATTGCTGAGATATTTACTAAACCACCTGCCTGCCACCCCTGTAGGCCTGAAACATCTACAAGTGTAGCGGCGGAATTGGTAGAACTAAAAACAGATTTAATTATAGTTTTCCAATCAGTATCCATTATTTCAACATTCGTTATTGCCATTTTATTTCTCCATCGGGGGCGGAAGTGTGACCCCTGTTGTGTAATCACTCCTCTTTAATATTATGCTACTATTTATAAGATAGTGGACCAAAAAAAGACCCCGCCGATAAGCGGGGTCCCAAAGTTCATTCTTTATAATTGTATTATGGCGAATGATTTTTGTAATTACTTCTTACGTCAGGTTCGTCACAGCAGCTCGACGGTAGTAAGTATTCGCATTGGCAGCACCAGGACCAGTTTGCGTAGCAGAAGCTTCAGCAAACGGATTCACGATAAGGCCGTAACGAGTCTTAAAACCAATCTTCGGCTGGAAGGAGTTCTCACCAACCGCACGGACCATCTGCAACGGAACGTATGGGCAATAGAACAAACCAGCATCATAAGGTGAAGTACCTTTATAACCAACACAGTAGTACTGAGTTGTACTTGCAATACCATTAGGTGCAACACCCATGTTCGCATACGGATCAACGTATACTTTAAGGCGACCATTTAGGACACCAGCGAATGTATTACCTGTGGAGTCTACGTTCAGGTTATCCTGAAGGGCAGACTGATAATCGAGCAGACCAGCCATCGTCATAGCAGAAGCAATATCAGCAGAACAAATCAAGATATTACCTTTACCACGGCGTGTGTCACGAGCGATCATGTTACAATCTCTTTCCATAGAGAACATCAAACCTTTAAATCGTTCAACAGACCAACGACCGTTGGAATCTGTATCAAGATCAAAAGTACCTGGCGTGGTAACATTTACCTGTGCGCCGGGCTTAGCGTTGATATAGATAGTACGAATAACCTCACGGTTAATTTCAGCTAGGATCTCAGCAGACAGAATGTTGGCGAGTTCGGTCTCAGCATCGAGTCCGTGAATCGCTTTCAAGTCTTGTGCGAGTTCCATTGTGTATTCAGCTTTCAAAGCACGGGAACGAGCTGTTACCGTTGACTTCTCAATACTGAATGCCATTTCTGCGAAAGCATTGGTTGATGCATCTCCAAGAGCTTCAGCAGTAGCTGTTGTCATACCATGTTGCACATTATATGTGCTTGTACTAATTGCAGCAATAACAGCAGTACCAGTCTGAACGGCGGCGCCACCAGCTTTCTGCATTGAGAATGCTGTATTGGCTTCGTTGAACAGAGCTTCGTCACCTGTTTGTGACGTATAACGAGCCTTCATCGCAAAGATAAGTCCAGTAGGACCAGTCATTGGCTGTACGCCGCAGACATCATAAGCAATAAGTGAAGGCATAGCACGTCGGACCAGAGAAATAAGGATCGGATCCCAATTCTGGACGTTCACGCCGGTGTGGTTGGCAGGTGCAGCTTCACCAAGGAACTCTCGATCCTCAGACATAGCCTTTTCCTGGTTTTCCAAGATTACAGTAGTTACAGCACGCCGGTAAGCATCCTTAATCTCGGGAAGATCAGGATGTTCTAGGACTGGCTGCCATTTTTCCTGTAGGTGTTCAGTGTTAAACATTGTTTTCTCCCTTTTTTTTATTTAAAAAAATTTAATAGTAGCCATTAGCTAGCACGTTTCTGTACTTTACCAATCGCACTCATGTATGCAGCCATTGTACCGGAATTCACTTCTGCATCATAATTCGGCGCTGCTTCTACTTCTTCGTTAATCATAGCTTTTGGAAAATAAGAATCTTTGATTGTCTCTAACTTCAGACGATAATCTTCAGCATTCTGATATTCAACACTTTCCGCTAGTTCTGAAAATTTCTCAACTTCTGTATCTGCAAGATCAGAAGCCACATCTAAAAGAATTTCATTCTGTGATAGTTCATTTACCTGTTGTGTCAAAGAAACATTCTTTTCAATTTCTTCATTGAGGCGACTTTCCATCTCATCAGCTTGCTCTGCAGCAGCTTCTAGCATATCAAATCTCTCATCAGGAATTGCAATATCATGCTCTTCAAACAAACTTCTCAAACCTGCAATGAACTGATCGGCGAGCTCAGTTTTCAACTTATGCTCGACAGCCAACTCGTTCTTCTTCATCCATTCCTCAACAACATACGTTAGATAACCGTCAACTTTCGTTGTCAACTCATCTTTCGCTTCAGAAATAGCAGAATCATAAGCCTCTGCATACTCTTCCTCTAGACGCTCAAGTTCCGTTCGGATCTTTGACTTCAATGCAGCTTCAAAAATTGTAGCAGCCTTTGTCTTAAATTCTTCGGAGAGACCTTCACCTGATGTTAGTGCATCAACATCATCGGATAGATCAAGAGCAGCAACTCGGTCGTCAATGGATATTTCTTCAGCTGTATCCTTTGTCTTACTACGAGCGCCTTCTTCTTCATCATCTTTGTCTAGTTTATTCTGTTTCTTTTCCTTACCTTCCTCTTCTTCCTCTTCTTCATCTGGATCAATCTGAGGTTTCCCTCGGGTTTGTCCACCTGTGTCAGCTAGAGCCCTTTCTTTTGCTCGAGCTTTCGCAAGGATGCCTTCTGCCTCTGCGACTGTCATATCATCATCATATTCAACCTGTTCTCTAGTCCCAGGTTTCATATCGCCACTTCCATTACCCATAGGTGTAGGAGAAGCGTCAGATGGTTTAGTCTTAGGAGGAGAAGCTTTTTTCGCCTTTTTAGTGGCGGCATCACCAGGATCAGATTTAGCGTCTGGAGAAACTACGGCAGGGCCCATGTCTTGTGTCTCACCACCCGGAGTTCCACTAGCAATTGTAGCTTCTTTCTGGGCAGGGGCAGCACCTTTCATAGGAGCCCGGGGATTACCTTTTACATCTAGGTTATCCTGTGCTTCCTCTAGAGGGTTGCCTAGTGTTTCGTCGGCAATTCTCTCTAGTTCAGTGTTAATATCCGTCATTTGGAATACTCCCTTCTTTTAATGTACATATAAGTTATTTATAATATTCAAAACTTTGACATGAACTTTTCAAAAATTTCGATGGCCTTTTCTTCTCTAGCCTGCGCAAATTTATATTTCTTGTCTAATTCTCTCTTATAAGCGTCAATATCCATCTCTTTAACTGCACCATTATCCCATACCCACTCTTTGCCTTCCATGATACCTTCGACGAAAGCATTGGGGGCAGACGGATCTGCGACTATATCAGCAGCAGTAGCAAGATAAAAATCATCTTTTACAACCTGGGCACCACGCTGTGGAACGAGTGACCCCATACCTCGGGACGAAACCCCTAACTTGGCACCTTCGTCTATGAGATTCTTTACAATTTTACCATACGGAGTATCCATAATCTTGGCTTCACCGATGAAATTTGTACCATCAGCAGTCAAACCAGTAATCATATGGGAGACTCTCTCTAGGTTTACAGTAGGACCATCGGGATGACCGAGTTCACCGAATGCCCTATTCTTCTGGATGTATTCTTTATTATATCTGCCTACTTCTTTTTCTAGAATGTTCATCGGATAGATGCGACCATTCCTATTTTTTATCTCGGCCTGTAAAAATGGACCACGAATTCTATAATTCTTTTTCCCTGACTCATCATCTTCTATAAGATAATTGACATCTTCAACTGTTTCAGATATAAGTTTCATTATTTTTAATCCTCTACTTCGGCCGGGTCACCTGTGATGCCCGTATCTACTCCTGAAGTTTCTTGACCCAGATCGACTTCTTTAAAAGCCCTCTGAGCATAGTCTTGTTTAGCTTGTACCCAAGCCTCACCTCGCCGTGCATCAGCAGCAGCCATAAATGCATCACCAGCAGAAGCCATATCTCCGTCGGCAATGTTATCTATCATCTTTTTAAGATTTTTATCCATAATAAGTTTCCTCTAATATTTATAATTTACGCAGACTCTGGACCTGAATATTCTTGATCTGCATCAGCTTGTCCTTCTACACCACCAGGAACTGTTGCACCATTACCATTCATAGGTGGCATCTCCGGTTCAGGTACATTCGTACCAATAGCCATACCAGGACCTAAACCAGCATCTGGATCCATTATATCATCTTTCTTTTCTTGTTCAATCTGTTTATCAATTTCTTCTATCTCAGTATCAGATTGACGCAATACATAACGTCGGACATACTCAACTGAATAATATGTACCAACATAATCATTGACAGCTTGCAATGCAGTCATTCGTTCATTAAGAATTTCTAGTTCTTTTAGTTCTTGAAAATGATTATCATCTTTAAAATCATAAACAATAAACTCTTTTATTTTATCCCAATCTTCTGCTGTAATAACACCTTTAAGAACTAATTGAGTCCTCATTAAATCTTGAAAGAGCTCAGAGAACTTCTTACGCAGACGTTGAATAAACTTACTAAACTTAATTTCATCTCTGGTAATCTCTGTTGACTTACCCATATTGAAACCACCTTCAGACTCTAAACGAGAAATGGGTATGTTCAACGACTTATAAAGTTTCTTCTGGAAGTATTTGATATCTTCTAGTTCACCAAGATTCTGACCACCAGATAACGTACTTACATCAGTACCCCGACCACCTTCACGACGAGGTAACCAGAAATCTTCAAGCATTGACATTTGATTTCTATCATCCATCACCTCACCTGTATTAGAATCATAGACAACTTTATTTCTATAGCGTGACATAACATCTTTCATGTATGCCTCGGCTTTAGGTTTGGGTAGATTACCAACGTCGATATAAAAGATACGTCTTTCTGGAGCACGAGCAATACGATAGATAACTACCGCATCTTCAATCATTCTTAATTGATTAGTAGGCTTGATTGCCTTCTGCAATAAAGAATAAACTTGATTAGTTGTGGGATTATATAAACCAGAGGGTACATAAGCAATAGCGTCAGCTGAAATTCGTAAACCTTGTTGCTGTGATGCACTACCACCTATTGCAGGCAAAGCAGGATACACACCAGCTTCATTGTAGATGTACCATTCTTTAACAGCCTTAATGACTTCTACACCACCCTGTACCTTTTCCTTTTCTACTTCCCTGATCTTTTTGATAAACTTAGGATCAATATAACGTATTTCAGTTATACCTTTTCGGGGAGATTTTTCTTCAATCAATTTATGATAGAAAATTCTACCGTCGATATACCAACGCCTAAAAATATCATGTCCTTTCTTTTTCCAATGTAATAATGAAAGAATTTCTTTAAATTCTTCATTTATCTTTTTCTTGATAGACATCGAAAGAGGGACCCAATCAAGATTAACTGCCACAGAGATATCAGTTTCATCAGCCGTAATGGCTTCGTTTATGATATCTTCTATTGCTTGATCGCACTCAGGGTTTTCTGAGGTTTGTCGATACTTGCGTACCAATTCATAATCATTTCGAGCAGCCTTATCATAAGATAAATACTGCCCAAAAAAACCAGCACCACCGGCAATATCCAGTGTGCCTTCTTCGTCCGAAGGAGCGACAAAGCTTTTGGCCTTGTCGCCCTCCTTCTTCTTTACTTCCCATCCAAATAATTCTGCCATAGTATAACTATTTATAACGCTTCAATTTGCGATATAAAATCAAAAACTACTAATTATGTCCAAGTTCCTGAGAGTGATAGATTAAGGTTAAGACCACCACCATCGCCACCAGTACCACCACCAGCAATAGTCATCCAGTTAAATCTAAATGTTGCACCAAATTCTTGAATTGCATCATTAGCATCAAATGCCAAATCAATTGCATCAAGGGTTGTAGGCCATACACCATCTAAAGTATATGTCCTAATTGTTGCATCATTTCGATCCATCTGTTTAACAACAGCTGTTGCATAATATGAATTTGCATTTAAAGTAGCAGCAGTACTCGCCGAACCAATATCACCCATGTTATTCATCCATGATTCCAATTGGCTACGAACACCATAATTTCTATCATTCATTACTGTGACAGTCCATGCATCATAAGTACGATCACCAGCTACAAAAATTTGACGACCACGATAAGGTACTGCTACCTCACCAATAGTCAAAGCTGGAATTTGAGCGCCCCGGCATAAAAACGAAAAGCCTCGGCTTTGAATTCCTGTCGCACCACCACCGGACATAGTGACTTCAAATTGATTGCCTCGAGCACCTCCACCTTGCAGAGCATTTGTAAAACTACTAATATTTGCCATCTTGTTTTATCTCCTCGTTATTAAGCCCGACCAACCACTTCACTAAAATCAACATCTGTGCGTGTAGCAATAAATGTAAGAGTGATGAAGTTAATAGAACGTGCAGGCTTGACATAGATATCAGCACGGAATTCATTGTTGTCTATAACTTGACCAGTGTTATTGGTTTCGTCACAAACTACCAGAAAGTCTGTTATACCTCGTCGAGCCATTACATCTCTCAAATACGGATTTACCATACCTGTAAAACCTTCTCTCGTAAATACATCATTGAACTCAAAGAGTACCGTACGAGAAGCCGCAGCGATCGCTTCTTCGATTGTGATAAACAATCTACGAACATTGATACGACTGAAAGCACTGTTCTGTGATAGAGCAGTTTTGTCACCCCAAAGCACTGTACCCTCACCTGGGAATGTAACGACAGGATTAACACGGTTGCGATAAAGATCATCACGTTGTGTTTGTGTTGGGTTAAAAGCTAGTTCAACAGAACCACGAATCTGACCTCTGGTCAGTCCACCAGGACTCCACCACGGATCTTCAACTGCATCAGTTCTTGCACAACAACCAGCGATATCAGCGTTCATCGGAACCCAACGGAAAACATCATTGTATTTGTCATACATCTTTTTATAACCACTATCAATAACAGCATAAGATGTACTTGAAATCAAGTTAGCCCAAGTAACTACATTTAAATTCTGCGTATAACTATTCACCACATTAACAACAGCATCTTTATACGGTGATAAGAATACAACCGCATCTTTACGTTTATCCATCATGTCTATCAGATCAACAGCAACTACAGTAGAAGTTGCACTATCAACAGAAGCGGGTCCTTGCATCATCAGATTAAAATCAACCGTATCAGCATCTGACATTAAATCAAACGCCGCTAGACGTTGAGCATTTGTGGGAGTTACTTCAGCAATACCACCACTCAATTGCGCTGTTAAGAACTCAGCGGTTGGACCAGCTGCGGGCGTACCATCAGCAAGTGGAGCAGTTCCCCAGTTGGTTGCACCAGCTGGATTATCCATTACATGGATATATTCTGACGCTATATAAATTCTGTCCCACCAATAGATGGCATCACCACTATCACTTACAGCACCAATAAACTTTGAAAGTCCTTCGTATTTTTCCAAAATAGTACCACTTACACCAGTAATTGTTCCATCAGCATCCAGAACGATAATATGCATTTCATCAACACCAGTTGTGGCGCCCTGCTGCATATTTTTACACCAAGTAGTTGTACCCGGCGCACCATCAAATTGATCATAATACTGCCATTTTTTCGTAGCTACAGTACTAGCAGCAATAGTAGAAACAAACCCTACTGCATTAACAACTGGATATCTTTTGATTGTAACTGTTTCACTGGATACTTGTGTTACAGAATACTGTTGTCCTTTCTCAGCAGCAATAGTCGGAAAAGACATCAGGTCTCCAACTGCCCAGTTAGCACCTTCACCAGTACCAAATGTTACAGTGGTTGCACCAGCGGTTCCACCAGAAGCGACAACACCAGTAGCACCAGCACCAGCTCCTGTAGCCTTTGAATAACCAGCAGCATTCCAACACGCTGACACTTTAATACTATTACCTTTACCGCCCGGATAACGAGCCGCAAATTCTCCTACATTAGCCTGACCACCACTAAACGGACCTTGGCCAACAACACCATTACCAACTTGATAAGCAGTGCTATTAGGTATACATACCGCAGTACCACTAGTAACAGCATTTACTGCCCCAGTATGTTCTAATCTTACAACTCTTAGAGTGTTTGAATAAGCTAAAAAGTTAGCTGCTGTAAACCAATATTCATAGTTGACACCAGAAGGCTTACCAAAAATACTTACCAGTTCGGTTTCATCACCAACGGTAATAACTTCGTTCATGGGACCCCAATCGGAAACGATTGTAGTAGCACCAATACTAGTAGGCTCACTTCTGACAGAAGCAGTCAAATCTTTTTCTTTTACTTGTACACCCGGCGAAACTAAATCAGCCATTTTATTTCTCCCCTAAAGGTTTTTAATGCTCCCAGGACAGTCTCCCTTTACATTAACTTTTATTCAGTATAATATAAATTCTTTCAATTCTTTCTTAGATTATTTATAAAATATTAGTTCTACAAATAACATAAGTGTGCATTACCCATAAATAAATATAGAAAGGAGATGCACAATCATGTTAGTAGAACCAAAAAAAGATGGCCGTAATGGTAGGAGAAATTCTCTCCTTCACAGATTCGTTAATAAGAGCTGTCAATACTGTGGAGAAAGTGAACAAGTAGCTTTAATGTTCTATCCCCACCACCGAAAGATTAGAAGTCTTAATTTAAGGCACGGCAAAAAACATAAAGCCCAAGAACAAATACAAAATCTTATAAGTGAATGTGATATTAGATGCTGGAACTGTGCAATCAAAGCTAGTTATGATTTGTCATTAGGTGTAGAATTTTAATCCCCACCTAGTCATTGTTATACAAATTCCATAAGGTTGATAATCTGATGGTAAAGTTATTTTATTACCTGATATAAAACATTTACAATTATATAATGTAGAGCCTAGATTAACAACATCACTTTTTAATTCTATAGGACTTCTTTCAAGGTGTTGGTAGGTCCATTGATACCCATTTTCTGTACGTTCTTTAATATCAAAATTACGAGCCTTAGATACTATAAAAGAATTTTCAATTATACTCAAATACTTTCCATTCTTACAATCAAACCCAGCGTGGATCATGTGTTGTAAAAATAAAGGAAAAAGAAAACTATTAAGATGTCCTTCTACTAAAGTTTCTACTGAATGATTCGGAGCACTTATAATTAATACCCCATCATCACTTAACAAGTCAAAGATTTTATCTAAAAATAGACCAACATTTCTTTGGTGTTCTATAACATGGGAACAAAAGATTACATCAAATTTTCTACCAAACTCATGCTCTATAAAATCTACTTTATACTCAGCGGTATTTGAATATTTGTCTACTTGAAAAACCTCAAGGCCAGCATGACGCAATATAGCTGTGTGTACCCCTTCACCAGAACCAATATCTAAACAAGTTTTAAATTTTGTTCCAATATTATTACGCTCAGTTACAAGAAATTCTATAAGAGCAAAACCACCCCAAGTAATAAAATATTCTTTAAAATCGTTCTTCGTCAAAGAAGTCTGGTGCATCAGTTGGTACCCAATAATCTCCATCTACATCTGTAAAAGCACTTGTCTCAGTATAACTTACCCCATTATCTATAAAACCAAAGGGTGACATATCCTGTTCAATCGCATTTCTTTGACTGTCAAATAAACGATGTCGTACATCTTCATCTGTCAATTCTTTAAAGTAAGGTTGGTTAGCTAACCATGAGAATAAAACCAAACACATTACTAGATCATCAGTAGCAGCTTCATCAGCCTCATAAGACGCTCCCTTTTGCACAAAGTTAGAAAGCTCAACAATGATATCAAAATCTTCCACTAACAATTTGTCAGATTCTATAAGTGCCTTTAGGTTAGAACAACCTATCTTCTTTACAGCTTTAGTCGTTCTTACTCCCAAATCACTTTTACCTTCACCAAACCCACTACCTATTACTTGACCAGAACGGCCACGCATCTGACTCATTATAATATTTTCGTATTCTAAATCGTAATGTAATGCATCAGCTATCTGTCCACCTATATCATTTATCTCTACCAGAATATAAGCATTATTATAGGCTACTGCTATGTTGTATATTATTTCTGGAAATATAAGAGGCTTAATTTCATTATTTCGATACTTAGCCACCATTCTATAAGGCACAGTTGAAATATCAATTACCGTAAATGCAGAATAATCATTAGACCCACCTCTAGCCACATCTACACATATACAATACATTGCATCTTTTTTTGGTTGTTCATGAACATCAAAACCAGCATTAGATTCTATAGGATCTCTATACGGAATTTCTTGTATTTTAGTTGGTGATATAAGAGTATTGATAGACCCAAGAAAGGAGCACTCAAATTCTTGTAGAAATTGTTGCTCACTTGTATTTCTTACAGTCTGTTCTTTCCATGCATCATCCCTACCAGGCACTTCTCTCCAATGAACTTCAATAGGTACAAACTCACTCTTTTCATTTACTGCCTCTGTCCACATCTTATAAAACATATTCATACCGTGTGGTGTAGACACGATAATAACCTTAGATGTTTGCCCAGCGGTAATCGTAGGATACACTGAGCTAAAAAATTGCTCAGCTATGTTAGAAGGTATAAAAGCAAATTCATCAAGAAAAATAATATTGTAAGAGCCACCCCTAACAGCAGACGCCGACGTTGATGCCGCAATAATTTTAGAGCCATTTTCCAACTCCAGGGAACCTTTGTTCCAGTTCATAACCCCTTGCTGCATCCATTCTGGGAGATGTTCATAAGCTAACTGAAATCTTCCCAACAAATCTCTTGCTGTTGCGGCTTTATTCGCTAGAATAGCCACGTTCACCGCATCATTAAAAATGACATAGTGAATTAGATATGATATGATCGTAGTTGATTTACCTGACTGTCTAGGCAGTTTACATATAGTAAAACGATTGCTATGAAAAGTCCCCACCATTTCCTTTTGGAAATCGTAGAGTTTAAATGGCACCAAACCTTCGTCAATACTAACGATGTTTACATAGTTCTCTATAAAGTATGCAGGATTTTTCTGACACTTTATAAATTCTTTTACTTCATCTTCAGTATAGGCGTGCTCAATGGCAGCCGGCTTTAGATTTGGATTACCCTTGTAATTTGTCCGTGGATCCATTACTCTTATCTTTTAAAAGGTTTTGTAATTCTTTTGTTGAACCAATAAACAATGCATTAGTAACATTCTTAGGAGCGCTGTCAGGAACTTCTTTGAGCTTCTTCATCTTCTCCTGTAAGTCTGCTAACTTTTCAGTAACCTCTGCTACATTTTTAATCAACTGACCAACAACTTCATATGCTCTAGGGTGTTCACCCTCTTTAGCAACCTCAAGTATACCATCTATTGCGTCCTGACCTCGCTCAACGAGGTTGTAGAAGTTTTCACGACTATACTTATAATCTGCATCAGCATGATCTAAAGTGTCGTCAGGCCTCGATATAAGAGGTTTGGCAATAGGTTTGGGGTCTATTATTTCTTGTGTTATTGTTTGTGTTATTCCCAAGGCATCATCTATTTTCTTATCAATATTAACCATCAATCCACTCACTTACTGTTTCATTAAATCCAAAATTATCATCGGCATCCGGAGTACCAACTGCTTGTTGTGTAACTCTCGCCACTCTAGGTGGTGCCTTATCTTGCAAGTCTGCATATGCAGTAGCTTCTACTTTGGTAATTGGTTTAGAAGTAGTAACTGGTCCATATACATAAGCCTTAGCCACAAAATTAAACGTATAAATAATCGCTCTACGTTCTGTAAAACTACCTGTGTAAGTATCTTCGTATCCAATACTATTTAGCACAATAGGAACATCCCGTATAACAGCCATCTCAGGCACTTCATTAATAGTGACTGTATATTCTGGTTGAAAAAATGGTAGTATCTGTTCTACTATCTGTATACCATCATCACTATTTTTTGTCATTACAAATAATTCAAAATTCACATTATAAGGTACAGGAGTATACTGAGTACTCATTTGTTTTAAAGCCTTATCAGCAGTATTTGCTACTTTCTTTCGTTTAATTATACGATTCAATTTTCGTGTTGGATCATAATCAAAGCCAGAAATTTCAAAACCAATTCTAGGTAAGGTGATTGCTACTTTCTGATCTAAATTAGGATCAGCGTCTAAACGCACCATAAACTTTTGCTTTGGACCATAGGCCAAAGGAACTTTAAGTGTTTGAGCTTCTACTCCAGCCGCAGTCTTTCGTGTAATATAGATATCATTAAACAAACTACCAAATGCAATAATGCATTTTCTTAATGACTCATTATAAAAATATGTACCTAACATTATGTACTCTCCGTAGGATCACCAAATGGATTACTTTCTGTAAAGTCTAGTACCGGATCATTCAGATATCCTGATCCTGTTCCACTTACAGCATCTTCAAACCATTCGTTCTCCGCTTGTGTATCTTGTGTAGCCAAACTGTATGCCTCTTGGATAATGAAGAATGAATAGTAAGCATCTGAATCTTCCGTAAGGATCGACAACCCAGCTTCTGTGGTTTCTGCCAACAGATATGATCCATCTTCTAGTATCATCTGTGAAGCAACTGGTGGCCACGGTGTCGGTGGTGGATTTTGATCATATATAGTACCCCACTCTTGACCGATTCTTTCATTAAAGGCAACTTGATTTTCAAGTGAGAATTCCCACTCAAGAGCATCAGTGCTTCTCTTAGTTTCAATATCATCAATTGCATAAATGCCTGTATCAAGTACTTCACTGGAGTACTCAAATGTTCTACAATATAATTTATATACAGGTAGATTATCTAATTGATAAAAAGGATCATCGTGATCCACAAAGCTGATTTCAAACAGCTTCTTTACTGTAGGCATATAAATTAAATCGCCTTCATCAGGCCTTGATGATACTATAAGATTGGCATCACTACTTACAGTATTGTCCCATCGTCTACGAGCAACTACAAAAGTTGTTTCATCTCTAATTTCTAAACCAAATCTAGAAACTAATTCTTTCTCTCCTTCGTAACCCTCTTGAGTTTCCATCCACATCTCTATACCATACGCATCATCAAAACGTGACAATGCATCTTCACCAAATAACTCGTCTTTATTTACGAGAGTCCGTGGGATATAGAACACATCGTGCCCATATATCTGTATGGCTTCAATGGCTAAATCTTCATAAAGGTGTTGCTCATTAGGCGTACCTTTAGAAAAATATACATTAGTTGTCATTTAATTATCCAATACCAAAATCAACAGGAGTTTCAAACGTCAATCTTCCTTCTGTCTCAAGTTCGCCTATCTCTCTAATAGCTTCATTGTAGATGGTTTCACCATTCATAGTGACCCCACCCAACATAGTTACACCTTGAAACTTGATAAGATTTTCACCCCACTGTCTTTTAATAAGAGATGTTGCATATCTCTTTAACCACATATCATTATAGGCTTGTGTATATTCCGCTGGGTTAATTCGACGATAGACTTCAAAAATAATCCAATTGTCAAGAGCAATATCATTATCCCAATCCATACTAATATAAACTCTATCTTGATTCACATTAAACTCTATAGGTTTTTCACCTACTAAAATCATATCTAGTAAATCTAATTGCCACAATACCATTTGATAGTATATAATAGAAGTATCTGAAAAGTCGTATAGATCATTCAATCTTAATTGATATCTTATATCAAACATATTCAAAGTACCACGATTATCAAAAGGTAATATTCTTAATACTGATTCTACCCCATCAGGCATTATGAAATAGTTTTGTGCCATTTCCCAGTTATTATCTACACTTAATGCTACAGTAGCACCATTACCATGAGTTTCAGTAAGGGCAGCTGTAGTTAAAACATTTCCTGCCTTAGCAGTATATGCTACGGTCTCAGCATTAGCTTCACCATTTGAAAGCCTTACTGAACCACTTGCGGGAAACTGTGTGGCATCTGCTAATGTAATACTAGTAGCCGTAGCTGCGGCACCACCAGGCAATGTACTAGCCGGTGTATTTGTAATTTCTGTTACAGTTTCAGAACTATTAGTTTTACCTCTATCTATGTCTGCCTGTGTAATTTTATGTTTCAAATACATACGGCGATTACCACCATCCATAAACATCTGGTAATATTGAACAGCCTCATCTATACGATCATCTACCTGATCCGCATCCACATTGATGTCTATAACTGGATAGCCCAGTTTTCTTTTACACCAATCTCCAAATTCTGTTTTTGTTGCTGGTATTGCCATATCTTTATCCTAATGCTACTGCTTGTGCAATTGCAAACGCTTTAGATGCCGCCGCATCTGCGGTTGTTTTTACATTTGTTATTTGTGTTTGTGCATTACTTGACAAACTATTAATATATTGTAATTCTGTATTCGTTACTGATCCGTCTGCTAGATATGTTGCATTTATTCCTGTATCTAAGTTCAGTGTCACATCACCAGAAGTTCCACCACCAGTTAAATATGTTCCTGCCGTGACACCCGTAATATCTCCAACAGTACTAAAGAGATTAGAAACTAAAACTTTCTTTGTAGTATCATCTGTTACATCTTGAATTACTACATAATCAGTTAAAGCTGCTGTAGCTCCTATTGCAGAAAGTTCCGATACATCTAAGTTTAATGTAACAACTCCAGAAGTTCCACCACCAGATAAACCAACACCAGCTGTTACTCCATGAATATCACCAACCGGCGGAGTGTCTGCGGCTTGCCATTTATAAGGTAAGTTGAACGGGGCTGTATTTGGTCTATAAGCCAATACCATACCATCTGTTATTGCCCCACTAGGATAGGCTGTTGTATTGTCTACATCATCTAACTTATCAAACTCAACTACACCAGACCCAGGGCCTGTAGCCATCATCTTTCTCAGTATACCCGTAACAGCTGTAGTAAACTCACCAGATGAAACTAATGGAGAATTGGCTCCAGTAAAAGGCATAGACTGACTAGTATCATATTCTGTAAGATTGGACTTACTCAAATAATCAGCGGTTTTATCTGGCGCATCTGTTTGAAGAATTTGTACGGGTTCTTCTGGTAAATCTTCTTTATGTTTTTCTAATAGAGCATCAACATCTTGAACTACTTGTATATGTTTAGTATTAGTTGGATCGTAGAGTGTATTATTTGGTAATACTTTATGTCCCCCAAATATCTGGGACGTAACAGATGTTACTTCACTAATATCAAAAGTTTCTGGCGGAGTAACAGGTATTTCTATTACTTCTTCCTCTTCTAATCGTTCACCAAACAATTCAATACCAGATATGTCAGTAAATAAATCTTGTAATTGTTTTGCCCCTTCTTCAATTACTTTAGGATCTATAAACGGTACTATAATATTTTCTTCTGGTAAAAGTACTGGCTCAATAACTTTGGGTTCTTCTTCTGGTTCTTGCCCTGTGATACCGTGAAACAATGATGCAAGTTCACTTAATGCTTCTTCATCTACTTTTGGAGATTCTTCCTTTTCCACTTCTTGATTCAGAAGTCCTTTCTCCATCTTCTTTTGCCGTCTTTTATAGGCCGGCATATCACCAAGTTTATCTTGCTGAGAAGTTTCAATATCCGAAGGAGCCAAAGCCTTTGCGGCCTTCTTTGTGCCTATAACTGCTGGTGTTGCAGCTGCTTCTAATTGTTCTATAAAAGATTGTGAAGTTTGGCTCATCTAGTTACACTAGGACTGACAACTGCAATCCCTTCCTGAACTCTAGTTTTATCACCACCCGAATCAGTCACCACCACATCATACACATGGCGACCACGTTCTAACGTGCCTTCGGCAGTCTGAACATCAGTCAAAGCCAATGTAAATGTACCAGCGACACCTGATACAATAGCACAAGTAAATGTTGCCGCAATAGTAGATG
>VTLG01005336.1_pt1 | contig 22207 bp, 29 predicted proteins | sample 4694571 | NCBI WGS metagenome assembly VTLG01 (sample SAMN12604809, study PRJNA352737) | marine metagenome | biome: ENVO:00000447; feature: ENVO:00000209|ENVO:00000569|ENVO:01000036; material: ENVO:00002151; isolation source: viral sequences binned using virsorter ... | reverse complement strand
GTGGTCCTACTCCAGAAAATTACAAAACTGATGATAATTCTGCTAGGTTAAAAACTCCTACTGGTTTATCACAAGTTAAAGGTGTAGTTAACGATAAAGCAGCTAAAGCTGATTCTGCTCCTAAAGGAGTAAAGGAAGAAGAGGAGAAGCCTGCTGAAGTAGTTGCCGAAGAACCTGTTAAGGAAGAAGAGGTAGTTGCTGAAGAGCCTACAACGGACAAGGAAGAAGTAGTTGCTGAAGAAGAGACTACTGAAACCACAGCGGAAAAAGAAGTAGTTGCTGAAGAAGAGACTACTGAGGAAGAAGTTGTTGCCGAAGATAAGATTGACGTTGAGGAAGATCTCAATGCTCTTATTGCTGGTGAAGAACTTTCCGAAGATTTCCAAGCAAAAGCAAGAACCATCTTTGAGACTGCAATTAAAACTAAGATTGCTGAAGTCAAAGAGAATCTTGAGAAGGAGAACGCAGCAAAACTTGAAGAAGAAGTTGCTGGCGTTAAAAAAGAACTTGTAACCCGTGTTGACTCATACCTAGAGTATGTTGCTGACGAGTGGATGACCGAAAACAAACTCGCAGTTGAGCACGGACTCAAAACAGAAATGACCGAATCATTCTTAAATGGAATGAAGGGTCTATTTGAAGAACATTATGTAACTATCCCTGAAGAAAAATATGATGTCATCGAGAGCATGGTAGATAAACTTGATGAAATGGAAGGAAAACTCAACGAGCAAATCGAAAAGAATGTTGCTCTTAATAAGAGATTGTCCGAATCAGTTGCTGATGTCATCTTAGCAGATGTATCAGAGGGTCTTGCCCTTTCCCAAAAGGAAAAACTAGAATCGCTAGCTGAAAATGTTGAGTTTGAAAGTGAAGAATCCTATCGTGAGAAACTAGTTAATCTGAAAGAATCTTATTTCGAACAGAAAGCAACTAGTGCTCAAAGAGACACTGCTGAAACAATTTCAGAATCAGCAGATCAATCATCTGCTACACAGGAAGTTACTCCAGTAATGGAAAGCTACTTGTCAGTTCTCAGCAGAGCTTCTAAAAAGTGATTTTTAGATAATCGTTCAAACTAACTTTTCAAAAGGAAAAATCAAATGCAAATGTTCAATGCTGAACAGCTGCAGGAGAAGTGGGCACCTATACTAGATTACGAAGGTGCAGAGAAAATCGAAGATCCCCATCGTAGGGCGGTCACCGCTATCCTCCTAGAAAACCAAGAGAAAGAATTGCGCGAAGAACGTGCATTCCTTGGTGAGCAGCCAACAAACAACACTGGTTCCAGTGGCGCAACTGCTGGTTTTAGTGCTGCCTCAACAGGCGCAATGCAAGGTTTCGACCCTGTGTTGATCAGCCTAATCCGCCGTTCTATGCCAAACTTGGTCGCTTATGACCTTGCTGGTGTTCAACCAATGAACGGACCAACTGGACTCATCTTTGCGATGCGTTCACGCTACACAAGTAATTCTGGCACAGAAGCACTATTCGACGAAGCAGATACTTCGTTCTCAGCAACTGATTCTACACCTGCAAATGGTGAGATTGGTAATCCATATGTTGCTGGTTCCGATACAGCTTCCGTTGGTTTTGGTACTACTGGTTCTTCCGCACAGACTTCTAACCCTGGCCTACTGAGCCCCGATAGCACTGCACAGCAGATGGCTTATCGTACTGGCATCGGTATGGATACAGAGGACGCTGAAGGTTTGGGTGGAGACAATGGTCACTTTAACCAGATGGCCTTCAGTATTGAGAAGGTAACCGTTACTGCTAAGTCACGTGCCCTCAAAGCTGAGTACTCACTAGAACTCGCTCAAGATCTTAAAGCAATCCACGGATTGAATGCAGAAGCCGAATTGGCAAACATTCTTTCTACTGAGATTCTTGCTGAGATCAACAGAGAAGTTATCAGAACAATCTACAAGGTTGCAGAATCTGGTGCTCAAACAAACGTATCTAGTGCTGGTACATTCGACCTAGACACCGATAGTAATGGTAGATGGTCGGTTGAGAAGTTCAAAGGTTTGATCTTCCAAATCGAGCGCGATGCCAACGCTATTGCACAAAGAACTCGTCGTGGAAAGGGCAACATGATCCTTACATCCGCTGATGTAGCTTCTGCTCTAACAATGGCTGGTGTTCTTGATTACACACCTGCCCTCAACGCTAACCTTAACGTTGATGACACTGGTAACACCTTCGCTGGTGTTCTGCAAGGTAAGTATCGTGTATACATCGATCCTTATTCTGCTAACAGTGCTGCTAACAACTACTATGTTGTTGGTTATAAGGGTTCTTCCCCTTATGATGCTGGTTTATTCTACTGCCCATACGTTCCACTACAGATGGTTCGTGCAGTTGGAGAAAACACCTTCCAGCCAAAAATTGGCTTTAAGACCCGTTACGGTCTCGTTGCCAACCCATTCGCTGAAGGAACCAACACAACCGACACTGGTCGCCTTAAGGTTAATGCTAACCGCTACTACAGACGCGTTAGAGTCAATAACCTCATGTAATAGAAGTTTATATACTTCAACTCCAAGAGACCCTTTATGGGTCTCTTTTTTTGTCTAAATATTTAAAAACTTTAAGAAAATGCCTTATCATATTAAAAGGACATGTGCTATCGATAGTAGTTTAACTGTATACTATGAAGGTGGTGTAGATTGGGTTGATGATTATTCTAAAAGAAAAATATATTCAAGCAATCCTACTAGTGTAATTGCTAATAGTGATGGTAAAAATGGTGGATTTCACGGTGCTGTGATAGTAAGCGAATAAATATTTGAGGAGACCTGCGTGAACTAATGGCAAGAACAGGAAATTTTTACGATAGCCAACTGAAAAATAGAAACTTTCTTTCTCCAATTGGGTTTAATTTAACATTAAACACCAAGGAAAAGGTTGATTTTTTCTCAAGTAGTGCTACAATACCTGGACTCAATCTGGGGACAGCAATTCAAACAACACCTTTAAGGAATATTGATATTCCCGGTGATGAGTTATTGTTTGATGATTTTAGTATGTCTTTTTTGATTGATGAAGATTTAAAAAATTATATGATCATTCACAATTGGTTGAAAGGATTAGGATTCCCAGAATCATACCAAGAATTTAAAGATCAAGTAACTAATGCTGATGGTCTTCAAGAAGAAAAATTGCAATATGTTGATGGAACACTTCATATTTTAAATAGCAATTTTAGAGATATTGCTATGATAAAATTTATTGATTTATTTCCAGTATCATTAACATCACTTGAATTCACTGCGTCTGATGACGACATAAACTACTTTACAGCACAGGTGTCTTTCAAGTATACTATGTACAATATACTTGATCCAACTGGCAAGGCTTTATGAATCTTGATAAAATTCAGGAAATGTGGGAGCGTGATGCTGTCATTGATCCTGATAATCTACATGATGAGTCGTTAAAAATACCACAATTACACTCAAAGTATTATACAATCTATAATACCGTTACTTTATTGCGCGAAAAAGCAAGAACTAATTACAATACAATTCGTCTAGAGAGATATAATTACTATAGTGGTAAGGCACCAGCAGAAGTATATGCAGAAGATCCCTTCCCATATAAGGTTAGAGATAAAGATGCATTACAGAGGCATATGGAAGCAGATGAAAGATTAACTGCTGCAGATTTAAAGATAAGATATTATGATACAACACTAAAATTTCTTGAAGAGATTATAAAAATTGTTTCTAATAGAACGTTTCAAATAAAAAATTCAATAGAGTGGCATAAATTTCAAGCAGGTTTTAACTAAATACATATACCCCATACTAGGTAAATTGTGGAAAAGAGTGAAGACGAACAAGGACAATTTATGCAAATGCAATGTGGTATACAAGATGTTCGATTGTTACTTAATGCTATAAATTTTTATTTGGAAAATTATCCAGGACCAGATATTGGTGTTGATCCTTCTGAAGAATTTAAACATTTAAGAGCATTTCAAAAAACATTTTATTCAATGGTCCTAGAGCACAATTTTCATAATAATAAATAAATATACGACTACTGTAAGAAGATGAAGCCAACTCCAAAAGAAATGCAAGCAATCCATGAGAAGTATGATGTGGTGGTTAAACATCTAATTGAAGAAGGATATGCTGAAGATCAAGAAAATGCTGATGAAATTATCAAAGGTATGAGTAATCAATGGTTTGATCTTATTACTGAAGAACCGAAAAAGTCGCCAATATCAGAAGAAGTAAAATAAATAAAAATTGAGGTAGAAATACCTCTTTTTTTATGCCTCTAAATATTTGATATTGATCTAGGATCATGTCACATTTGACTATATCAAAAAAGAACGAAGTGTATCTTCAAGTTCAGGCGGAGATACATGTTTATTATGAATTAGCAGACTACTTTACGTTTGAAGTACCTGGTGCTAAATTTATGCCTCAGTATCAAAAGAAATACTGGGATGGCAAGATTCGATTATTTAATACACAGAAGGGAGAAATATATGTTGGGTTATTAGATAAAATTGTTCAGTTTTGCAAAGATCACGGATATACCTACCAATTTGAAAATAACGAATATTATGGCACTCCATTTGAGGTTAATAAATTTATTTCTTTTGAGGGTGTTAAGGACTATATGAATGCGATTTGTAAGCATAAACCTAGAGATTATCAGATTGAAGGTGTATATGATGCTTTAAGACATAATCGTAAGTTATTGATATCTCCAACTGCTTCAGGAAAGTCGCTGATGATATACGCGATTGTGAGATATTTTGTTGAAAAAAAGAAAGCAATTCTGATTGTTGTTCCAACGACTTCCCTTGTAGAACAAATGTATAAAGATTTTGCGGAATATGGATGGGATGTTGGATCATATTGCCATAAGATATATGCTGGAAAGGAAAGGCAAACAGATTCTCAAGTAATCATAACAACTTGGCAATCGATATATAAACTCCCACGTAAATATTTTGAAAGGTTCAATGTAGTAATTGGTGACGAAGCCCATCAATTTAAGTCTAAATCTTTAGTATCTATAATGACTAAACTTGCTGATGCTAAGTATAGATTTGGATTTACTGGAACATTAGATGGATCTCAAACTCATAAATGGGTTCTTGAAGGATTATTTGGACCTTCATATAAGATTATTAAAACTGAAGAGTTAATGAAAAAGGGGCATGTTGCAACTTTAGATATTAATGTGCTTCTATTGAAACACCCACCGAATAAATTTGAAACCTTTGAAGATGAAGTTCAATATATTATTACTCATGAACGTAGAAATAAATTTATTAAAAATCTTGCTTTAGATCTTAAAGGCAACACTTTAATATTATATGCTAGAGTAGAAGGACATGGTCAACCGTTATATGAATTAATAAATAGTAGTAAGGTCGATAATCGTCATGTATTCTTTGTTCACGGTGGTGTAGCTACTGAAGATAGAGAAAAAGTTCGAGAAATTACTGAACAAGAAAACAATGCCATTATTGTTGCGTCTTACGGCACATTTTCTACTGGTATTAACATTAAGCGGTTGCACAACGTCATCTTTGCGTCGCCTAGTAAGTCCCGTATTAGAAACCTTCAGTCAATTGGTAGAGTACTCAGAAAAGGTAACAGAAAAGTGAAAGCAACTTTATATGATATTGCTGATGATATTAGTTATAGATCTAGAAAGAATTATACATTAAACCATTTAATTGAAAGAATCAAAGTTTATAACGAAGAAAATTTTAATTACGACATTGTAAACATATCACTAAAGAACTAATGGGAGAAGAATTTCATTCTATTATAAAACTTATATCTGGCGAAGAAGTATTTGCTTTAGTGTCCATTGATGAAAATTATGAGGATTCAGTCATTATTTTGCAAAATCCTGTTGTAATAAAATCAATTAATCATAATGGAACAACTATCCTTAAAATAAAGCCATGGATTGAATTATCTGATGATGACATTTTTATGGTTAAATCAGATAGAGTTCTTACAATGACTGAATGTAAAGATAAGAAAATTATTGAGATTTATAATAATTTTTTAAATCATGATCCAATGATGGCATATCAACCATATGGACAAGTAGGTGTATCTAGTGAAATGGGATATGTATCTACTGTTCAAGATGCTCGTAAGAGACTAGAAGAATTATTTAAAATAACTAAACCTAAAGAAAGCTAATATCGTTCCGATCAACCCTAACAGAGTTATTCTACATAAGTATTAACTACTTGTCAAGCCTTTATTATTGTGTTATAATAAATTCAATTATATTAAAAGGTATCTTATGCTATGCCTAAAAAGAAGACCGAACATTATGTAAATAATAAACAATTACTAGAAGCACTAATAGTTTATCGTGAAAAGGTAGCACATGCTAAAGAAAATGATCTACCAAAACCACGTATTACAAATTATCTTGGTGAATGTTTTTTGAAGATTGCTACACATTTATCATACAAACCTAATTTTGTAAACTATATGTTTAGGGAAGATATGATATCTGATGGTATTGAAAATTGTGTACAATACATTCATAATTTCGATCCAGAGAAGTCTAGAAACCCATTTGCTTATTTTACTCAGATTATTCATTATGCTTTTCTCAGACGTATTCAAAAAGAGAAAAAGCAATTAGATATTAAAACAAAGATTATTGAAAGAACAGGATTTGATGAAGTAATGGTTGTTGATGATACTGCTCTTGCTGGTAGTAGTTCTGATTATAACTCAATTAAAGATAATATACAATATAAAGGTAATCGATGAAGATTGCTATAATTACTGATACTCATTACGGTGCTCGTAAAGGATCCAAGCATCTTCATGATTATTTTGAAAAATTCTATGATGATATATTTTTTCCTTCTTTAGAAGAACATGGAATAGATACTATCATTCATATGGGTGATATATTTGATAGTCGCAAATCTATTGATTATCAAAGCTTGGAGTGGGCGAAGAGAGTTGTATTTGAACCACTTAAAAAATATAAGGTATATGCTATAACAGGCAATCATGATTGCTATTATAAGGATACTAATTATGTAAATTCACCAGAACTTTTATTAAAGGATTATACAAATATAAAAACTTATTCTAAGGCAACAGAAATAAAGATAGATAAATTAAAAATTCTTCTTTTACCTTGGATATGTAGTGAGAATTATGAGTATAGTTTAGATTTAATCAAAAAGACCACCAGTAAAGTTGTGATGGGACATCTTGAGGTTAATGGATTTAGAGCAACCCGTGGTCATATGATGGAAACTGGTATGGATGTTAATACCTTTGATAAATTTGAAAAAGTTTATTCTGGACATTTTCATACTCGTTCTAATGATGGAAAGATATTTTATTTGGGAAATCCTTATGAGATGTTTTGGAATGATGTAAATGACCCAAGAGGTTTTCATATATTTGATACGGAGAACCTCACTCATACACCAATTGATAATCCATATAAATTATTTTACAATATCTATTATGAAGATACTAATTATAAATTGTTTAATGCTACTGAGTATGCTAATAAAATTGTTAAGGTGATTGTTCGTAAAAAGACTAAACCAAAAGATTTTGAGAAATTTATTGATAAACTTTATGCAGTAGGTGTTCAGGATTTAAAGATTGTTGAAAATTTTGATATTCAAGAAAATGAAGATTTTCAAATTGATGAAGAAGAGAATACAATTTCAATTCTAAATCGTTACATTGATGAATCTGAGTTTGATTATGATAAGAATATTATCAAAGGAATCTTTCAAGACCTTTATCGACAAGCTTGTGAGGTAGAATGATGTATCTTCTTACACTTAAAGAGAAAAAAGATGACGGTGCTTATGCTGTAGAAGATCAGTATGGTGATAAAGTCCTTTTTCTTTTTCAAGATGAAGATGATGCAGAAAGATATGCTTTAATGTTGGAAGATGATCCTCATTATGAAAAACCAATGGTTGTTATTGAAGTTGATGATGAACTTGCAATAAAAACATGTAAGATACATAATTACAAATACACAATAATAACCCCAGACGATATAGTTATTCCTCCAAAATTATCTTAGATTATGATTACTTTTAAAAAGATTCGTTGGAAGAATTTTCTTTCTACTGGAGACATGTGGAATGAAGTTAATTTTGAAAAGCATCATACTAATTTAATTGTAGGTACTAATGGTGCTGGAAAGAGTACTATTCTTGATGCTCTTACTTTTGGGCTTTTTAATAAACCATTTCGTAAAATTAATAAACCACAATTAACAAATACGACTAATGAGAAGGGTTGTTTAGTTGAGATAGAATTTAGTAATAATAGTAGGGACTATTTAATTAGACGTGGAATAAAACCAAATACTTTTGATATTGAAGTAAATGGAAGTCCTTTACATAAGGAAGCAGATGATAGGATAAATCAGAGAATATTAGAAGATAGTATTTTAAAATTAAATTATAAATCTTTTACTCAAATTGTAATTTTAGGTAGCAGTACTTTTGTACCTTTTATGCAATTGACTGGTAATAATAGAAGAGAGGTTATTGAGGATCTTTTAGATATTCGTATTTTTTCTGCAATGAATGGTCTTATTAAAGATAGAATTAAATTGAAGAAAGATCAAACTAAGACTTTAATTCTTAAGAAAGATAATCTTAAGGATAAGATGGTAATGCAGGAGAATTTTATTAAGGAATTGGAGGAACAGAGTAAGGAGAATATTCAAGAAAAGAATGATAAGATAAAAGTTTTGACTGTTGAAGCAGATACTCATATAGAGCACAATCAACTCAAAGAATCTAAAGTATCTGAGTTGATTGATGAGCAACAAGATCTTACTGGTGCTTCTGAAAAGTTAGTGAAACTTAATAATCTTAAGGGTAAAATTACTCAAAAAGTAGCAACAGCTGCTAAAGAACATAAGTTTTTTGAGGAAAATGTAGTCTGTCCTACATGTACACAATCTCTTAAGGATGACTTTCGTTTAAATAAGATTGACGACGTTCAAAATAAGGCAAAGGAACTTAAGAAGGGCTTTGAGGAACTCAAAGAAACCATCAAGTTAGAGGAGAATAGAGAACGTCAATTTAACCAATTATCTAAGGAGATTACTAAACTCAACAATGGCATTTCTCAAAACAACACTCGCATCTCTGGTTGTCAACGTCAAATCAGGGATCTTGAATCGGAAATTCAAAAACTTACCGATCAACTTGCAGACAGAAATATTGAGCATGACAAATTAGCTGAGTTCAAAGAAAACCTCCAAAAAACAATTGAAGAATTAGCAAATAAAAGAGAAGAGATTACTTATTATGATTTCGCTTATTCTTTACTCAGGGATGATGGAGTAAAAACAAAGATCATCAAGAAGTATCTACCATTTATTAATCAGCAGGTAAATCGTTACCTTCAGCTGATGGATTTCTATATTAATTTTACTTTGGATGAGGAATTTAATGAAACGGTTAGATCACCGATTCATGAGGATTTTTCATATTCATCTTTTAGTGAAGGTGAGAAGATGAGAATTGATTTAGCATTACTTTTTACTTGGAGAGAAGTTGCAAGAGTAAAAAATTCTGCTAATACTAATCTATTAATAATGGATGAAGTGTTTGATAGTTCATTAGATGGTTTTGGAACAGAAGAGTTTTTGAAGATTATTAGATATATAATCAAAGGTGCGAATATTTTTGTTATTTCTCATAAGACTGATCTGCATGACAAATTTGAAAGTGTCATACGGTTTGACAAAGTGAAGGGATTCTCACGTATAGTTTCATAAAGTCCATAGAGCAATGAAAGTTCCAAATTGGCAACACCACTCCAAGAAGGAGCAGAAACGAACACTTAAACCGCAAGCGTTAAGACAGGCTAAAGCACGTTTAGCCCAGTTTAAAAAGCGGCACACGACCTCGCCTAAAAAGCGGGGTTTTTCTGTATACTATTACTATAAAGAACAAAACACATGGCAATCAAGCACGAAATTAAATCTCAACTTGCTAAACTTCTTGCCACAGAAGACCTTATAGTTGAACATAAAAGAGTAGAGACTGCTCAATTTGATGTTCATACCCGCGTTCTAACCCTTCCTGAGTGGGAGAAAGCAAGTAATGCTGTATATGATATGCTTGTGGGTCATGAAGTGGGACACGCTCTGTTTACTCCAGATGAGGATTGGTTTTTTGAACTTAAGATTCCTCAACAGTTTGTGAATATTGTGGAGGATGCAAGAGTTGAGAAATTAATGAAAAGAAAATATCCAGGTCTTGCTAAATCGTTTTATAATGGATATAATGAACTTAATGATCGTGATTTTTTTGAGATAGCTGATGAAGATCTTACTACTTTTAATCTTGCTGATAGGGCTAATTTATATTTCAAGTTGGGTTCGTTCCTTTCTATGGTTTTTTCGACTGCTGAAAAATCGATTATCAGTATGATTAGTAAGTGTGAAACTTTTGAGGATACGAAGAAGGCAGCATTGGTTTTATATGAATATTGTAAAGTAGAATTGGAAAAGACTCAAAATACACAAGAAGAAAATGGTAGTGATATTAATTTAGATATTAAATCTGGTGGAAAAGATCCTGATGAGATGACTGATGAAGAGTTGTTGGAAGAATTGGATAAACCACAACCACAACCAACACAAGATAATGATCCTGCTCAGTTAGATGTTCCTAGTTTTGAAAAGAATAAAGGTGGATTTGATGGTGAACCACAAACAAAGACTGTGAATTCGTTAGAAGAATCTCTTAAGGATTTGGTTGGTAGTGGTAGTTCTAAACAAAATGTTTATGTTGAGTTGCCAACAGTAGATTTGAAAAATATTATTATCCCTAATAAATTAATACATGATGATATTACTAAAGATTTTATAGATCAACAAAAACAATGGAATGAATCAGAGCATACTTTTATGATTACTGATTTATTTGAAGAACCGGATAAAGAATTTGTAAAGTTTAAAAAGTCAGCACAAAAGGAGGTAAGCTATCTTGTTAAAGAATTTGAATGTAGGAAAGCAGCTGATAATTATGCTCGTGCTACTACAAGTCGCACTGGGGTTCTCGATACAAAGAAGCTTTCGACATATAGATTCAATGAGGACATTTTTAGAAAGGTTAGTGTTATTCCTGATGGGAAAAACCACGGATTAGTATTTGTTCTTGATTGGTCTGGTTCTATGCAAAGTGTAATGACAGACACCATTAAGCAGCTTTATAATTTGTTATGGTTTTGTAAGAAAGTTAATATTCCATTTGAAGTTTATGCATTTACCAATAATTATCCTACTGATTATCTAAAACCAAGTTATGATAAGCGTGAGGGATTGGTTCTGATCGAAGAAACATTTTCTCTGATGAATTTATTTACTAGTAAAGTTAATAATAAAGATCTTGAAATACAGATGAAAAATATTTTTCGTCTTACATGTGCATTTAGTCATGATTTTTATTGTCCATTTCATATTCCTATTGGAATGAATCTTTCTGGAACTCCATTAAATGAGGCATTAATTACATTACATCAAATTCTTCCACAATTTAAAAAGGAGAATAATCTTCAAAAGGTTCAGTGTGTAATTCTTACTGATGGAGAGGGGCACCCTTTGAGGTATAGTAAAAAATTCCAACGTCATTGGGAATCGGAAGGATATATGGGAAGTCAATATATTAGTGATAGTTGTGTTATTCGTAATCGCAGGACAGGGTATACGTATAATTGTGATGGAATGGGATATTGGGCAGATGTAACTGATCTTCTTTTGAAGGATTTACGCCAAAGTTTTCCTAATATTAATTTTATTGGTATTCGTGTTTTGGCTAATAGAGATGCTAGTCAATTTATTCGTAGATACTCCGAATATGAAGATTCATATAATAAGATAATGAAGGTGTGGAGAAAGGAAAAAGCATTCTCTATTAAAAATTCTGGATACCATACTTATTTTGGACTTTCTTCAAATGCTTTATCGAATGATGATGAGTTTGAAGTTGGTGGTGAAGCAACTAAATCTCAGATTAAAAGGGCATTTGTTAAGTCTCTTAAAACTAAAAAGATGAACAAAAAGGTATTGGGAGAGTTTATTGAATTGGTTGCTTAACCACTTTAAAAACTGTCCACTAGGAGTCATATAACTCCTTTTTTAATACTATAATATGTTCATAAATAAAACGCTACATTATGACTTTTCAAACCAAAATGACTGAAGATCAAATATTTGATTCTTTGAAAAGCACCTACGGCACAGAATTCACTACTGCTGACATTAAGGGATTTTGTGCTTTAAATGATATATCCTATCAAACAGTTACTAAGAAAATACAGAAATATAAAGTAGGTAAAGGTAAGTGGAATCTTGAACTTACACAAGAACGTATTGATCTTATTGAGAGATCATTTACTGCACCTGCTGTTGAAAAGGAAACTCTTGTTCCTGAGAAAGATGATACTTTTGTTAAGTTTGGACCATTTACAGACGTTAAAAAAATTATACAAAGTAAGCTTTTTTATCCTACTTTTATTACTGGTCTTTCTGGGAATGGTAAAACAATGGGAGTTGAGCAAGCATGTTCTCAACTCAAAAGAGAACTTATTCGTGTAAACATTACTATCGAAACAGATGAAGATGATCTCATTGGTGGCTTCCGCCTTGTTGACGGTGCCACAGTCTGGCACAACGGACCAGTCATTGAAGCTATGGAACGGGGGTGTGTATTGCTCCTTGACGAGATCGACCTTGCCAGTAACAAAATCCTCTGTCTCCAACCGATCCTTGAAGGTACTGGAATTTTCCTTAAAAAAATCGGAAGATATGTCACACCAGCAAGAGGATTCAACGTCATTGCCACCGCAAATACTAAGGGCAAAGGTTCAGACGACGGACGGTTTATTGGAACTAATGTGCTCAATGAAGCCTTCCTCGAAAGATTCCCTGTAACTTTTGAGCAGGATTATCCAGCACCATCATCAGAAATAAAGATTTTACTTAATGTTGCTGGTGTAGTTGGTGTTAAGGATGATGATTTCTGTAAGAGGTTAGTGGACTGGGCAGATATTATTCGTAAGACTTTTTATGATGGAGGAATTGAGGAGATTATTAGTACTCGTCGTTTGGTTCATATCATTCGTGCTTATTCCATTTTTGGTAAAAAGGAGAAAGCAATTGCAGTATGTGTGAATCGTTTCGATGATGAAACAAAACAATCTTTCTTAGAATTATATGATAAAGTGGATGCTGACTTTGAATTTGATAAGGCAGAAGATGAAGCTTATAAGGAGGATTAATTGTGGATTATGATAATATTTGGCGTGATGCTTTTTTGAAAGCCACACCAGTAATTTTTAACATGATTTGTTTTCTTATTATTGGTCTTTCTCCTCTTTATTTAATTCTCAGGACACAACAACAAATGACTCAAATTTTGGATACATCTGTCACAAAAATCGATGAATCTCTGGGCAAACTATAAAGCAGTTCTTCATAGTAAGTTCCCAATGTATAAACATTTACGTTGGGCTTACTGGAAGAGTAAAGGAACAACTTTAGTTGCTGATCTTTATGGTAACAAACACATTCTTAAATCACGGGAGGTAGAAATTTACGATGAAAAATCTTGCATCTATAACAACATCATCTATCCTAAGACTGGAAGTAATCTTCCCTGTTTTGGTATGGATCTTATGGGATTCTTTGACAAGAAGGTTATTGTAGTCTTTGATTTTCAGCATCCTGTAGAGAATCATTCATTTTCTGTTGTGGGGTTACCAAAACCAAAAGGTGAGATTCGCTTTTTTGAACCTGGTAACCATTTTTCAGAGAACCTTTATATTGCATATTGCACTATGTCTGAGGTTGATGAACACCTTGAGATGTTTGAAAAATACTTGACAATATATGCCGATATGGTAGAATGTAAACAACCAACTGGTCTTGACACCAGTGTTTATAGAGACTTTGATGCATATATGACCAAACTTGATCCAGTAGGTGGATATCTAGCAAACAAGTTTGGTAAGGATAAAGCAGAGAGACTTGTAAACGAATTTTTATTTAATTATGGTTAATTCATGGAGTCTAGCAGACTCAGTAATAAATGGAACTATGGATGAGGATTATCCCATTATGTACGGACCTGATGATGAAATAGAATTTGCGAAGAGGAAAAAAGAAAAGGAGGTAGATGATGTTTATGCACATCATTATCCACCCACTGAGATAGGTGTTGGTGAAGAAATTTATGAGGAACTTTTAGATCCAGAAGAGTATGCAAAATATAAAGATGAGAAACCTTGGGATCCAGAACTCGCTAAAGCACGTATTGAAGCAAATTCACCATATAATGATGGATGGACAAAGGAATACTATCAAGAGATAGTAGATAAAAAAATGGGAAAAGGTAAGAAGGCTGCAAAGGACGAGTATCCGATGCATCCGATGGAAGAAATAGATCCGGAGAATTTAAAATACAAACCAGATAATAATATTACTTTTCATTCCAACAGAATGCTAAATACCGAGGTTCAACAAGAAAAGGAGTCTATGACAGCGCATTATTTTAAATATCATGAAGAAGAAATCCTCAAAGATATTGAGGAATATGTATCATCTACTTATAGAGGACATTATACAGGAGATACGCATGAGTATCGTAATGTTCAGACTTTAGATTTGATGGCAGCAAGATCAGTGGCATCTGGATTTTGTCAAGCAAATATCTTAAAGTATGGTAGTAGATATGGTAGTAAAGATGGAAAGAATAAAAAGGACTTGATGAAAGTCATACATTATGCTATGCTATTATTACATTTCGATGACCATTATGGTAAACCATCTATGCCATCTGGTAATTTTGAACAAATGCCTTAATCATGAAACTGAGACCCGTTACTATGAAACTATCTGACAAGACTTTAACTATTCTGAAAAACTTTGCTGGCATTAATAATTCAATTCTTGTAAAAAAAGGAACCCAACTTCGTACTATCTCTGTTGCTAAGAATATTCTTGCAGAGGCAGAGATTGCTCCAGAAGAGTTTCCTCGTGATTTTGCCATTTATGATTTAAATCAATTTTTAAATGGATTAGGTCTTCATCAGGATCCTGATCTTGATTTTAAGGAAGAATCTTATCTTACTATTCTTGAAGGTAAGCGTAGGGTTAAGTATTTTTATGCAGATCCTCAAGTAATTATTTCTCCACCTGACAAGGAGATTACGTTACCTTCTGAAGATGTTCACTTTCAATTAGATAGCACTTCATTGGAGAAGTTACTTAAAGCAGCAGCAGTATATCAACTTCCTGATTTCTGTGTGGTTGGTGATGGTGCTAAAGTGCAGTTGGTTGTTCGTGATAAGAAGAACGATACTTCTAACTCATATTCTATTGAAGTTGGTGAAACAGATAAGAACTTTACATTTAATTTTAAGGTAGAGAATATTAAAATTATTCCAGGTGCTTATGATGTAGGAGTTTCATCTAAATTACTATCTAAGTTTCAGAATACACAATACGATCTTAAGTATTACATTGCATTAGAACCTGACTCTACTTTTGAGTGATGAGTGATTTTATTTGGGTTGAGAAGTATCGTCCCAAGACGATAGGGGATTGTATTCTCCCTGAGAATATTAAGAAAACCTTTAGAGATTTTCTAAATAGAGGAGAAATACCGAATATGTTACTTGCTGGACCTCCTGGTGTTGGCAAAACTACGGTAGCAAAGGCACTTTGTAACGAGCTGGGGGTAGATTATTATGTCATCAACGGATCTGATGAAGGGAGGTTCCTCGATACCGTCCGTAATAACGCTAAAAACTTCGCAAGCACCGTATCGCTTTCGTCTGAAGCGAAGCATAAAGTCATTATCATCGATGAAGCAGACAACACAGGGAATGATGTACAACTCCTCCTTAGAGCCTTCATTGAAGAGTTTGCCAAAAACTGTAGATTCATCTTCACTTGCAACTACAAGAATAAAATTATTGAGCCCCTACATTCCAGGTGTGCTGTGGTTGAATTCTCAGTTAAAGGTAAAGAAAAACAGGGAATTGCGGCAGAGTTCTTCAAGCGACTTAATGTTATCTTGGACAAAGAGGGGTGCGAAGCTGACAAGAAAGTTCTTGTACAATTAATTAATAAGCATTTTCCTGATTGGAGAAGGGTTCTAAATGAGTGTCAAAGATATTCTGTTAGTGGTAAGATAGATAGTGGTATATTAGCTGCATTTTCTGATGTTGCCGTCGATGACCTTATTAAGAACCTTAAAGAAAAAAACTTTCCTGAAGTACGTAAGTGGGTCAACAGTAATCTGGACAATGATACTGGGGTACTTTTGCGTCGTATTTACGATTCTCTTTATACATCCTTGGTCCCTACTACTATTCCTGCTGCTGTGCTCATTCTTGCTAAGTATCAGTATCAAATGGCGTTCGTAGCAGATCAGGAAATAAATATGCTTGCTTGTTTAACCGAAATCATGGTGGAGTGTGAATTTAAATGACCGAATTAACTTATTATCAAAAAAATAGGGAAAAGATACGTGCTCAACAAAGAATAAGACATCAACAAAGGAAATTAGAAGATCCTGAATACATGGAGAAGAGGAGAGCATCTGATAGAAAGTATTATGCTGAAGGGGGAGGTAAAGTAAAAAGAGATTCTTATAATAAAAAATTTCAAGAGGATGGAAGAAAGGAAGAGAGACGAAAGAAAAGATTGCAGGAAATGAAAGATAAGTTGGGTAATAAATGTGTTAAATGTGGAACAACTAAAAATCTTCAGTTTGATCACATAGATCCTAAAACTAAATGCTTTAATGTAAATCCTCAAGACTCTTGGGAAAAAACATTACCCGAATTATATAAGTGTCAATTATTATGTGGATCATGTCATCTTGAAAAAACAATGACGGATGATTATGGTATAATAATGGAAAAAAAGTATGGTGGAGTGTGAATTCAAATGAATGTAAAACTAATTAAAATGTGGACTGGCGAAGATGTAATCGCTGATCTAGTTAAAGAAACAGATGATACTGTTGTCATTACAAATCCTATTATGGTAGTTCCTTCTGGTCAACAAGGACAAATAGCACTTGCTCCTTGGTCTCCTCTTTTGAAAGGGAAGGATATTGAGATTGAAGTTACTAAAGGATATGTTGTTTATATTAATGAACCACAAGAAGAAATAGTTTCTAATTATAGGGAGATGTTTGGTGGAATTGCTCTTGCTACACCACCTAAGAAGTTAATTTTCTAGATAAATGAAAGAAGAATTATTGACATTATTAAAGGAAAACGCCTATAAGAAAGGTGAGTTTACTTTGTCTTCTGGTAAGACTAGTGAGCATTATGTAAATTGTAAACCAGTAACTTTAAGTGGAAGAGGATTAACTCTTGCTAGTATAATGTTATTGGAGCATGTGGAGAAAGATTCAGTAGCGGTTGCAGGATTAACTTTGGGTGCTGATCCATTGGTATCTGGAGTTGCTGTTGTATCGGGATTGGATAAAAGATTACTTAATGCTTTGATTGTTCGTAAAGAAGCAAAGGGGCATGGCACACAAGCATGGGTAGAAGGACCATTACCTCCTGCAGGATCTAAGATCACAGTATTAGAAGATGTGATTACTACTGGTGGTTCTGCTATTAAAGCAGTAGAAAAATTAAGAGATATTGGATTTAAAGTTGATAGAATAGTTTCAATTGTAGATCGTCAGGAAGATGGAGAAGCAGATCGTAATATGACTGCTGCTCATGTAGATCTTTATAGTTTATTTTCATTAGATGAGTTATGCGAATGAATAATGAAACCAAATTGGTTTTTGCATTAGAGCACATAGCACATTTAGAAGATCTTATAGTTGATAATGAGTGGGAAGCTTTTCTTGCCCATGATTTAATACATATGAAAATTGAATTTGAAAGACAGTTGAATAATGAAAGGGCTAGAAAAAGTAGATAAATTATGGTAGAATATTGAAAAACAAATCATGAGTAAATTGACAAAGAAACAAAGACACCAAGTTAAATCTAGGTGGTATTATATTTTCTGGGGTGCTGCAACATTATCTGTATTTGCAGGGCAATTGTATGTTGGTTCTGGATATCGTAGAATGTCAGAATCTTTTGATAGAATTGTAAATGGTATTGTTGTTGAAATGGAAAGAGATCGTACTAAGTTTTACTAATGAACGAAGATGAATTGGAAAGACAACGTTGCATTGATGATGACTATAATGTAGTTAATCATTATTATGCCGCAAAGAGAATGCACCCTAATATACCTTTTTATCTTCAGGATGAAAACGGTGAAACATTTGAGTTTGGGTGGAGTTTAATTTACCAGTATATTGCAAAACTTACCCAAGATGAAGACGACTCAGAAATCCCTGAAAACACCCCTTAGATATCCTGGTGGCAAGTCTCGTGCTTGCACTAAGATGGATCCATATTTTCCTGATCTTAGAAACTATAGTGAATTTCGTGAACCATTTATTGGTGGAGGTAGTGTTGCAATACATGTCAGTAAGAAATATCCAGACCTAAGTATTTGGGTAAACGATCTTTATGAACCACTTGTAAACTTCTGGCAGCAATTGCAGATGTTTGGTGTAGAATTAAAAGATCAATTATTAGATTATAAATCCACTCATAATGACCCAGAATCAGCAAGAGAACTTTTCAATAACTCCAAAGATATTATTAACAGTAGGGATTGCTTATCCCTTGACCGCGCTGTGGCTTTTTATATTGTTAACAAGTGCAGTTTCAGCGGTCTCACTGAGAGCTCTAGTTTTTCATCTCAAGCTTCCAGTAGCAATTTTTCAGTACGGGGGATTGAGAAATTACCTGGATACTCTGAAATAATCACTCATTGGAGAATAACTAATTACTCATATGAGTATTTGATGTTGGAGGAAATTCCTGATGATAAGAATGTTTTTATGTATCTAGATCCTCCTTATGACATTAAGGATAATCTTTATGGTAAGAAAGGATCTATGCATAAAGGATTTGATCATGATAAATTTTCTCATAATTGTGATATTCAATCTATGGATATGATGGTAAGTTATAATTCTGATCAATTAGTTAGAGATAGATTTAATGGGTGGGCTGCTGCTGAATTTGATCATACATATACTATGAGATCTGTTGGTGAATATATGCGTGATCAACAGAAAAGAAAGGAATTGTTATTGTTCAATTACAAAATAGAGGACAGTGTATATGAATGATCCAGACGAGAATCCATTTTGGGGTGAACCTACTCCTACTGATGTTTGGGATGATATGCAAAAACTTGATCATTTGTATGAAGAGTTGATGTGGGATCATAGAGATAAACTTGAATTTGCAATAGAAGGAAATCACATTACAATTAGAAACAGATCTAGAGAAGGTAGATGACTGAATTGAAAGATTGGTTAAATTCAATTAATCAAACAAAGAAGAATTTGATTGATGAAGATCCTTCCTTAGAGAAGGAGTATCCTCCATACATCATCAATCGCTGTTTTTCAGGACATCTTGATGCAATTATGTTTGCAAATGAGATGAATCAGTATCATTTTCTTGATAGGAAGATGCAATATGATTTTTTGCTAAATACCTTGAGATCCAAGAAGAGATTCTCTCCTTGGCTCCGTAAAGATACAATCAAAGATCTTGACTTGGTAAAACGTTATTATGGTTATAGTAACGAAAAGGCAAAACAAGCTCTGCGAATCCTAACAAAAGAACAACTTAATTTTATAAGATCTAAATTTGAAACTGGAGGAAGACAATGAGTGTGGTTCAAGAGCCTGAAGTAAAGTGGGCACCTGATCAGATGGTAGAAGTGGTTCTGGGTGAGCCAGATGATTTCCTTAAAGTCAGAGAAACTTTAACAAGAATTGGGGTAGCATCCCGTAAAGAGAAGAAAATATATCAATCATGTCATATCTTGCACAAGCAAGGAAAGTATTATTTGGTTCATTTTAAGGAGTTATTTGCACTCGACGGCAAACATGCAAATCTAACCCAGAATGATATTCAACGTAGAAATCGTATCGCTCAACTTATTGCTGATTGGGGTTTAGTGACAGTTGTTGATGCAAATAAAATTCAAGACATTGCTCCATTAAATCAGATTAAAGTGTTGTCATATAAAGATAAAGGTGACTGGATCCTAGAAACCAAGTATAATATAGGATCAAAGAGAAAGAAGGTGGAAGAAGAATAGTTTATGAGCAATCTTTATAATGGAATTAGTGAACGTCTTTATTACACACTAGGTAAGAGAGCAGTTAGTGCCAGTTCTCATGATATCTACATGGCATTATGTTATGCCGTAAGAGATCAGATGATGTCATATCATCTTACTCCAGAGGTGTGTGATCAAACTAAAGAAGTTGCATACCTATCAGCAGAATTTTTAATAGGACCACAACTTGGTAATAATCTTTTGAACCTTGGGTTGGAATCTGAGGCAAGAACTGCATTACTTGAATATGATTTAACATTAGAACAGGTGTTAGATTTGGCAGAAGAACCTGGACTTGGTAATGGTGGTTTAGGACGTCTGGCTGCTTGCTATATGGAATCTCTATCAACTTTAAAGATACCTGCTACAGGTTATGGTATAAGGTATAAGTTTGGCATGTTCAAACAGATGATCAAAGACAACATGCAAATGGAAGTCACTGATAACTGGTTGCATGGAGATTGGCCTTGGGAGCTTGCACAACCAGATGAATCTGTTCTTGTTGGATTTGGTGGTAGAGTAGAGAATTATATTTCAGATAGAGAAAATTATAGAGTTCGTTGGGTTCCTTATGAACAGGTAGTTGCAGTTCCTTATGATGTATTGCAGTTAGGATATAGAGTTGATAGATGTAATAGGTTGAGACTATGGAGAGCAGATGCTACTGAAATTTTTGATTTCTATGCATTTAATATTGGTGACTATATGGGATCTGTAGAACAGAGTGTTTCTTCTGAAACTATCTCTAAGGTTCTTTATCCCAATGATGGTACAGATCAAGGTAAGATATTACGTTTAAAACAACAGTTCTTTTTTGTTAGTGCATCTCTTCAGGATATGATTAGAAACATGGATAAATGTAATGTTTCTATGGAAGAGTTTCCTAATAGATACCAGATTCAATTAAATGATACTCATCCTGCTGTAGCAGTAGCAGAGATGATGAGATTACTTGTAGATACAAAACATATAGAATGGGAACCAGCATGGGAGATAGTCAGTAAGACTATTGCATATACTAATCATACTTTACTTCCAGAAGCATTGGAGAAGTGGGATCTTTCACTCTTTAAGACTCTTCTTCCTCGTCATATGGAGATCATTTATGAGATCAATAGGAGATTCTTACAGGTAGTAAGACTTCATTATCCTGCTGATGATACTATGTTGGAGAAGATGTCCATCATAGACGAGAGTGGTAATAAGTCAGTTCGTATGGCTAATCTTGCAACTATAGGATCACATCATGTAAATGGTGTTGCAGCATTGCATTCTGATCTTATTAAGAAACAGTTGATGCCAGAGTTTGCTGATCTATGGCCTTATAAGTTTACTAACGTAACTAATGGAGTTACGCCAAGAAGATGGGTTGCTTCATGTAATCCTGGTTTAACTGAGGTTCTTGATCAATATACACCAGGTTGGATTACTGATGGTGAGCAACTTAGAAAATTAGAGAATTATATAGATGATGAGGATTTAATAGAAAAATTTGGAACATGTAAAGTACTTGGTAAACATGCTCTTGCGAATTATATTCATGATCAACTTGGAATTTCTGTTGATCCATCCAGTATGTTTGATGTTCAAGTTAAAAGAATTCATGAATATAAGAGACAACATTTATTAGCATTATGGGTAGTTCATCAGTATCTTTGTATTAAGAATGGTCAAGAAGTTGTTTCTAGAACAATAATTTTTGGTGGTAAAGCCGCACCAGGATATTATTTTGCAAAATTAATAATTAATTTTATTTGTTCTGTTGCCGAGGTAGTAAATACTGATCCTGATATGGATGGTAAGTTACGTGTAGTATTTTTACCAAACTATAGTGTTAAGTTAGGAGAGAAAGTATATCCTGCTGCTGATCTATCAGAACAGATTTCTACTGCTGGTAAGGAAGCATCTGGAACAGGAAATATGAAGTTCCAGATGAATGGTGCTT
>VTLG01003600.1_pt1 | contig 22207 bp, 40 predicted proteins | sample 4694571 | NCBI WGS metagenome assembly VTLG01 (sample SAMN12604809, study PRJNA352737) | marine metagenome | biome: ENVO:00000447; feature: ENVO:00000209|ENVO:00000569|ENVO:01000036; material: ENVO:00002151; isolation source: viral sequences binned using virsorter ... | reverse complement strand
TTTACTCATTTCTATAGTGCTATTAACAATCAATGCAGGTGCTGGCGCATGATCTATAAAGTAGCCTAAAGCGCAGTTCATGCTTTCTGTTTTGCCAGTTTGAGAGGCAAACATCATTACTACACGTTCAGTATCGTTATGTGCAGAAAGACAATCCATAGGCTCTTCTATATATGGCGTTCTACTTGTACGAAAACGCCCGCTTTCACTACTACTTTTAACGCTTAATCTTCTATATTTATTAGACCATTCACTAACAGTAAGACGTTCTGTAGGTCTTAGGCCATCATTAAATGCTTTTTCCCATGCGTTCATGATGCTAAATTTTCTAATGCTTCTCTATGTTCTTCAGTAAGTATCTTATGTATAGCACTAGGATTATCTTCACCTGCTAATTGATGTGAAAGCCTATCTGCAATATTTTCTAGTGATGCTCTTATAGCTCTACCTTTAGCAAAAGCAGATTTAGTTATTATTTCTACATCTATTACCTGTTCTTTTTTCTGTTCTACGTCTATTTTTGCTAATTCTGCTAAAAAATACTCTCTTTTTGCCTTACTTTCGCCATAACTTGGTATTTCTTCAACTGTTTTACTTGCTATTTCTTCTTTTAGCTTCTTTCTTACGTTTGTATCCTTACTAGGTGGTGCTTGTAAGTCCCATAATCTAAATGCTTCCTCTTTGTTAACCAGTTTTCTACCATTATGGTTTACAATTGCACCTTCTAGTTTACCACTTTTAATTTTCTTTGAAACCGCAGTCCTAGACACGTTTTTAAGTGTTGCAAGTTCTGCCATTGTTATTAACATAATCTATTTTTGTAAACCTATTGATTTTATTATAGTAAACTTGTAAACCCCCTCCTAATCCACTCGCTAAAAAATTTCGGAGCGTATGAACGACCCACGATGCAAGCGTCAGAAAGAACCTACTAGCACATGCATGCACTACTTAGCTGTAGCAATCGCCTTAGTCATTGCCTTATTAAAGTGTTGTTTAAACCTGCGTTGTATAACCTTATCACCTATCTGTTGTAAGTTAAGTCTTGCATCATATCTTGGTTTACTAGTAGTAGTAATAAACTTAGCTATTAATGTACCTTTCTTTCTTTCATAGATACCTGCTGGTCTATTTCCTCCTTTAGGTGTACCTATAAATGATGTACCTGCTATAACTGATGCGCTAACTTTCTTCAGGTTAGCCCTAGATATATTACCGAAGCTATCTCTCTTCATCTCTCTTGTAGGCATAAAATATATATTCATACCTAAAGACCTATCATTAGGTAAACCTTCAAAGAATTTTTCAAAACCTTTAGGCGGTCTTGCACCACCTTGTACACCAAACCTTATATATCTTGCAGCGTCACCACCTTCTTTATCTTTAGCAAATACATGTACAACTAGATTTGTTTTCTTAGATTTAGTAGTAAGAAAAGCTTTTTGTGTAAATGTTGTAGGTTTAATAAATGCAGATTTAGTTGCATTGTTAAAAGATTTTCGCATATCAAAGCCTGTATCATTTAAAGCTAATGATGTAGCAAAAGGTAATTGCTTTCTATTGTTATTTAAGAATCTATCAAAGCGTTTAAGATCCTGATCTATTGTAAGAGATACACCCATTAAAAAGGTATGCCTGAAGTCTCCTCTACTCTAGCTTTTTTTTCTGGAAATATAAATTTATCTACATTAACTATTAACTTTTTTCTTTGTTCTCCTGTTTCTGTTTCATAAATTAAATACTCACCATTACCTGATACTGCAACAAGACATCCTTTTTTATATGCATCTAATATTGTTTGAAATCGTTTTCCCCACATCTGACAATCTACGTAAGATGTTTTTTCTTTGCCATGATCTACAGCAACTGTGAATGTTGCCATATCATAAGTTCCAGCCTGTTTGTATTGTGCGTCTTTAGTTAAACGCCCTGCAATAGTTACATTAAACATTGTCTTTAATTAAATGGTTAGCTATCAGGTTGTTAATACCTGATGAGAATGAATAGTTGTTTTCTTTGCAAAAATCTCTGAGTGCTTTGTAGTTAACCTGTGTGAGTTTTGCCCCGACCATATGACGATTCTTCCAGTTTTGCGGTGCGACATGTTCAGGTCTTGTTTCATTAGATGGGTTCATTGATTAGCAGATAACCATTCTTCTATGAAGGTAACGTGTTTAGGCTTAGTTATGTTATGAGATAAATTAGTGTTACGGTCAAAGTCAAATTCACCATAAAGTGCTTCTGCCAAAGTGTTATAAAGTTCGTTGTCTTTTACTATAAGATCACCTACTTTCTTTAAATAGGTTTTCTTAGTATCTTCATCTAATACTAGGGGCATGCCTACTGATTTGTTTTTGTTTATAGGTGTTACTTTAGTTTCTTGTTCATCAAGGTTGTAGACCTGTCCGTCATGATCTGGAATACCCGCAGTAAGATTTAATAATCCTAGTAATAAGTAGCGTTTGAAATATGTCAGTGCTTGACCTGTACTATATAGTTCATTTTTGGCAATACCTTTTGGCAATAATATTTCACTTGGTGGTAATGTCTCACCTGATATGTGCATAAGTTGTACAGATAATATATTTTTATCTTCTACTATCTTTGTTGTGTTAGTTACTATTAATCCATTAGCAGCTAATACAGGATTAACAACAGATAATACAGTTGATAGATCAGCAAACTTATCATATTGTGCATCTGATTTTTCTTCTATAGTGCCTACTTCCTGTATAAACTTACATAAGGCCGCTGTTATTTCTTTAGTCATTTATTTTTTATTTAAATTGTCAATTTTATAGTTTTTTTGTAAATGTTCACGAGGTATATAATCGTAACCAACTGTTTTAGGTACAACAATAAAATCCTTAGTAATAGTCATTACAGTAACGTAACCGTCTTTTTGCGTAATAATTGATTGAGAAAAATTAGGATTACCTTTTGACATTGAGTGTATATATTTTTCTTAGTATAGCTATGGTTTACCCTTAAGGCAATCATGCGTATTTATTATTTGTCTTAATCTTTCATTATCTGCTATTACTTCTGCCAGTAGTTCATAAGGGTCATTTATCCCTACTAACTCTGTTCTAAGAGTTTTTATACGTCTATTATGTTTTGCTAATGTACAAGCCATAGCATCATTAGACTTATGAGCTAACGATAACATATATATAGCGTTTGTGAAGTTTTAATACAATCTATGTAGTGCTTAGTTGTATTGCTGTTCTACATATGTTCCATTGTGGTACAAACCTAGTCAACTTATTACCCAACTATGTCCAAAACTAGACCAATTTTAGATAGATCTTTAATAGACAAAATCACAGCTATAAAGCCGAAATACATTACAACTAATGGTTTTATTAATATGCTTTTAGAAGATGCATACAACGAAAGAGTTAACAAAAAGGTAAATTTGACAAATAATATAGACTATATATATACAGATAATAAAGATTTAGAAGATAAGAAGTTAGAAATAAAAGAACAAAAAGAAAAAATTAATAAAAAAGAAAAACAAGAAAAGATAGTACCTGATGATTTAAAACATATTGAATCTTTAATATTAGAGTTTTGGAAAACAAAAAAAGGTTCTAAATCTATTGAAGCTTGGAAAAGACAAAATTCAGAATATAGAAAGTTTATAGAAAAATATGGAGATGATGTTTTAAAAGATCAATTAGACGCTGGAATACTTGCAGGGACTTGGAAGGGTTGCACAATAAAAAATTATGAGGAACAACAGCAGCGCATAAACAGATTTAATAAAGAACCAGAACAAACAACTATGCATCCAAATCAAAAGGTTGCAGAATTTGACGAATATGGGAGATTAATTTAATGGAAGCTTTATTTTCAGGTAGTGCTGTAAGAACACTAAGAAAAATGTTAAAAAAAGGCTTAATTACAGAAAAAGATCTAGATACGCCACCTGACGGATATTTTATATCTATGGGTTATGAAAGAGAATTAGGTACTGGTAGATGGGTTAGAGTTAAAAGAACACTAAGAGGTGCTTTGCCATCTTTGCCAGTTCATAAAATACCAAAATATAAAAACCTACTTACTAATAAAATTACTTTTGATCCTGTTATGTATGATAAACAATAATAAAAAATTAATTGTACAAGATCCATTTGTAGAGTTTTATCCTGAACCTCATAAATACTACGATCTTAAACGTAAATGCTATGTAGCAAGATCTGTTAGTGATGTTATAAAAACAACTGATTATGTCAGTAAAAATATGCAAAAAGCAGCTGAAAGAGGTACTAAAATACACGCTGCTGTACAGATATGGTGTGAAACAGGTGATATAGCACTAGCACTAGCGTATGCGGAAGAATATGCAGAATGGGTAAAACATCTTATAAATTATAGAATGTGGGAAACTTGGAAACCTGTAATAAATGAATTAAGAATGATTGATAGAAAAAGAGATATTGCAGGGAGCGTAGATACGATATTACAACACAAAAAAACAGGGATGTTATGTTTAACAGATTATAAAACTCAGGAAAAATACAGTAAGAAAAACCATAGTTTACAAATAGGTGGATATGTAAGCCTTTTTTATCAGAATTATCCTAATTTAAGGTTATTCAGTTGCAGAATTATTTATATAACACCTGATGGTATAAAAACACAAGAATATAGCCCGAATGAATGTCTATATGATTATGAAGCTGCAAGAAGCATATATTTTAAAAAAAGGTAATATTTAAGTAATAGGTAAATTTATTATGTCTTTTGAAGAAGAATTAGAAGCTATTGAAAGAGAAGAATGGTTAGAACATTTTGAAGATCCACAGATTTTATGGGTAACTAAAATTTATTTAGATTGGTTATATCAACTGCCTGAAGGATGGCAACCTACAGAATATATAAAATTTACTATATATAGATAAAGTGGATGAAATATATTTACCTATTTTGCCTAGTACAGACTATATATTAAATCCACCTAAAACAATTTTTTATCCTCCAATTGTGGAAGAACCTTATCTAGATCCAATTCTTCTTCCAAGTCTGGAACAAGTTCAGTCGGGACTTCAGGAAGGCTCGGAATCTTCTGTTGAAGAAGAAAAATCATCTTCAGAGGCGATAGAGTCGCAACTAAAACAAGAAATAATACCGCAGACCCTGCAAGTACCCAAAGAAACCGTATCATCTGAAACTGTAGCTACATTTAATTTACCTTTTTTTGGTGAAATGCCAATACCTGCCCCTGAGGTCATTGCCTCCTCTGTAATTGCTGCTGGTACGGCCTCTGTTGTATCTGTTGCAGGTGGTATTGCTGGTCAAGCTGTTCTTAATCAAATAAAAAAAATATTTAAAAAAATATTTACTAAGATTCTTAAAAAAGAAGTCGCAAATGTAAAAGAAAAAATAGATAATAATAAAGGTAGCTAGAGTTCACATACCTGTACTATGTGGTGTCTAAACTAGCTACTAAAATTTATCAGGATTAGCTTTTACATAAGATCTAATATTAATAACATCACTACAAAGATATGCATGCTTAGAAATTGGATTAATCATATACCCACTAGCATGTAATTGACTACATTTAAGAATACGTACCAAATTTTTATCGTGGATTTGCTTATCAAGTTCTTCAACAGCTAATTTAAGTTTAACTTTAGCTAATTCTTCGCAGGTATCGTTATTGTTTCCTAATGGGATCATCCAACTTATTTGTGCGCCCCATCCTTCATTTATAGAATATGTATCTTCACCCTGCGCGTCATTACCTGTATAAAAAGGTGTAATAGCCATTGTAGGTTGGCTACAAATAAGATTGCCAAACTGTAGTTTACCCGTCATACCATTATTGATATTCATATTTTGATTAATTATAGATGAATTACCTACAGCGTTAGGCTGCGCTTGTACGTTTGTATCGCCTTCTGCCTTTGCCTTACTGACTGAAAACAGATAAAGAAGTAATAACGCTAGTAGTGTTGATCGTGTCATTCTGTGTAATCTGCTCTATAAGACCTGCTGATCTCGTAGTGATATTCAGCGACCAAGGTAATGATGAATCATCAACAGTAAATACCGCATCACCGCCAGCAATACCAGCAGATGCAGCTACAGATATATTAGAACCTTCCCAAGTGTTTATCTCAGATCCATATTTTTCTGTGACTATGCTGCGAGTAATAGTCTGGGTTGTATTTTCTGTGCGGTTGCTAGAGCCAGTACTCCAAGTTGGTAGTCCGTTTGCAAATACTGAAACAGGTGTGAATAAAAATGTTAGTAGTAATAGTTTTTTCATTTAGTTACTGTTTTTTTATTATTATCCTCTATTTTAGAATTATTACTGTTATTTTGACCACCTTTCTTATTTCCTACGGATATGCCATAACTTCCAAGAACACCACTTACTAGACCTGCTGTGAATGCTCCATCAATCCTTACCTTGCCCATGTAGCCTAAAGTCATCATTGATAAAGACCAAGAAAGTATTAAAAATCTAATTCCATGCCCAAAAATATCACCCCAATCAATACCCTCTTTTTCTTTATCTTCCATATATGTGACATGATATATACTATAAATATATACACAAAAGCAAAATAATGGTAGAGGTTATTGCAGCTACATCAGGGGCATTATTAACTGCATGCCTAGTATCAGTTGGATCAGTAAGCTATAGAGGTAGACAATCTAGAGATGATTTAATTAGAAATACAACAGCTATAGAATTACTAACTACAAAAATAAATGACATGCATGACGACATGAAAGAAGTTTTTCATAGGCTTAAGGAAGTAGAACTTGCCGTTGCAGAAATTAAGCCTAGAAGGTAAAAAAAGGCTGTCTAGCTTTGCAATGGGGATTAAACAGCCCTAGATGACCAATTTAAATTTAACGTCTACAATATGTTTGTAAAGCCAAACAATGCTATGTACAAAATTCTTAAGCCTATAATTTTACGCTTTCTCTCTACAACAGGATGTAAAAGATTAATTGTTGACCTGCTTAGATCAGTATGCAAGCAAACTACTAATACGCTTGATGACAAGGCTGTAGATCTGCTTGAGCAGCAACTATTTCCTAAATTAAATTAGACAATAAAAAACCCCTTTGTAGGGGCTATAAAATAGTTTGTCGGGATGTGTACCAAGTCCGATAACTTGCCCTGTCTTTCCTTATGCAATAGGTTTTGTATAACTTTCAAGTTAGGGGTATCTCACAAACCTAACTATCAGGCTTCCCGACTATTTGTTTATTACTTTGTTACCTCCTTAATATTTATTAAATCCATTATTTTGTAATACATCATAAAATTTAACTATATGCTTGTATTTCATATGAGATAAACAAATATTTATTATGTCATTTATTGCGTCATCTTTATAAAAAGCATCAATATAGTATTTTTTTAATCTTTGCGTACACATTTTATATATCTGTGTATGATGTTCTTTTTCTATTTTCTTTTTATTCATTTGTTTACCTCCTTAATCTTGTATCTTTTATCCCCTCTTTGTCTAATCAATTCATTTTTTGTTAGTTGATTTATACTTTCATCTTCCATAATGCATTTAAAAATATCGAATGGTATTTCTTTAGCAGATAAATGTTTTACACTTTCTATTTTTACTTTTTTGTATAATTCTTGTTCTGCATAATAACCAAATGAGCAATCATTTAATATTTTAAATGCTGAATTATCTAATTTAGTACAACTTTCTCTAATATAGTTTCTAATAAATTTACCTGTATCTGCTAGTTCTTGTTTGTAATTGTACTGATCAGCATAACTAAGTTTATTAAAGGTACTACTAGATGTTTTTTCTAAAAGATTTTGTAATCTTTCTATTTGTGCATTAGTAGTTTCTTGTAGCTTCTTGAGTTCGTTTTTAAGATCGCCTATGTTTGTTTGTAAATAGCTCATTAATTTTTCTCCTCTAAATAAAGTTCTGTCCAAATTTTTGAATCAATTAATTTATTAATTCTTTTACATTGTTCAATAGTTAGTTCACTAAAAACTAAATCGAAAATGTCAGCTTCTTCACCTTTTTCAACCATTTTCCAAAATGCTTGTCTGGTTGTTTTAACTGAATAATTCCAAGCGTTTGCTTTTGTTTTTGTTAGTTTGCTCATTTGTTTACCTCCTTACAAGCTAGTTCGTAGTTAGTTAGTTTGTTCTCACATGCTGAGAGCGTCATATCATATAAGGCTGAATTAAGGGCTGTATAAAACAACCCTGTAGCAGCAAGCATCATTAGAAAATTAGACATTATGCCACCTCCTCTTTTTCTTCAGCTATTGAATCAAAACATTCTTCTGAAATCCAGTATAAATCTTGACCCCATACAGCCTTTTCAGCAGGTGTATCACCTCTTACTTCTATTTCTATAGCAGATTTTTTTGCAAGTGAACCTACAATACCTTTAAGTTGATTAGTAGTTAAACCTAGTAATTCCTTTAGTGGTTGTACATCTTCCCAATCTAGTAATGTATATGCAGGGTCAGTATCGCTGTACAAACCTTTAACATAACAATTAATAGAAAAAAGATTCATTACTTGTTTTTCTAAATCTGTAAAAGTAAATTGAGTTTGTACCACTTGTTTTTTTTCTGTACACCATTGTGTACCATTAATAATTCTATCTAAATTTGGGTGTGTCTCAGGTAATGTTTGAGTCATTTTAAAAACCTCTCGGTGTTGTGTACATTTCTATATTATACCTAGGGTTAACCCCTGTCAAGTAATTAATAATAAACAATAAAAACCCCCTGTGATGGGGGCTGTAATTATGTAAATAAATTTAGTAACCTGATAACTGCTTTTGACCTCCTCCTGATACTTGCCTAGATAAACCTACAGAACCACCTGCGGAACTACCTGCACTAGATCCTGAACCGCCTCCTGTGTATCCATGCCCCTTACTACTTATAGAAGGGTATCTTTCAGCGTAAAATTCCTCAACTTTAGCTAACTCTGTTTGATTAGCTTTTGTAACTGCTAATGCTGATTGATTTACAGTTTTGCTTTCTAGTTGTAATTGCCTTCCGTTTGTTTCTTCTTCTTTTTTCATTTTGCTAAATCTTTCATCTATTTTTCTAGCAAATGATTTTCTAAAACTATTTCTATACGCTGCGCCTTCCATAGCAACCTTAAATGGATCTTCCTTACAATGTTTAGCCCATTCATCATTTAGTGCTTGTAATAAATAATCTGTATATATTTCTATTTCTATCTTTCTAGCCTTACTTGCTGATACTTCCATTTGTCTGTGTATGTTTCCTTTTGAATCTCTTATATATTCTTTTTGATGTTTTTTGTTTCCTGTTCTATCCATTTTAAAAGGTGTAAAAACAAGCTTTCCATTATAGAAATCTGTTACAGCACCTAAAATTATAGAAACCGCTGGATCTATACGCTTGTAAGGTGCGCCATATCTAAAAGCCATAACTTCTATTTCTTCATCAACAGTTGACATGTCTAACTGCTGTTCAAGTTGCTCTTTAGTTATGCCTCTTGCTAGAAGTTGCTGTTCTAATTTTGCTTCAGCAGCTTTTGCTTCATGTGGGTTAGAACTTGCTGTTAGTCCTAAGATTTTTGAAAGAACATTTAATGATCTTGACATTGGTTTACCTCTCGGTTAAGTGTACGATATTAAATGTACCACTAAGGTTAACCCCTGTCAACTATTTATTTCTTTTACAAGTCTTGCGTACTGTTCAATAGTTAAACAAACACGCCAATTATCACCCTCTGCCGTATTAGGTCTTTTATTAAATCTAACAAGTGTAGCTGCATGTTTTACACCTGCATTTAGTCGCTGTTGTTCTGCCTCTCTAGGTTTTTTTAATACTGCTTCACTTTTATTTTTGTAATCTACCACCTGTATAACAGTATCTGGTATGCCTGTAAGATCCCCCTTATCTTCGTTTTGACCTGCGCCAAATCTGCGCTCAACTATATAACCAGTAGATGCTGTTAAATATATACAGGCTTCTCTTTCTGCCCTATCGCCTTTATTCTTCTGTGGGTTCATATTATTGCCATTTACCTTTAGTTTCCCATTCTATGTACTCTTTATTTCTTTTTTCTATATAATCCCAAAACCATTTATTAGGATCATTTGTATCTATAACTTGTCTTGGTTTTAATTTTATAAGCTGCTTCTCGAACTCATTTTCAACAATCCAATCCATATGTTTCATAACCTGTCCTAATAACTGATGTTCAAAAGCTGGACTTTTCATATATAAAAAAACTAAAACACCAGATGTAAAAGTTATAGATGACAATATTAGTGATGCTAAAGCTATAAATCTTGTTCTTATTCTTTGTGTAGTTCTTGTATTTTCTATACTATTCATTTTTCAAGTTCTTTAATTTGTTTTTTTAATGCCTCATACTCAACTAAATATTCCCTAGTAACAAACTCTGATTTATGGTTAAACAAGTAACGATCACTTAAAGAACCTAATTTTATATATAAATCATCAATCATTTTTTGTTTTGCTTCCTTAAATTCTTTGTTAAGTGTATCTTCTTCTTTAGGTTTTTTTGACCAATCAGAAACTAATGTAAGTAACTCTTTTACACGCTGTAGTGCATTTATTACACGTTCTGATGTTTTCATCTAACAACCCATGATGAACCTGTATCTATTTTAGTAGCTATACCTTCTTCTCTCTCTTGCTGTTCTAATTCTTCAATACTCCATAACATATCTGACCTATATTTTTTTGTGCTTTCTGTATATTGCCATTTTTCAGGTTTTCTTCTTCTAGTAGCCTTTATACCATCAATTTCAAATCTAGACATTATTAATCCACTTTTAAAATATTGTTCTAAAAGTTCTTTTTTAGCATCAACAATAGCTTGATATGCCTTGATTTGCATTTGTCCTTCTTTAATTTGCTTTAATAGTTGTTCTGGTTGTACATTCATATATTCAACCTATCATTGGATGTCTAGGGTTTTCAAAAAACCATGTATTTATAGTATATCTAAAACCATTAATAGGGGCATCAACACTATGAGGATATGTAAAATATACTGGAAATGCTAATGCCTCACCACGTTTTAAGGTTGTTTTATATTCTTGATAAGGAAAATTAAATACACCGTTTTCAAAATCATTATTTAATCCAATAATTACGCTTATAATTCTTAATTTATTTCTAGTTTCTACATTATTTGTAAAAATATTATCAACATGTAATTTTGTTTTTCCTGTAATTTTTCTTAACTGATATCCACTATCACTATGACACCCAAACCATTTATAAATTTTTGCATATTCATCAGTTATTTTATACATACTTTTTTTTACTTCTATATCTAAATCTGATAGATTTGGTAATACTGTTTGTTTACATTCAACATTTTCATAGTCTTGACCATGATGTCGATCAACTGCATATTCTATATTTGTTTCTAAGTAATCTATAAGGTGCTTACAAAGTTTTTTATCAATTATATCTGTAAATTTTTCTATACCTGTTTTCACGCTACTACATTAAACGCTAACGATATTCTATATTGATCATGTTTTTTATCTGCTGGCAATACTAAATGATATGTGTCAGGTCTAAATAAAACTAAATCTCCTTCTTCTAAATTTGGTTCAAATTCTTCACTAAGCATAGGATTTTTAGGAGCTAGATCTATTCCTCTAGCCATTTCCATATATCTATTGTTCATATCTAAAAAAGTAACTGTGTAATCAAAAGGATGCAATTGTATGTAATAAATTCCAGATAAAATATTACTTGCCGACATATGTGTATGTATGTTTTGATGCATATCCCATTTATGAACGTTATACCAAGCATCTAATTTGTAATTTATAAAGGGATAAGAAAAAAAACTAAACCATGAATTTATACAAGATTTTAACTCACTTTCTATCAAATCTAATCCCATTGCTTTAGTCATCCAAGTATTACAGTATTTACTCCATCCAGCTTTATCATTAGTTCTAGTTTCATATTTTTTAATTATTTCTGGGACTATTACTTTTTTAAATTCTTTATGACTCGGCAATTTTTGCACCATTATTGGCCTTGAAAAAGGTGTATGTAGGGTTTGATCCATTAAGTGTTGTTTATAATTTTTTTACTGTATAAATGCAGAATCTTTTTTAAATTGTGTTAATTTTGCTTCTATTTCTTGTTCTGTATAAGTAGTTGAATCTGCTGGTATTCCATCATTTACTAGTTTTATATGTGCATCTACGGCTGTTTGTGCTGAAGAATCACCATTACGAGATAAATATAAAGCATTTACTAATTCATAACCATCAGGATAACAATAATCTCTGCAAATTTTGTAATCATGTTTAGTTGTATCTACAGGTATATCATCACCAACTGTACCTTCATCACCTTTTTTATAAGGTATATCATCTATTGAAATTGTTTTTTTAACAACGTAAGATTTCTTTATTTCTTCTGCGTAATAAGCCTTGTCTTTTCCATATATAGCAGGTATTTCAGCCAAAACACCATCTTCATATTCAACTACAATTTTTTCTGTTGTAACCTCATTAATTTTAAATTTCATGATTAGCCCTGAACTGTGCCGCCTTCGTTGTCAAGTGTACTAGAGATCCCTGAAGCATGCAATCTTGCAGTGCCAGCGCTACCGCCTTCACCACCTGCTGCCTGTTGTGAACTAAATCTAGCACCACCAAATTGTCCATCTTGTCCAGCTTGTCCAAAATCACCACCATTACCACCATCACCACCTTCAAAACCACCTGATTGACCTCCATGATCACCGCCACCGTTTTGTTGACTTTGCTGATAACCAGCACCATTACCGCCTACGCCACCATCTCCGCCTGACCTACTTCCACCAAAACCAGCTGTCTTTTTTTGACCGCCACCGCCACCGCCACCGCCACCGCCACCAGCGCGTAATGTTCCACCTGTTTTAACTTGTACAGTTACGCCATTAGATTCTAAAAATATTGCATGACCTCCATTTGTACCATCCCCTCCTTCCATTTGTACGCCACCTCCACCAAATGCACCGCCTGGCATACCTTCACCTTCTCCACCACCATCACCACCATGGCCTGTTACTGTACCAGTTACAACAATTGTTAAATTACCACCCAAACCACTTGGTACATAAATTGCAGCTTGATTATTACTTGCACCAATACCACCTATTTCTACACCGCTTCCTACTTGGTATTCTTTATTTGTACTTTGACCCCATGCACTACCGAATACAGTAGATAGATTTTGATTTGTTTGTCCATCTGTAGCTGCTTGTACAATAACACTAGAAGTTCCATAAAAATCTTTTAAAGATATTTCTCCTGAACTAGGTACGCCTGACGCTACGCCATAATATTCTTTTAATGTATGTGGTGCGATACCACCAAATTCACCGCTAACATCAGTCATTTTTATTTGACCGCTAGATTGTAATGCCATTTATTTAGCCTCTAATTCTTCAACTCTTGCTGATAATTCTTTCACTGATTCAACTAATATTGATATTAACGAATTATAGTTAACTGTTTTATAGCTTTCATCATCTTTTAAACCTTGTACTTCTTTAACTGCTTCTGGTAATATTTTTTCAATATCTTGCGCTATAACACCTGCGCTTTTTTTGCCGTCACGTTTCCAATCAAAAGTAACACCTCTTATTTGTTTTATTTTTTGAATAGGATTATTTATTAAATTAATATTTTCCTTTAATTTTTCATCTGATGCGATTGTTGTAGATTCTGCTATTACATCACCATCTGCGTGGAAGTCACCATCAGCCTCAAATCTAAATTCATTGTTTCCATTTATATATACATCTAACTGTGTATCATCTGTAAAAGCTATGTAATCGTTACTATCTCTACCGATTTGACCTGTAGTATTAATATTACCAGTTCCAGTTATATTGTGATTTTGAATATCAAGGGAACCGCCTAACTGCGGTGAACTGTCCTCAACAACATTAGATATACCCCCACCAGCTTGACCCCATGACAAGTTACCTGAAGCATCTGATATTAGTGCATAACCACTTACGGCTGCATCTGTAGCTGGTAAAGTCCATAAAACATTGCTTGCAACATTAGCAGGTGCTTGAAATCCTACATAATTTGTACCGTTTGCTGTAGCTTCTAAAAATTTAAGATCTGATTGATTTTCAAGTATTAAATCACCAGTAACATCAATACCCGTACTGGTTGTCTCTAGTCTTACTACATTATTATGTCTTAACGACACAGCCCCATCTTTTATAGCTTGTAAATAAACCCTATTACCAGTAGTATCTCCCATTGAAATAGTGTTTTCACCTTTTATTTGTAGACCACCAGTACCATTGTCCAAAATTACGCTTTGTGATCCGTCGTGAAATATCTGTAAATCTTGTGAATCTCCTAGTTGTAATTTGCTATTGTCAGGTAAATTAACTCCGTCTGCTGATGTGACAAATTTAATATCGTTATTATGTCGCAGTTCTACAGCACCATCTTCAGTAAATTTAGCAATTGTTTCACTTCCAGCAGCATTTAAAAACTGTGTATCATTACTATGTATAAATAATCTACCTGTACCAGTATCTTTTATTCTTGAATGTGTACCGTCATGAAATATCTGTAAATCCTGCGAATCTCCTAGTTGTAGTTTGCTATTGTCAGGTAAATCTACTCCATCTGCTGAAGTTTCTACCTTTTTCACATTATTGTGGTACAACTCTACTGATCCATTTGCATTTGCAATTATTGATTGCTCTCCTGTTAAGCCTTGAATTTTTAAACCACTATTGTTATTTAATAATTGTATTTGACTACCATTTGTTCCTGTATTTCTTATAAATGTAATACCTGTAGAATTATCAATATATGAATTTGTATTATGATAAATTTGTAAATCTTGAGAATCACCAGCAGTAAATTTTTTGTTATCTGGTATTGCAATATTTTCACTACTTGTCCAGCTATCAGTAGCATCTAACCAATTAAATGTTTTATCTGTAGCACCTTTTAATGTAATACCACCACCATCTGCTGTTGTATCAGTAGGGGTTGTGACTTTGCCTATTTCTATGTTTTTGTCCTCTACAGTAAGTGTTGTCGTGTCTATAGTTGTAGTAGTTCCATTTACTGTTAAATTACCGCCTACTGTTAAATTACCTGTTAGCAATCTATTAACATCCGGTATCGGTAAATAATCTAATGATTGCCATGCTGTTGTACCATCACCTATTTTAATTTTCCTAGTATCTGTTTCCCAACCAATTTCACCTGCTAACAAAACGGTATTATTAGATGTCCAGTTACTAGCCGTATCTCTTCTTTGCTTTTGTAAAGCATTTAAAACAATAGCCATAACTAAACAGACGTACCTGAATCTATTATATTAGTTCTAGCAGGTGATGAGCTACTTGTTAAGGCATCTAATATATAATCTCTTGCAGTTACAGTAGAATCGCCAGCATCAAAAATTAAATCGCCTGAATCTATAGGTACAGATACAAGTTCTATTTCTACATTCCATTTACTTACAATTCCATCAGATATAGTAGGGGGTGTAGCATACAGCCATGCAAAATCTGAAACTAATGCAACTGGGGGCGTTGCGTATCCACTCCATACATTAGAAGAAAGAAAAAATATATCAAAACTTCCATTCTGACCATCATAATGTGATCTAATTAAACTTACTTGTGCTTCTGTTAAATTATTAAAGCTTAATTGTAGTGTCTGGTTAATACGTCTATTACCACGCCTGTAACCTGTTGTTACACCGCTTGATGATGCTTGTAATGCACTAGGAAAATCACCTTGCGTATATAATCTTGTTGTAGGTGTAATTGATGGAAATGTTGCCATTATATTGGTACGCTTATAAGTTCTATAGATGTACTATACCTGTTAGGTGAGGATATGCTTATTTGAAATGATTGTGCATACCTCCATTTATAACTACTAGCATTAACAGGTGGTGTAGTATAGCCTAACCATATTTGACTAGATAAATCAAATGGTTCAATAGTTCCATTTTGTCCATTAAAATGTGTTAAAAGTGTTTGTGCTTGTGCTTCTGTTAAATATTCATATGTAATAGTTAATCTTTGTAAAACTCTTTTATTATTTAATAAAAATCTAACATTACCACCACTCAAACCGACATGTGTATTTTGTGGGTAGTCCCCATAAATTAATGCTCTTGTTTGTGGTTCTAAAGCTGGAAAAGTTGTCATTGTAATATAGTAAAACTACCTGTTGTTATTTCGTTTGATATTTCTGCTACATTGCTACTATTTAAGGGGAAATGTGCAGCTTCAATATTACTTACACCATTATTATCATATGAAATACTTGTAACTTGATAATATTCTATTTCAGTTCTATCATCACCAACACTATTTTTTCTTTGTAATTGTAATTTTATTATATTTGTAGGTATTAAAGTAGTTGTAATTAATGTTGTTGCGAAGCTAATATTATGTGTACTATGTTTGCGTACTGCTAGTTCATATTTTGCATACAAAATTGCATGATTTACATCAGTACAAAAATCACTCATATCATATTGTTCTGTAGGTGAATCTAAAGCGCTTGCAGTAAATTTAACACTAACAGTTTTTCTTCTTGCAATATCTGTAGGGATGCAATTTGTATAAACACAATTAGCTATAAAATCCCTTCTTTCTTCTACATTTAAATAACCTTTTTGAAAAGAACCTTGAATTATATTTGCTTCTGTAAATGTCATTGTAGGTGTTAGTGCAGTTGTATCTATTTGATTGCTACTATTAATGGGTAATAAAGGCGCGAATTGATATTTACCACCTACAGATAAAAATGATAAAAAGTAATAAGGTGATGTTTGAGTAATAAAATCAATAATATTAACAGCTTTGGAAATTATTCCATTAAAAAACATACTATTATTTGTACAAAATGTAGATAAGCTTTGTAAATTACTTAATTCAACAGGTGCAACTATTGTAGCTGTATTATTACCGTCAATTTTTTTATATATTTTAAATAAATACATTGCTAAATCTATAAATTGATTACTTGCGGCATTTGTATAATTAGAACCACTTAAACCAGCACTATATAAATCTACTTTTACACCTTGATCGTAGAATATATACAATTGCTTAGTTGTTGTTGGAAATGTTCCTGATGATGGCTCTTGGTATAAAGTGCCACTAGTAGCTAAAAATGTAATATCAGCAAAAGATGAATTATTATTACTACTATTTTGTAATGTTGAGTTGTTAGAAACAGTTACTTCTTGTTGAACACCTTCTAATGTACCTGTGCTAGCTGGATTATTAGTATTTATTTGTGTATTTAAAGTTGTAACTGTCCATTTAAACGTAAATAATGTTCTACCACTACTAATCTGTAATACATCTGAAAGAGTTGAACCTGTTAGAGGTGGAGTTAAAGCAGCAAATGTAGTATCTACTGTACCTACAGTTCTACCCCCTATAAGATTGTTATTGCTGTCAAATCTACCATTAAAACGAAATTCTGTAGTGCTTGGCATACCTAAAGCATTGAAATAAGCAGTAGTTACATTTGCCCCTGTTTCTGAATCAAAAACCTGAAATGTTGCATCAAATACAGTATTACTAGTATCACCAGTACCGATAGTTAATTCTTTAAAACCAGAAAAATCTACTGCTAAATTGGTTTTTCTTTCTAGAGTACTACCTGATGGCTTAACCACTGGATTTAAAAAAGTATATATATCATTACCGCAAAAAAGACCTGTACTATTTATAGGACATGTAGTAGGAGATGCAGCTAATGTTGCCGAGCTATTATAAATATTAGTTAATGTAATAGAAGAGGCATTATCTAAAAAAGCTAATTTATTTAATCCTGTGTAAGTAGTCGCTTTTGAAGCTGTACCAGCTATATCTCCTTGCGATATAACATAAAGTAGTTTTTGTACAAAACTTTCAGTACCTGCCTTAATTAGATTAGGTTGAATCCAAACACCACCAATATTATTAACTCTTTTACCAAAAACAATAGGTACTGTCTCACCTGCTTTTGCAATTTTTTGTTTTGTATCTAAATCACTATTAGGTTTTTTAAAATTATCTAAACTTTCATCTAATATTTGTGAATCTTGATTAACTTTTGATTTATCTTGTGATCTTGCTTTACCTAAACCACCTCTTGATGTAACAACACCTCCTATATATCTATTAGTACCCCTGACAAAACCTTTATTATCTAATAAATCACTAATGTTTCTTACAGTACTACCCATTTAATCATTCTCCAACATTTGTATTTTTAACAAATTTAATGGATGTGTAATAATAACAGCTTCTAAAATATTTTTTACTTTTTTATCGCCTGTTAAAACTACCTCATCTTTTGTCATGTAAACTCTTTTATTATTTATAACAAAGCCTTTTACATCTTCTACAGTTGTACCATCTTTCAATGTACATTTCATTTTTTGGGCATATAATGTTTTGTTCATATTGTAATAAACCTCCCCATCAAGTCACTACTAATACGTTTTGAAGGTATTTGTGCTTTTTGTTTTGATATAGCAGGGCTTACAGTCCATGTAACAGTTGTATCATTAAGTGAAGCACTATCTATAGTTCCTGTAAATCTACAAACTAAAGTTGCTGAATTACTAAATGTATCTTGACCTATTGATTGTATATAAAGTGATGCAATAACAAGACGATCACCACCTATAGCAGTATCTGTTAAATCTATTATATTAGCTGTTGCTGCTAAATTTATTGTCAAATTATTAATATTTGCAGCTTCAGTAGAGCTAAAACCACTTGCATCAAAAGCAAGATATGTAAAATTCATATTTTGATCTATAGCAGAATCTGCTGTTAGATTTTGTGCTGATTGATAAAAATTTTGATAGGCATTAGTTGGTGATCTTTTATTGTTACTATCTAATACGCTTGATTTATCAGCATAATATTCTAAAAAAGTTAAAATATCAAAATTAGCCATTTAAAAACCTAAAGCCCTTCTTGTTCTTAAATCTGATTGTAATAATGTCAATGTTTGATCAATACCACTTTGTACAGCACTTGCTAAATCATTCGTAGTAATAAAATTTGTACCATCCATTTGTGTTACGGCTCCTGTTGTAATATTTACATTTGGTGAAACATATCCACCTTCTGCAAACCTTGGTACTGCTGATGAACCTCTATAACCTGCTAAATAGTTTTTACTAAATTGTGCAGCTTTTCTTGCTGGTATAACATACTCACTACCTGCCTCACCTAAATAACTAAGTGTAGGACTTGTAACAACACCACCTAAAGCCATAGGTGTACCACTTTCTGAACCTGAACCTGAACCACTTTGACTTCTTAAACGTAAAAACTTTCTTAATGCCTCTATTCCTTTTTTGATAAAGGTAAGAAAATTCCTTATAGGAGCAGTTGCTGCATCAAAAACACTCTTAACAAAATCTGGAATAGCTTGTATTGCATTTTTTATTCCATCTACTGCATTATTAAATGCATTAGTTACAAATTCTTTAAATGTATTAAAAGGTTCTCTTATTTTGTTACCTATTGCTTCCATAATCATAAATACGCTTTCTTTCCAAGCACTAAAAAAGTCACGAATACCATTTATAGCTTCACCTATTTTATCTCTAGAAGCGTATATTTGCCCTGCAACAGTTCCAATAAGCTTACCTAAACCAATGATTGCAAGAATTACAGCCCCACCTATCAAAATTGGTGCGAATGCAGCTATAAAAGCAGTTATTGCAGGGGTAGCAGCCGCAAACGTAGCCCCTAACTTAATAGCAGCTATTGCTTTTATTGATATTGCCATTGCACCTAATAAAGGAACTATTGTTACTACAGTTGGTAGTAATAAAGCTAAAGCTATACTTATTGCTTTAACAGGTGCGGGTAATGCAGCAAATTTTTCAACACCTATTCCTATAATTTCTACTAATTTAGTAAGAGCAGGTAGTACAGCATCAGTTAATTGAATTTTCAATACATTAAATTTTTCGCCTAACAATGTAACTTTGTCATTAAAAGCAGCCATTTTTTCTGCATTCTCCTGTGAAAAACCTGAATTTATACCCTGTATTGCTGCACTACCTTCTTTAAGTAATGGTACTAATTTTCTACCTACACCACCTCCAAAAATTTCATTAGCGTTTGCTAAATTTAAGGTATCATCTTTTGTTTTACTCATTAAATCAGATATTTCTAATAACGCTTGATCCATAGATTTTAATTTCCCTGAACTATCAACTGCACTAAATCCGATACGATCGAAAGCCTCTTTTGCTGTACCTACACCATCTGATGCATCTTGCATATTTTTAGCAAGAACAGGAAATGCCCTTTGTAATGCCTTAAAATCTGTCCCTGCTAATTGTGAAGATATACGTAATTTATCTAGCATTTCTACAGAAACACCTGATGTAACAGATAGTTTTTGAAGCATATCGCCAAGTTCTAAAGTATCATTGACTAACTTTCCTAGACCAGCGACACCTATAGCAGGTGCTAAAGCCCTCAAAGCTCCAAAAGCATTACCAGCAGCCCCTTTTAGCTTGTTCATTGCTGCTGAAGTACTATTAGTAGTATTTTTTAATTTACCTAAGCCTTTTTCAAGTCCACCTATCTGATTTTGACCTTGTACCTGTGCTTTTATGGTATATGAGGTAGAAAGATCCATTATTTATTATCTTTATTTAATGTTTCTACTATTTTAGCTTCTAATACCTGTAAGTCAGCAAGTATTTCTAAAGGTTTCTTGATTTTTTTCTTTTTTAAATTAAAAATAAAAGCTATTGCGTTGTAATCAAGACCAAAAATAACACCCTGATCTATACGCCATTGTGTCTGAATATCTAAAAATATTTTTATTGATTGCCAATTACAAGGTAAAACCTCAAATACTCTTTCTTCTTCCTTTTTTTCTATGGGCTGATCGAATAGTACAGCATCATCTTCAGCAGTTTGATCAATAATACGATCACCGCACCAAAACAATGCAGCCCCTTCTAATTTTTTGTTTTTTGTTCAGTCACAATTTTCAAGTATTCAGCAACTAATATATTTGCTAGACCTGCTATATCTAAAACTTGTTTTTTTGTAGATTTTGTAAATACAACAGGTTCATTACCATCAGTTATTCCTTCCCACCCTACTAATATTTCATCTGCTATTAATAAATCACTAATATTAGTACCATCAATAATACCTTCTTTAAGTTCTTTTTCTTTTTTTTGTGCTTGCTCTCCTATTTCATTTATTCTTGATTGAGGTAAGATTTTAAATACAGCATCAAAAGTTTGCTCGTTTTGAATACCACCATCAGCAGGTGTATAAAACTTTATGGGATGCGTAAAAGTCGCTTCTTTTTTTAAGATAAACATAAAAAATTATATAATCTCTTCTAGGGTAAACCCTTTTCTACGACTTGACAACTAGGTATAAGCTAAAGAAAATTCATCATTACCTGCCGCTGTAGGTGTAGCGTAAAATGGTAAATTCAACATAGTAATTCCATCTGATTCTTCATATGTTGGCTGTCCTAAATCAGTTTGTGGACAACTAATATTAACTATATTACCCGCACCACCTGAATGTTGATATAAATTACCCCCTGTTGCTGTACCTTCTGCTAGTGAGAAAAAGTTTTTTGAGGAGAGCGTAGGCATTTCTACAACCATAGTTCCTGATGGCCTTCTATCAGTAATTAGTGCTTCTTTTGTACCGCCTACAAGTTCTCTATATATAACTTCATTAGCAAAATCAAGTTCCCATGACTGTAAAGCAGCGGCGAAACCAAATATCTCAAAACCTGTTGTATTACCATTTTTAAATATTACTGGTTCTGCTTGATTTGATTTTGTAACGGTTGGAAGTGCAGTATCTGTTATTGTAGATTTTATTCCTTGCATCTCAAAATTTATCATAGGTATTTCATTGACAGCGCAACTAATTGAAAAGCTACCTCTTGCTCCAAGAATTGCGTGTTTTACACCGTCATAGTTAACAAAAAATGTACAAGAATCCTGAGTAGCTAATGAAGCAGGTGTATAAGTAACAGATGTAGAGCTAACAACATTTGAACTCAAACCGCATGCCTTAAGAACTGGATCATATTTTGGCGCAACACCACTACTCCCAGAACCTACCATATAAACACCAAAACTTATATTGACTCTAGTGTTACTCAACAAAACAGGGTAGTTTCCAACATAT
>VTLG01000151.1_pt1 | contig 22208 bp, 18 predicted proteins | sample 4694571 | NCBI WGS metagenome assembly VTLG01 (sample SAMN12604809, study PRJNA352737) | marine metagenome | biome: ENVO:00000447; feature: ENVO:00000209|ENVO:00000569|ENVO:01000036; material: ENVO:00002151; isolation source: viral sequences binned using virsorter ... | reverse complement strand
GACGATACATATAACCTACAAAAATAATGGCACAACAGTCAACTAATAATCCTAGCTCACAAACCTTTCTGGGTAGGATTAATACTGCGACTAACGCTACTAATAACAGAGATTTGTACCTGAAATTGTTTTCAGGAGAGATGTTTACTGGCTTCCAAAGGGAGACAATAGCTAGAGATCTTGTTATGAAGCGTACACTTACCAACGGTAAGAGTTTGCAGTTCATCTATACTGGACGCACAAGTGCGGAATACCACACTCCAGGCAACAGTATATTAGGAAACTCTGACAAAACTCCTCCAATAGCGGAGAAGACAATTACAGTTGATGATCTACTCATCAGTTCTGCATTTGTCTATGAACTGGATGAAACACTTGCTCACTACGAAATGAGGGGTGAAATTTCCAAGAAAATTGGATATGCTCTTGCTCAAAAGTATGATAGACTTATCTTCAGAGCTATTGCTAAAGGTGCTAGACAAGCTAGCCCAGTATCACTTACAGGTTTCGTAGAGCCAGGTGGTACACAAATTCAAGTTGGTGCAGGTTCTGACGCTGACGATGCTCTTGATGATGATAAGCTCGTAACAGCATTTTATGATGCTGCTGCAGCTCTTGACGAAAAAGGAGTTTCTGATGATGGTCGGGTTGCCGTACTAAACCCACGTCAGTACTACGCACTTATAAAAGGAGCTGGCACTAACGGACTAATTAACAGAGACGTACAAGGTACATCTTTACAAAGCGGAAATGGTGTAATTGAAATTGCAGGTATCAAAATCTACAAGTCAATGAACGCTCCATTCTTCTCTAAGTATGGTACTAAGTATGCTCCATCTTCTGGTGCATCAGCTGGAACTGACCTTGCTACAAGCGATCCTGGAAATACAGGTTCATTCGTATCTGAAGGTATCGAAACAGCTAATACAGCTACAGGCAACAACTACGGAGCTCGTCAGAACTACGGTGCTGCCTCTAACTTTGCAAATACATGTGGATTAATCTTCCAGCGTGAAGCTGCAGGTGTAGTCGAAACAATCGGCCCACAGGTACAGGTAACTTCTGGCGATGTGTCAGTTGTATATCAAGGTGATGTCATCCTAGGAAGACTCGCTATGGGAGCAGATTATGTAAACCCAGCTGCATGTGTAGAATTGTTCGCAGGAACAACTACAAAGCCATCAGCTTTCTCATAATTATTCATTTATACGGGGACTTCGTGTCCCCCTTTTTTTATGGCAGTAATATCTTATGGAGTGTCTACCGAACTAGATGCTGTAAACTCAATCCTGATGAGCGTTGGAGAATCCCCAGTTAACACTTTACAGGTGCAAAGCCCTGAGGTGGCTATAGCACAGAAGACTCTAAGGCAAGTCTGCCGTGAGATACAAACTGAAGGATGGTCATACAACACAGAGAATGAGTATCCTATTGACCTTGATACAAACAATCAATGTATCATTCCTAATAATGTCTTACAAATAGATCTTAATATTTTTCAACACGGGAAAGATTATGATGTTGTTAGACGTAGTGACAATGGTGTGATGAAAATATATGATAAAAAAGGACATACATTTACCTTTACAAATTGTAGTAAATTATATTTTGATATTATATGGATGATAGATTTTGAAGATCTACCACAAATATTTAAAGATTATATAACCGCTAGGGCTGCTAGAATAGCCTCTAACCGTATGGTAAACAACCCACAGTCATCTAAGCTATTAGAAACAGATGAAGCAGCTGCAAGGGCTGCAGTGTTAGAGTATGAAACTAAACAAGGAGACTATAATATATTTAGTGATTATAATTATGACCACGATGCTAACTCTACCTATAGACCATTTAAAGTATTAAGAAGAATGTAATGGCAACAATTAATCAACGTATCCCAAACTTTCTAGGGGGTGTATCTCAACAACCAGATAAAATAAAATTTCCAGGACAGTTAAGGGTATGTGATAATGCCGTTCCAAATATAACATTTGGTTTAACCAAACGTCCTGCAGGAGAACAAGTTAAGTCTTTAGCAAATGCAACAGCAGGTGGTTTTTGGTATGAGATTTTAAGAGATGGAGATGAAAAATATTTAGTACAAATTACAGAAAGTAATGTAGGATCTAACCCTGCTGTACATCCTATTAGAGTATGGAATTTACAAACTGGTGCTGAACAGACTTTAACAAATGCTGCTAATGATACTATTTTTAACTATCTTAATGGTGCTACATCTCCATATGCAATAACGTCAATACAAGATTATACTCTTATAGCTAACCCACAGCAAACTGTAGGTACTACTGGAAATACATTTTCACCTATTAACAGTGGAGACTATGCTTATGCAAGGCTTGATACTGTTGCTTATAATACTGAATATGTTTTATATAGTGGTACTGCACCAAGCCCCGTCACACATTATAGAGTTACTGCTATAGAGGTTGACCATCTAAACAGTAGTGGAAATCCAGAAGGTCAAACATGGACAGAATCCCATGACGATTCACGTGAGGCAGGACAGGCACTTTGGTCATTTTCATCAAGTGCCACTAATACTGCAATAGTATCTAGCGGTACAGTAAATAGTAATTGCGTTGATATAGAAGGTAGTTTAGTAGTTAATGGAAATGCCTTTGTTACATCACAGGAAAAAAATTTCCAACCATCAAGTAGCACTGATCCTGCTAACTTTTTAGGTTATACACAAACTTACCATACACGTTATACTGCTACTGTAACTTTAACTGATGGAGGTATAATAAAAGAAACAAGTGAAAGTACTGCACTAGATAAAAAAATCCGTATAAATTTAGAAGGTGAACCATTTTTAATTAAAGTTACTGGTGTTGAGCCCATTACAACATATGATACTGTAAGTAATATAGCTTATTTTAAAACACCTAAGAATCCTGATAATGGCCCACTTAGTATGAGCACAATTTTACAAGGACTCAAGACTTCTGTAAACAGTGATTTAAGTAACGTAACTGCTGAAGTTATAGGTAGTGGTTTATATTTACATGGTAGTTCAGCTCCTAGTGTAAACTTTCTTGGTGGTGCTGTAAATGAAAATATGAGTGTTATAGGTCAGAAAGCACAAGATATTACTAGGCTACCTGCTATGTGTAAACAAGGTTATGTAGCACAAATATCTAATACTGCTGATACAGATGTTGATGATTACTATGTTAAGTTTGAAGCTACCAATGGCTCATCAGGTGTAGGTAGTTGGGAAGAGTGTGTAAGACCACATAACTTTGCTGGGACAACTGCAGCTGATGCTATGGTCGCAGGATTAGATCCCGCAACAATGCCACATGCTTTAATTAATAATCGTAATGGAACATTTACCTTTGCTAGATTAACTGAGACCTTTGCTACTTCTCAAAATAATGATAATTATTGGAAAGATAGACAAGTAGGTGATAATGATTCAAACCCATTTCCAACTTTTAACGGAAATGAAATACAAAATATGTTCTTTCATAGAAACAGATTAGCTTTAGTTTCTGGCGAACAGGTTGTAATGTCTAAACCTGGAAATTATTTTGACTTTTTTATAGTATCAGCTATTACTTTTAGTGATGATAACCCTATTGACATTACAATGAATGATGTCAAACCTGCATTTATTAATCATTCTCTACCTATAAATAAAGGTATGGTTTTGTTTAGTGATAATGGTCAGTTTTTATTATTTACAGAGTCTGATATATTTAGTCCTAAAACTGTTAGAATTAAAAAAGTATCTAGTTATGAATGTGATGCAAGTATTAAACCTGTAGACTTAGGTACATCGGTGTTATTTACATCTAATGTTTCTTCACATGCAAGAGCATTTGAGGCTACGATTTTAGATGATGATTCTCCACCAAATATAATAGAACAAACAAGAGTTGTACCAGAATTTTTACCTAAAGACATAACAATGTCTGCAAACTCTACAGCTATAGGTATAACAAGTTATTGTAAGAAAGGTAGTAAAACAGTTTATCATTATAAGTATTACAATGCAGGTAATGAAAGACAACAATCTGCATGGTACACATGGTCATACGCTAATACTGTACAACATATGGTTTACACTGGTGGTAATTTTTTTGTTGTCTTATATGATGGAAATGCTTATCAGCTTGTAAGGCATGAGTTTGTTACTGATATTAGTAATACTTCTGTAAGTAGTGGTTATACGGTAGGTGGTTTATCAACTAATGTTGGCTCACATTTACATACTACTAGAGGAATTGAAGCTTGTTTGGATTTAGCAGTTATTACTGGAGTCCTACATGTTGATGCACATAGTGTTGCAGCTAGTGGTAGTACTTTAGCATATGAAAGATTTGGTAGATCTGGTACAACAGCACCAACTTGGCCAACTTTAACTGATTTAGTTGTTGTTGGTTTATATGGAAAAGATAATAACAATGTAGATGTAGCTGGTATGGTTTTTCCTGTAGATGAATTAGATGGAACTAAAGTAAAAGTGTTTAATAGTGGATTAAGTTTAGGTGCTTTAACTGGTGTTTCTGGTGCAACTACTCCTCATACTGCTCATTTTGCTATTGGTTATAAGTATAAAACTACTATTGAGTTACCTAACTATTATCTTAATGTTGGTAATAATGTGTACGATACTAACGGTGACTTACGTATATCTGGTATAAATTTTGAATTAGGTTTATCTGGCCCTATGGAGTTTCATCTTACATCTCCATTTAGCTATACAGATGCTAGTGGTAATGTTACAAAAGACATAGATGATTATATACAATATGAATCTGGAATTACTACTAATTTAAGTCAGTTAAATACTGTACCTTCAGAATTAGATAAAAGTGTAAGAGTACCAATACAACGTAAGAATAATAAATACAATTTACAAATACAAATACCAGACCCATTTTCCACCGCCATAATCTCAGCAAGCTGGGATGGCAACTACAACAACAAAAGACATGTACGAAGGTAAGTATATTCAGCCTTGCACTCCAGAGTTAGCTTTGGAGGTAGGGCTGAACTTACGCTATGAAGATAGGCGTGAGGCAGAAGAAACTACAGGATTAACTGCAGAGGCTTCTATTATTGAATCTTTTTTTAATTCAACTTATTCTGTATTTTTTAAGGTTCCCAACGGCAAGGCTGCTGGAGTGGCGGGAGTGACTCCACATAATGTAATATGGATGTTATGCACTGATGCTAGTACAGAGTATCCACATACATTTGTGAAGGAAGCAAGACGCTGGGTAGATAGTCTACTCAATCCTTATTTAATGAACCAAGCAGATATGAGAAATGAATCACATATAAAATTACTTAAATTATTAAAATTTACCTTTGTTAATTACCATGTTTATAATGGAGTACCCCTTATACAATTTATAAAACCATGTGCGAACCATCCATAGTTCTGGGTGCAATCTCTGGTGTAGGTAGTGCGGTTGCAGGTATTGCAGAACAAAATAGACAGCATCGAGCACAAGTTGATGCAGTCAATCGTTCTAATGCTATAGCTCGCCAAAAATATCTTAACGATATTCAGATCTCAGCATTTAACGATCAACGAAAAGGTGAAGTATTTACAGCTCAGTTACAAGCTGATGCAGCTTCACGTGAACGTTTCTTTAGACAAAAAGAGGTAAACCAACTAGAGGCAAACAGAGCTAGCGAATCGGCTCAAGCCGAGTTACGAGAAAAAGTAACAGAAAGCATGTTCCAAAGTCAAGAGTCATTAGCTAAAGCTATACAGGCTCAAGGAACAGTACTCGCAAGCGGGCAGCAAGCGGGGCAATCATTATCACTTATGTTAGATGATGCGGAAAGACAGATGGGAATGAAACAAGCCCAATTAGACGCATCTATATTTGACGCAACAAGATCTTATGGTCTGAAACAATTTGGTATTAACTTAGACCAATACTCAGCAGATAGCGGAGCATACAATGCTATTACTACTTCTGCAGCTGTAGCACCTTCTGCATCATTTAAAACCATTGAACCAATTAAACAAGAACCACCTTCAAAACCATCTATACTTGGGCCACTACTTGGTGGATTTAGTACAGGTGTAGGTGTATATGGAGATCTTAAAAAGTAAATCATGGCATACAAAAGGCAAACAAGCTTTACTCCTTTTAATCAGAAACGTCAAGTTGTTGACGAATCTAAAGAACTCAAGTATTTAGCTAAGGCTTTAGAAGGGGAAAGGAAAAGTGTTGTTAAAGACTTTACGGTTGCAAGCAACCAACAAATAAACGAGATGGGTCGTATAGACACACTCTCAGCAAAGAAAGACGCCTATGAAATTCAACAATTAGCAAACTTTAGTAAATCATTAAACAGTGCTTTACAAGTAGGCTCTAGAGTATTAGGTGGACAATATATTGACAATCAGGAAGCTAAAGGTGCTAAGGCATTTGCTGATGATCCAGTTGATGTAGATCAATTAAAAATTGAAATAAATACATTAAGAGAAGAAAATTTAGATGCACTTGATGATATAGAAGCTGCATCTAAAAAAGATCATTTACTTAGTTTAGAAGAAAAACTACAACTACACCAAGCTCGTATGAGACGAGGTTCATTTGGTCATGGTTATACAAGAGCATATCTACAAGAAGTAGGTAATGGATTCTTACCACATCTTATGCAAGAAACTTCTAGTGGTGAGAATTGGTATAAACAGCCAGATGTAGATGATAATGGTAATGTTATAGAAGGCACTGGAATTAGATTTAAAGATTATAACGGTCAGACGTATGAAACTAAACGTTTGATGGAAGATAAGATTTTAGATAATTATAAACTAAATAATAATTTAACAGGTATTAAAGCAGATTGGGAAAACAAATATGTTAATGACCCAGCTAAAAAAGTATTAAATAAATGGTCTGCACAACAACTACAAAATTCTATAGTTGAAGAAGCTAGATTACAACGTGAAGGTTTTTCTAGAGAAATTGGTCTTGATATTAATGAGTGGACTTTTAAAGATGTTATAGCTCCTGTAAAAGAAGGAGAAGAGGGCTATGAAGATTATATAAAACAAACACAAGCAATTACAAGTATGCAAAATAATATACAGATTTTTATGAATCGTGTACCTATTGCATATGCTAATGGTGGAACTCCAGACGGACAAACTGCTAATCAAGCATCAACAGCATTACTAAAGAAAGTTCTTACAAACGGTTTAGTTGAAATGACAGACGACAAAACCCGTAATTTTTTAATAGATTCTATATTAGGTAATGAGTCTAAAGGTATCAAACCAATGATTTTTAAAACAAGCGTTGGAAATAAACCTTTAACATTTTTTGAAACTTTTGATAAAAAAGCTTTTGAACTAGATGTAATGAATCAAGTAGTTGAAGCTAGAGAAAATAAAATCAAAGAAAATAAAAGTCGATTAACTACCAGTATGTATGAGGCTTTAATTGAATTTAGATCTGGCGACACAGCTGGTAACTATAGATTATTAGAAGAAAAATATAAAGAAATTACTTCTGATGATTATTTTGCAGCAGATACACCACACGGTAAAAACATTATAACCTTGTATGATGCTGCTTTTGAACAGACTATTAGTAAACAATTATCAACTGTTGACTCTAAAGAAAAAGCAAAAGAGTTAGTATCTCAATGGGGTAAAGTCCCTGTGTCTGTAGCTATTAAAAATGGTCTAAATGATGAAACTATAAGCCTTTATCAAAAAGAAGGACTTATATTAGCAGATGATTATACTCACTGGATAGATGAAAATAAAGGTGACTGGCAAGCTAAAGTAAAAGATATTAGTGATACTTACTTAACTAGATTAACTGGTGGTAAAACATCTAATGCTAATTATAAAGTTAATAGTGGTGCATATGAATTAGCTGCATCAACATTATCATCTAAAACTTTTTTAAAACAAATTAATTCTTACCTTAATAATCCAGAATGGGTAGCACAACAAGAAACAGATGATTTTAATACATTATTTGGTAATGCTGTGGATGCTGCACATAGTAATATTATAGCTGAAATACCTGTAGTAACAAATACAGATGTAAATGTACGTAAGGCTAGTTGGTTATATGCTGATGGTTATGGTATTTCAAATTTCAAACCAGGTAATGATGCTAAGTTTGATATGCCTACAAAATGGAGTAATGATAAATATAAAGAAGAACTTACAGTATTAGATAAAGGTAATAAACTTAATGAAGGTATTGCAAATTGGTTAAAAACTGATGAATCTGGTGAGGGTGTTTTATCTGGTAAATTATTAAGTAGTCAATTAGGATCTACTATAGATGAATCTCAATTAGAAGTACTTTTAAATGGTACACCTATAATTGAAGGTGATAAGGTTACTTATAACTCACTTCCTCAATGGGCTGTTGCAGCTTCTAAAGAAGATAGTAATGGTATAACTGCATTGCAAATATGGAACGCTGATAGAAAAGCTCATGGTAAAGAAGAAATTACTGTAGATCAACTTGCTCCTTATTTACAATCAGCAAATAATTTTGTAAATACATTATCTAAAGATGATAAAATCTTAATACAAAATGGAAAAGTAGAGATTGTTTTTGATAAAAATAATTTAATTTCTGTAGAGTATCTTACTAATGCAATGAATAGTTTTGAAGATCTTGATATACCTGCAGCTAAAGTTATGGAATTAGCAAACGATTTAAAGATTGATTATGATTTATTGTATAATGCTAAAGGAGAACCTTTAGATTCTGGTGTACCATTAATGGATAAAATTAAACGTAATTATTTTAATGATTTATTAGCAGAAGCTACAAAAGGTGCTACTAATAAACAAGAAGCTTTACAAAATTTTTATTCATTAGCAAGTGGACAATCAAAAAGTAGTTGGCAAAATAGCCGTACTACAGAAAATAAAGGTTTAAAATTTATTGAAGCTTACAATAGTAATGGTGGTGAGTTAGCTGGTTATGATATTGCTTATGCAATTAAAGAAGATCCAGAGTTAAAATCTTTAATAAAATCAACAAAATATATGGATACAGATCTAGATAAGTATCTTACCATAGACTTTGTAGAAGGTATTGAAGCGAAAGAACTAGCTAGGTTAGAAAACAAAGCCAAAGAAACATTAAGCTGGGATGATTACTACGATTATAAAACTAAAGATCTTACTGCTAATTCATTAGAATCTATAGAAACTAAAATATCAACTTTAGAAGCTACTCGTGGTGATATAAACTTTGCAACAAATAGTAAAGGTGATTTTATTTATTCAGAAGCTAAAGAGTTTGATAGAACTATGTCAGAATTAACTTCTCAAAAAAACATTATTAGTCTAATGGAAGGTGGAGTAGGTGATACTGATTGGGGATTAAGAGCAGCTATAGACGATAATAAAGTAGGTAGAGCATGGCTTGAAAGAATATTTAGTACTCCTGGAATTATTGCTGCTATACCACGTTGGACTAAAGATTTCCGTGTTATCAGTGATATTGAAAATGCTTTAGAACCTGGAGAACTAAGTGCTATGAAACAATTAGCTGCTAAAAATGCTGGTTTATCTGGTGTACCAGATTCATTAGAAATGTCACTTACATTTCCTAATATTAAAAAAAAGCAAGAAGAAGCATACATCACAGAGTTTTATAAACTACTACTAATTCACCCTAAATTCTATACAGGAAATACTTATGGAGTCGATTGATATAATAGATGAACTAAATAATGACATACCCGAAGAAGAAGTCCTTTATGATGGATATGCCTCTGGCACAGCGGGTATGCAAACCAGCAATGACCTTGACAATGCAGAAGCCATACTAGCTAACCAAGAGTTTCAACAACAAAAAGCTTCTAAACAACAACAAGCTTTACAAGATCAAGGTGCATTACCAGATGGTTTTGGTAATTTTATTGGTGAAACGGCTAAGGCAATAGTTGGTGGTGGTGCTGATGCAATCGACAGTGTTGGTAGTTTTTTAGATTTATCTGGAGATACCCTTAAAACAGGTGTCAATGCCATAATGGGTAGGCAAGATGACAAAAACAACCCATTTTCAGATCAATATCAAGCAGGTGCTTGGTGGGATTTAGATGATAATACTGTACCAGAAAACAACTCTGGATATGGTAAATTAGTTAGAGGTTTAGTTGAGTTTGGTTTACTGACTACTGTTACAGGTGGTATTGGTGGTAAAGTTGGTGCTGTTACTAAACTATCTAAAGTTGGAGCTAAAATAGGTAAAGGTATTTATAAAGGTTCTAGAGCTGCAGGTGTAGGTAGACAAGGTTCAAAAGTTATTAACTATGTATCTAAACTACCAAATGTAGCAGTTCAAGGTTCAATAGCTGATGCTATAATGCAAAGTTCTGAGATTGGTAATATTGCTAATCTTGTTAATGAACATGCTCCTTGGGTTCCATTTTCAGAAGCACTAGCAGTTGATCCAGAAAAAGATTCAGCTTGGATTTCTAGAATGAAGTCTGTAACAGCTGGAGCTGGTATGAATTTGTTAGGTCATTTCTTAGGTACTACGGTACGTATGACATGGAAAGCACATAAAGCTGTAAGAAAAGGTATGCCTGTAGATGAAGCTAATGCTAAATTTAGTAAAGAGGGGCAACAAACAATGGATGTCTCTACTGCTAAAGACGTAGTAGCTTTTGATGGTATGAAGAAACTAAGCGAACAAGATAAAAGAGGTATGCTTGGTAGAGATTTTAGAAGAGAATATAATGAAAAATATTTAAGTAGTGAAAAACCTGAACCTCCTAGTCTTGAGGAATTTCAAGCAATGCGAGAATCTGGTATACCTGCAGAAAAAATAGACATGGGTGAGGGTATTTCTGATATTGAAGAATACTTAAGAATACGTGACGGTGGTATGCCATCTGAAAGTACGTTAAGAAAATTAGAAGACTTACATCCAAGTATGGATATAGGACTTATGTCTGATGCTGCTATACGTGAACAAGCATTAATTGATTTTGATAATTTAGCTAATAGAATAGGACAACGTAAAGGTGATAAATGGAATGATGAGATGAACGCAAGTTTATCACAATTAGCAGACTTAGCAGCCTATGGGCCAGATAACTTTGTTGATTGGATGAAACATAGAGATGTAGAAAAAGCTACATATCGTCCATTTGGTCAAGGTACTCCTAGAGAGATAGTAGAGCGTAACCTTTACGAATCTGATTTTAGTATGCGTAATATAGATGATGTTCCTCATAGTGCTAGTCCTTTAACAACTGAAGCAGCTTTTAAAAAATTAACTAGAGGTGATGTTTCAGTACAACAATATTTAAAAGAAATTGTTGACACATTATCTACAGACATTTTTAGAAAAGGTCAAGCTTTAGATAGCTTAGGTCGTAAGATGTCTAGACAACAGATACAATATCTTATTCTTAGACAAACTGATGATTTACATTCTATATTAGTTGCAGGTGGTAAAGACGTAGCCGATAACATGAGACGTTATCTAACAAATAACGATCAAAATAGAATTATGTGGATGCATGACGGTGAGGCTATTGTCACAATGACAGCCCCGCAAAAGGCAGCATCACAGCTACTTGTGTATACCCTTGGTAAGCAAATAGAATCTATTGCAACTGCAGCTGATACTTTAGGTAAACAAGCTGATAGACCACTTATTAATCGTCAATTAGATCAAATCTATGACATGATTAATGTCTTATTATTAGAGCAAAAAAAATTAGCATACATGAGTGGTAACACACTACTACAACAAAAAAACTTTGTTTTAGATGATTATGTTAGAAAAAGTGTTGACGATGGTATAAAGCAAATTGTAAGTGACCAAGCTGCATATAATACATATTTACGTAAAATATCAAGAGAAATGGGGCCACAAAAGTTAGCAGATCTTGTTGAGATGCACAGGCTTTCTGGAGGAGTAGTACAACGTTTAGAACATATACATGAGTATTTAGAACGTTTTGCAATGAACCCATTAAAACCTAGTAGTATAAAATTTAGAAAACTAGCAACTCGTGTTAACGGAGAATATATTACACCTAGATTTATGAAAGAACTTAGTTCTGTATATTATAATTCTTTATTAAGTAATATCACCACACCATTCAAAGCTATTTTTAGTACAAACTTAATTGCTACCTTACGTCCAGCAATGGCATTTTTAGGTGCAACAAGTAGGTTTGATAAGAAAGAAGCTATGATTGCATTAACACAATTACATGGTCTTGCAGATATTTATAAAGAAAGTCTAAGTATGTTTAAACATAACTGGGACTTAGGTGTAAACAGGCAAGCACAGACTTATGCTGGTAAATTTAATTTAGACAGTGATTTAGCTCAGTATGCAGCGTTAGAGAAATACTACAATCAGTATGGTACTTCAGCTGATAAAGCTGCTTATAATGCTCTTAAAGGTATTATTGATTTTAACACAAGTCCTTTTGCTAGATATAGTGTAAACTTAATGGGCTCTGGAGATGCTGCTGCACGTACCCTTATAGGTCGTTTAGAAATGCGTCAAAGAGCTGCACGTAAAGCAATAGAAGAAGGTAATACCAGTTATTGGGATGTGTTTGAGTATGCTAAAAAAAATGAGTCAAATTTTAGGGACGAAATTTTTGTCAAATCTGACAATAGATATGTAGTGTCTGATAAAGCTGCTGAAATGGCTGGTAATGATGCTGCACTTACAACAGCGTTACCAGAGAATTTAAAGGTATTTGAGACCCTACAACGTTTACCTGGAGGACAGTTTTTCTTCCCATTTGTACGTACAAGTTATAATGCTTTACGTTTAACTTTTGCTCATACAGAACTAGAAAGGTTTACTAGGCGATATGATGACATCATGAATGGTAAAAACCTTGATGCTTATGGTATAAGACCAGAAGACCTCGCAGGTGCTCAAGCATTGATGAGAGGACGTATGACAGCTGGTAATGCTATAGGTGGTCTTGCTTACTATTTAGCTTTAAATGGTAAAATAACAGGTGATATGCCATTTGATAGAGAAGAAAGAGAACAATGGAAGTCTAATCAAATACAACCTAACTCATTTAAGTTTGGAACTGAAGAAAAACCAGTATATGTGTCATATAGAAACTTAGAACCATTTAATACAATACTTTCAGTTACCTCAACTTTTGCAACTAACACACATTTGTTAGGTGAAGATGAACGAGATAACATGACTCAAAAAATTGCATTTATGTTTGGTTCAGTTCTTGTGGATAAATCTATGTTTGCAGGAGTTGATGATTTAATAACATTAATGAACGCAGATAGTTCTGGAGCACAGATTACTAATACTATGGCTGGTTTAGCTAGAAGAAGTTTACCTTATTCTGGTTTACTAGCAGGTCTTGGTAATATGATGCAAGCTCATGAAGTAGAAGCTAATACATTTTCTGAGCTTATGTTTAAAAGAGATTTAGCATTAAAACAAAGTTTACCTGCTAAGTATGATATACTTTCAAAAGATAGAACTGGTAAAAAATTTGTACCTAATGCTAATATACCTTTATTAAGAATTTTTAATGCAATTAGTCCTGTAGCTATTAATTTAACTGAAGGTGATCCAGTAAAAGAAGCTTTAATGGATATTGGATTTAATTTACCAGATGAAGTTACACAATATAATGGTGAACCTTTGACTAGCTTTGAAAGATCAGAACTACAAAGAATTTTATCTATGGACGTAGACTTTAGAAGAGATTTAGAAATAATTACGAAAGACCCTGATTGGTTAGCACAAGTAAAAGAGTATAAAGATAGAGGACTTCTTAACAGAGATGGTGCTCGTGTATCTAAAACTCAATTTTATAATGCAGTAAGAACAATATTTACTGAAGCTAAAGATCGTGCTATGCTTAAACTAAGAGCACAGTACTCTGATTTAGATAATAGATTAAATCTTTCTGAATATAAAACAAACTTAACTCAACAAAGCGGATTTGCTGCTGTAGAGTATTTAATCAACGAGTTTCCAAAATAATACCAATCCTATACATTGATTATCAATGGCAGTTACAACTAAAAAACAATTTCCTAACGCAGTGGGTACAAATGGACAGTCAGCAACTGTCTTTACCCCCGTAGGAATACAACTAAATAACCAAGATGATCTAGATGTTTATGTTACATTGTCGGGTGGTACTAGAGTGCTACAGCTACGCCAAGCTACTGGTAGTACTGCACAGTCTAATCACCCACAGGTAAACAACACAGACGGATTATACTTCCCTGCAGTTTCAGCAGGTACAACTTTATATAACTACCAACTTTCCACTGATAATAACACCATTACGTTTAGCACTGCTCTACCGACTGGAGCAACAGTATTTGTTGAGCGTAGAACAAGAGATGCAGACAGTTCATATACAACTTTTGCAAGTGGCAGCACTATAAGAGCCACAGATCTTAACAACTCCTCTACTGAGTCTAATTTTACAGCACAAGACGGTAGAAACAAAGCATTAACTATAGAAGGTGTTTTGTTTCGAGGAGATCAACCAAGCACAAATTTTGTTACATCAGATCATATTGTAGCTGGTACAATCGTTACATCTGATTTAGCTAATGATTCTGTAACAGCAGATAAAATACCTAATGATACAATAAACTCTGAGCATTATGCAGCTGGTTCTATAGATACTGAGCATATTGCAAACGAAAATATAACTACAGCTAAACTAGCTCCTGATGCTGTTACATCCGCTAAACTAGCAGATAATGCAGTTAATTCAGAACATTATGTAGATGGTTCGATAGACCTTGTACACATGTCAGCTGATTCAGTTGACAGCTTTCAAATTGTAGATGGTGCTGTTGACCATGTACATTTAGCTGCTGACATAATAGATGGAGATAATATACAAGATGATGTTGTTAACTCTGAGCACATAGCTGCTGGAGCTTTAGATAACGAGCATTATGCTGCTGGATCTATAACATCTGATAAATTAAATGGTGCAACTGTTGTTACTAACAGTGAGCAGGCAGCATCTACACCAAACGATACAAGTTTCTTTACAACTGCTGCTGCTGAAGCTAGATATTTTAACGCATCAACTGGAGAAACTATTAAAGATGGTCAAACATTTCCAGATAACGACACAACTATTGCTACAACCGCAGCTATCAATGACAGGATAATTGACCTTGTTGATGATGTAGGTGGCTTTGTACCGATAGCTAATGAAACAAGTTTTCCTACATCTAACCCTGATGTAAATGATGGAGCTGGAACTATAGTTTCAGTATCCGCAGCATCTACTAACTTAGTCCCAAGTGGAACTACAGTTACGATTGCCAATGGTAGAGGAAGTGGATTAGCAGTTATTATTACTGGCGTATCTGCAACAATACCTTCTGGTTTTGGATTCTTAGTAGAAACAACAACTACAGATCATACATACGCATTTCATAGATTAGTACCAAAAGCAACAGAGGTCACAACTGTAGCTGGTAAAGCAACAGAAATAGGCTTACTTGGTACTACTGCTGTTGTGCAAGATTTAGCAATACTTGGTACAGCAGATGTAGTTGCTGATTTAGCAATACTAGGTACTAACGATGTTGTAGCAGACCTAAACACATTAGGTACTGCTGATGTAGTGGCAGATTTAAATACATTGGGTACTGCTGATGTAGTCAATGATATGAACATATTAGGTACTTCAGCTAACGTGACAGCGATGGATAACTGCTCAGGTAGCATCGCTAGTATCAATAACGCATCAAGTAACTTAAACTCTATAAATAACTTTGGAGACACATATCAAGTATCAGCCAACAACCCATCAACAGATGGTGGTGGTAATGCACTTGCTGCTGGAGACTTATACTTCAACACTTCTGCAAACGAACTAAAAGTTTATAACGGTAGTGCCTGGCAGGGTGGTGTAACAGCTACAGGTAACTTTGCAGTAACAACTGGTAACACATTTACTGGTAATAATATATTTACTGCTCATACTACCCATAACGACAACGTAAAAGCTCTGTTTGGTACAGGGTCAGATCTTGAAATATATCATAATGGAACAAACTCGCATCTTAAAGCAACTAATGGTGCTTTTGTTGTAAATGCTAATCAATTATATCTACAGTCGTTAACTGAAAATTATTTAGCTGCCACAGCAAATGGATCAGTAGAACTCTATTACGACAATTCTAAAAGGTTTGAAACTGGAAGTTATGGTACAGATACTATTGGTCAAGCTACTGCTGTAATCCATAATTTATATACAGGCGGTACTAAAAGAGCGGGTTTTCGTGCTGATAATGCAAATACATTTACAATAACTGATGCTCAAGGTCATAATTTCTTTTTAGGTCAGAAAGATGCACAAGTAGAGCTATATCACGACAACACTTTAAGGTTTAATACTCATGCTTACGGAAGTAAAATTACTGCTGCTGGTGCTGAACCTCATGGTCAAAATGCTATTAGTCGTGCTGCATTAAACATATCAGGTCAATTTGGTGGTGGTCTTGTTTTAGATGATTTAGGTAATGGAGGTGTAACTCATTATTTAAGTGGTGCTGGTGCTGTTTACAACATAAGTACTACTACTTCTGGTAATAACCCAGAAAAAGCTATTGAGATAAATAGAAATAACAATGTAGAACTCTATTACGACAACAGTAAAAAGCTAGAAACAACCTCAACTGGTGTATCGCTTACTGGATCTTATTCAGCATCCTATCATTTTCTTCCTATTACTACTAATAATTCTGATTTAGGATCATACGGTTTACGCATGCGTCATGTATATCTAGCTGATGATGGAAAATTCAGAGCTGGTAATACTGATGATTTACAAATTTATCACAATGGACTGGGTAGTTTTATTACTAACACTACTGGTGATTTAGACATCACTAACACAGGTGATGATATAAATATTACTGCTATTGATGATATTAGGCTTAAACCACAAAACGGAGAACAGGGTGTAACTGTTATAGGCAACGGAGCCGTAGAACTCTATTACGACAACAGTAAAAAGTTAGAAACAACCTCAACGGGCGTAGAAATTCCTATTAGTGTTAATGGACAAGGTATGCAACTATCTTCCTCAACCAGCACTTATGGACAAATAGATTTTGATGCAAATAGAGGAGCTAGTAACCAACATCTAGGTCGTATAAGAGGTCTTTGGAACGGTACTGAAGTAGGTATGATTTCTATACAGTCAGGAACTGATACTACTAATAAAGATGATGGATATATTGGATTTAGAACTAGAGTATCTGGAGGTTCTTTAACTGAAAAATTCCGAATTACATCAGAGGGTAACGTAAGGCTAGTAACAGATACAGAACTACAAATAGGTGCTAGTCAAGATATACAGATATATCACGATGGATCGAACTCTAGGCTAGAGAATAATACTGGTTCATTTATTGTAAAAAACAAAGCACAAGATGGCGACGTACAGATTCAAGGAAATGATGGTGGAAGTAATATTAATTTGTTGTCTTTTGATACCTCTGAGGCTGGAAATGCAGAATTTTCTGGAGATATTAAACTAACTGATGGTAAAAAGGCTAAGTTTGGATTTTCAAATGACTTAAGTTTAGGTCATGTTTTTATTAATAATAGTCACAATGGTGTTATTAATAATGCTACAAATGTTCTTTTCATAGAGTCAGATAATACTACGTTCAGAGATAAGAGTGGTCAGGGTGCTGAAACATTATCATCATTTGTAAAAAATGGAGCTGCTTCATTATATTATGACAATGTTAAAAAGTTTGAGACTACAAGTGCTGGTGTAACAATCACAGGTGACGCTTCTATAGGAAGCATCGTTCAAGGAGATTTTAGATTTAAAGAAGCTGGAAGTGGTACAACCAGAGTCCATTGGAGAAGTGACGAGGGAGATCTTCTATTTACTGATGACTACAAAGCTTCGTTTGGATCTAGTGCAGATTTAAAAATTCGCCATAACGGAACCAATAGCTACATTGATAATAATACTGGTTCTTTACTTCTAAGAACTAATGTAGATTCTGATGTTGGTGGTGATATTTTCTTAAAACCACATGACAACGAAGACGGTCTTATAGTCGTCCATGACGCAGGTGTTCAGCTGTATTACGATAATGTGCAAAAGTTTAGAACCTCAAGTATTGGAACTACTACTACAGGAAACGCTGTTTTTAACGGTGTTACTGGTGGTAATTCTATGCAAATAAACTTACCAGACGGAAACAGTGACAGTGTATTAATAAATGGTGGATCTTCTCAAGGTAGAACTACACTTAGAATACAAGCTGGTAACGCTACATCTGGTAGTTCTACAGGTATGAGATGGGCTCATTCAAGTACTACAGATGTTGGTCAAATATTTATAGATAATGCTAGCAGTCATTTTAACATAATGAATACTGTTCAAGGTAATGATATACGATTCCATACTAGCAGTAGTGAAAATAGTAGTGGATCAGTACACGTTGCGTCTATTACTAATAGAGGTGCTATTCAAGGATCAGGTGATAGTTATACAAGACCTGCCTATTCATTTACTAACGATACTGATAGTGGAATGTATCGTAGAAGTAGCAACGTAATTGGTTTTGCTACTGCTGCCAATGCTAGGTATTTTATGAGTGGTGGTGCTTTTGCTCCTAATCAAGATAACGCAGACGACTTAGGTGGTTCAAGTAATAGATGGGATGATGTTAGAGCTACAAACGGTAATATTCAAACATCAGATAGAAATGAAAAAAATACAATTACTGCAACTGATTTAGGTCTTGACTTTATTAATAAATTATCTCCTGTTTCATATAAATGGAATGAAAGTAATAAAAATGAAAGTAAAGTTGGTAAAAGAACTCATTATGGTTTAATTGCACAGGATGTAGAAACTATACTAAAAGGTATAGGAAAAACATCTCTTGACTTTGCTGGTTTTTGTTATGATAAACCTACAGAAGATGTAGATGGAAATACTATTGAAAATCCAAGAGAGTACTATGGATTACGTTATAACGAATTTATGGCTCCTATGATAAAAGCAATACAAGAATTATCAACAGAAATAAACACTTTAAAAACTAAAGTAGCAGCATTGGAGGCTGCATAAAATATTAAACATGGCAATTACAAAAACTTGGGAAATAAACACCCTAGAAAGAGAACTAGCTGATGGCTACGTTAAAAAAGTTATCTATCGTGTTAAAGGTATAGACGGTAGTGAAGAAAAAGCAAGAGCAACTGGTGAAGTAGAACTTGCTAAACCAGATACTCTTGTACCTTACAAAGATCTAACTGAGTCAACAGTACTTGGTTGGGTTAAAACAAAATTAGATGCAGATAAAGCTGGGACAGTTGCTGCTATTGAAAAATCTTTAGAAGATGAAATAGCACTTATTAACACACCAGTTGAAGCAACAGGAAAACCTTGGTAATTTATTATGACTAGACCAACCACTGAACAATTAAAAACATCACTTGAACAGCTTGTAAAAACATACAACGAAGCTGTGCAAACACAAGTAAGTTGTAAAGAATCTATTATAGCAACACAAGCTGTTTTAAAAGATAGGGAGTTAGAAGATGGAAATTCCAGTATTAACACTACCCAAAGCTCCGAAACTGGAGAGAATGACACTGGAGATTCCAACAGCTAATATACCTTATTACAAACCAATGGTGGTTCCTCCTAGTGATTTAAGACCACCTGATGGAGTTAAAAGTAGTACCACTGAATCCACTCAACAACCAACTGCACCAAGTTTTAAGTTACCTGTGTTTGATATTGACATGCCATTACCTACAACTGAAGTAGTAATGACTGCAACTTACGCAGCAGTATCAGCGGTAGCGGTAACAACCTTTGCTCAACCGTTGTTTAATTTTATTAAAAAACAAATACAAAAAAGGTTACAAAATAAAATTGATAAATGGAAGAAGAAAAAGTTATTAAAGGACAACCCAAAAGTTTCCTAAAAAAATTAAAAGAAAATGTAGACGACCATGAAGAACAAATGGCAGTACTTGGTGCAGCAGTGCGTCTTGGAGTTGTTATTTGGAGTGGATTTATCATTACTTTAAGTTATGTTGAACTACCTATGATTAAAAAGTCAGCTACAGCAGGCGATATTACTTTCGTGGCCTCGATTTTTACGGGGGCACTAGCCACTTTCGGGCTGTCTACGGGTAACGGTAAGAAAAACGGTAACGGAACTACAACAACAAAACCAAAACAATGAAGAAATGGATTCTTCTCTTAGCACTGGTCGCACCTGCAGTAGCAAGAGCAAACACAATTACTCCCCAGTTTACTCAGGGCAGTATGAACTCAACGACCACAACCACTCAAACAATACAAGAAACCATATCTCAAGAAGTATATGGAGCCGAAGTAAAAACTTGGTCTGGAACAAATGTAACTCCATCTGGAGACATCTCAGATTCAGCAACAACCTTCAGCATAAATACAGCTGGAGCAGACTTTCAGTTAGAAATAACAGAAAGAGCAGCTGGTTTGATCGAAACAATCGACACAGTTCGTACAATCGACACAGATTCCACTACTACTTCTTACTCAGTCTTCTCACAGTAAGTCCAGCATTTGCTGAAACTAAACCAGAAACTAATAATGTTAGCAACCCTGTAGCTGCTGCAACGGGAAATGTAACAAATCAGGCCGTGCAATTCCAGAACAATGGAGCACCGTCTCGTCAACATTATGGCCCCAACATTAGTTGCAACGGATCTACCATGACTTTTTCTCCTTTTTATATGGGTAATCATACAAAACCGTGGGAAATAAATGAAGATATAGGTATGAATCCTAGTAGCTACACGTTATCTGAAAACTGGGGGTTCCAAGTTAACTTTATGGTTCCTCTAGATAAACGTGGATTAGAACAATGCAGACGAATGGCTGCAAGACAAGAAGAAAAGATGAGGCTCGACTACGAGCTTACAAGGGCATTAAAATGTGCTCAGTTACAAAAATCTGGTTTTACGTTATTAGATAAATCACGTGTTTATGACATGTGTTCTGACGTAGTACCAATAAACCCTATACAACCAAAACAAGAAAATGTTAGCACTACTAAAACCAATCGTTTTAACCTTTTTAAAAGGTGACAAATTTAAAGTATTTGTTATTGACCTATTAGAAAAGTTATCCAAAGAAAGCGATAATGACCTTGATGACAAGGCAGTAGAATTTATTAAACGAGGATTAAAAGTTGAGTAAAGTTCAACGTATACCCCGCAGAGCTGGGGAAGATGAGTTTAATGAGCTACATAAGTTAGTTACAACCGAACTCATTGCAAGAATACGCAGTGGTGAAGCCACTACTGCTGACTTAAAAGCTGCTTCTGACTGGTTATACAAGAACGACATTACAGGTGTGGCATTTGACACATCACCATTGTCACAACTAGCCGACATTATGCCAAGTGTCGATTTTGATACAGTCCAGAAATCGGTAATTAAACATGGCTCCTAGAAAACTACCACGGAAACAATTAAAACGAAGTGCAAGAAACTACAGAGACAACCCACAATCTAGAGCTAAAAAAAACGCTTACAACAGAAAGCGTAACGCAACACCAGAAGCCATCGCCTATAGGGTGGAACTTAAAAGAGCCCGTAGAAAAGCGGGGGCAGAAGGTAAGGGCGGTAAGGATTTTTCACACACTAAATCAGGAAGATTAGTACGTGAATCCCCTTCAAAAAACAGAGCTAGAAACAGAAGCAGAAAATGACACCAGTACTTCCTACTTATAAACATTACACACAAAACTTAATAGTCATGACATCAGCAGACGCTAAACGGTTATGGAGAAAAGCTATTAAGGAGGCAAACAATTATGAATGTATCTATTGCGGACAAAAACATCATGAATATGATCTTACCATTGACCATGTACATCCCCGAAGTATGGGAGGTGATACCAATACTTGCAACTGTGTTCCCGCCTGTAAACGATGTAATCAACAAAAAGGAAGTAACAACTGGTTAACGTGGTTTAGGGATAACTTCCCACCAAACCCATTTAGAGAAAACCTAATCTTAAATTGGATTAAATGAATAAATTATTTAACCCTAACAAGTTATTATTACAGGAACTCAAAGACATAGCATATACTACACCTAAGCCCTTACGTTGGGCTATGGTGTGGTTTTTATTATGGTTAGAACCTCATTATGTAGACTACAAAGCTAAGAAAGCTGTAGA
>VTLG01016630.1_pt1 | contig 22209 bp, 42 predicted proteins | sample 4694571 | NCBI WGS metagenome assembly VTLG01 (sample SAMN12604809, study PRJNA352737) | marine metagenome | biome: ENVO:00000447; feature: ENVO:00000209|ENVO:00000569|ENVO:01000036; material: ENVO:00002151; isolation source: viral sequences binned using virsorter ... | reverse complement strand
CACCTTCAACCGACACCAGCAAACTACCGTTCTGATAGTTTCGTCGGAACTGTGTCCCGGTCTGTCGACCGATGTGACACCATCGGGTTTCCCCTAGGCGCCTGAGTACCACCTCTGACACACAACATTATCTCCGCTTGCTAGGGAGATTTTTATGTCAACTTCCTCCCCCAACCGTGTGCCCACAGTCGGGTGCCTTTTTTCATTCTGCTCTACTTTTTCTCCAACGATAATCACTTTTACTTCTATATTTCTTTTGATTATACTTGGTCACAAGTTCATCAGTTAATTCTTGGAGTTTAGGTACACAAATATCATTTGTCCATCGGACTAACTCTGCGTTATCATACTCCAGCGATTTAATCTTCTTATCGGCCTCTTCCAATTTATGGGAGAGATGTGCAATTCTACGCCGTGCTTCATCAACATAAGATTCTTTTTGTACTTCACTCATTTCTAAACTCCGTCACCTTTTCTAATAACAACTGTTTACATTTAACAATATCAGCTTCAATAAAAGGGTCTGCCTTTTTAATACGTCTACTGATAGTGGGCCATACATATGTTTCTATAATTTCTTTATCAAATCTTTTTCTATAACGCAAAAGTCTTTCTAATATTACCAAAGTTTCTAATGTAATCTTTTTAGATAGATATGACTTTAATAACTTGGGATGATTTCCTTTATCACAATTAAATATTATATCAAATTCTGGCTCTAATGTCAATAGTTTTTCTGCATCATTTATAAAATGGTATTCTATACGCTGATTTCTTATTTTCCATTCTCTCCATATTCTTTCTTCAAAATAAGATATCCATTCTTTACCTTCACAAAAATTAGCCACATAGTATTCAATAAGGCTTACACTATTTTTCTCTTTAGCTAGATTTTTAAAAAGTCTTTTCTTATCCTTACTGTCACTGTGCTCATAAGAATGTTCTGTAAGATGCTTTACCACCCCTTTATAACGAAAGACATCATAGTTATCAGTGGTAAAATGTAATTTAAGGCCTAAAAATTGTTTATAAGCTTCAAACTCTGTCATAAAGGTAGCTGTGAAGTTTTAGGTAGGTAATTTAATTTCTCAGCGTCTAATTGTATTTTCTCTTTTAGACTCTTATCAATCCACTTAGTTACTGACGCCGGCTCTAGCATATTCTGTTCACAATAATATATAATTGCTTCCATATGTGTAAGGTGTTTAGTCCTTACAAGCTCATCAATCAGAAGAGCAAACCTCTTTGTTGTAACTTTTTGTTCTGCCATAATATAATCCTCATCAATTAAGCGGGGCGGCTTGAATAACAAGGCGCCGCCCCAAACCCCGGAGAACATTACGCAGCTAAGCGATAATCCTCAAAGTAAAAGTCATCATTGGCTTTTATATTTTTGTGTCAGATTCCTCAGAAACATCTTCGTCCGTACGTCGATCCTGTTTCACCCCCCTTAATTCGGTGTTTCTATCATCGGGTAATGGTCCTTGCATTCCCAATCTACTCCATTCAGTGGGCGTATAGTAATAATAGGATGGCTTTGAACTTATAACTCCATGAACAGTTCTACCTGTCAAATCCATCCTACGTTCCTCTTCAATTCTTCGCACAGTCTTATGAAACTCAAAAATTCCATCGTAGCCTGTGCGAGTGTTGGTGGAGGTGGCCGGTATTGCACCGGCGTCCGTCCCGTCTACTAATGATTCGTCATCAGTATCTTTCACATAGTTATTTATCTAAATCTAAATTCAGATAAAATTCTTCCATTATCTCCTCTAGTAGTGGTAAATAATCAGCAGTTTTCTTTTCATAAATCTGCACTGTACCATTTTCAGCTACCATCATAATAACAATATTTTCTATTGTCATACCAGTATGCTCTTCAAACATCGTTGCATAAGCCGCACACTGAACAAAGTAATCTTCAATCCACGCCTCTTTCTTTTCAGTAGTGGTTGTCTTGAAGTCTACGATGGATAACTTACCTTCGTACTCACCTATAAAGTCACAACGACCTGCCACCTTATACTTCGGCGAGTGCATAGTCTGCTCTTGCATAACGACCTTTGTGATCTTAGTGTTCAGACTTTCTTTGATCTCACCAAACATATGCCAAGCTAAAAAGTGCTCAGACTTCATATCACTGATGTCACTGTTCTTCAAATAGTTTTCAACTATATTATGAAACACTGTGCCTCTACGTGCTGCCTTACCAGAAACAATACGAGCTTGCTCTTCACCTATACGATCACGCCATCGTTGTAGCCCTTCTTGTTTCCCAGGCCGTTTACCTAGTACCGTAGTGATACTAGGATACTTGAGGCCATCTGGCGCCTCATAGAACCGCATACCATGGAGTTTGTGTACAGGCAACTCCGGGAAAGGCTCATAACCATTTGTGTGTATAAATTCCATAATATATTACCAAGTATAGTTAATCTTAAACATAAATTTTGTATCTCGATAATCTTCCATGTCTATCGTGCGTGTAACATTTCGACCATGTTTGTTATCATAAGATACGCTCATAGAACCATCAACTGGTTGTAGGGCTTGACTGATACTAAACTGCCAGTTCAGTCTGTCATTCACTGCCACCTTCATGCCTGTTTCAAATGCAAGCGATGTAACTGTGTCTGACATCTTCACGATACCACCAGCAGCCTCACCTTTTGATACTGCCATAGTTGTTGATCCAAAAAACATTCCGTAATCTTTTTTAACTGTACTAGATATTGTATCATACTTTCCCACGCCTGTCGAGCCTAAAAAGCCATTTTCTTTAACAAAAGTTAAAGTAAGCCAATCTTCAGGCTTATACAGTGCCGTAGTAGCTGTATCAGAGTGCATCACACCTACTTTATCATTAGATATAAAGGCACCATCATCTAACATAGCCAACACAGGGTTGTTATCAAAGCCCATTGTTCTACTCTTACCTACTGAGATATCATCAAACTTCATCTTAAAGTTTGGGTTATCTCCAGCTACAAACTGTAGTGCCATTGTATCATTCAAGTCCATAAACTCTGAAACTCTACGAGTACTCTGGTAGTTTGCGGCATTTGTTTTATAATCTCTTCCGTATCTGTCAAAGAATACAACTGATAGATCAGCTGCCGATGACATTAAGACCGAACTAGCTTTCATTCTGCGGAGTACTCTACGTTCACCGTTTACTTCCATAGCAAAATAATTACGGCCTCTACTATCAAACCATACACCATCCCCTGGCGTACCAATTGTAGTGCCTGGATTAGTTATCACCACATCATCATCGACAGGTATACAATCTGATATGTGTTGTCTACCCCGACTATCAAACCATACACCATCTCCGGGGGTTCCTATTGCGGGAGGATCTACTATAACAATTACAGTATCATCACACTCATCACCATCATCTCCACCCCCTGGCGGGTCTTGTATAGCTATAGGTTCAAAGATACCACGTATGTTTAACATACCATGTCCGTATACTTTGTCTACGCCCGGTGCACCCATGTCAGTAGCCGATTCAAATAATATACCGGCTGTTGCAGATGGGTCTCCCTTCAAGTGACCCCAATGATCGTGTAGTATGGCAATAGCACCAGTAACTATAGGTGCTGCCATAGATGTCCCTGACATATGACCATACTCTGCATCATTACCAGCAAACCCACCAGATATAAAATCTCCTGGCGCCACTATAAACTGATCTTTATAATTCTCTCCCGGTCTATTAGACCACCCCGCAATTCTACCGGACTGATCTGATGCACCAACAAAGATAACATTATCTATATTCTTTACATTGCCTGGATCTAATACCATGCCATCATTACCAGCAGCATTTACAAAAATAATATCCTTATGTGATCTCCAAATATTTACAATGGCATCATACAAATAAGGCCTGCCTTGAGCATTATAATCACCATAACTTTGATTAATTACAGAAACGCCATGACTTGCAGCAAGATTAGCCATTTCGGTTTCAGCTTCATCAGAAATCCACCATGCATCACTAGTGCCCCATGAACTATTGAACACGGCATAATTATAAATCTTTGCCTTAGGTGCAACACCTCCGTCATGGTTCACCCAATCAGGTGCCTTATCTTTACCCGCTATAATAGTAGCAACATGAGTACCATGGTTACTATAGTATTCTCCCATAAACTCATCCGGAAAATAGTTTTCACATCTACCCTTGAGTTCTTTATGACTGCATCTAGTAACACCATCCATTACACCCACCTTGACCCCGGAGCCGTCTCCGTATTGATGAGTTAAATTGATTGCGTTATGGGCCCATTCACTTCCATATGCAGCACTAGATACTGCAAACAACATTACAAAAATATACCGCTTCATTTTACTTCCCCTTGTGAGGGTTTTAAGAATCGTCTTTCACTTGCATATTTGTTTTTGCAATCAAATAGCTTCTGACAAGACCACTACGAATGATATCACCGATACCAAACTCTATCACTTCAAACTCATCCATTTCTTCTAAGATGACCTGAAAATTATGATACCCATTCTTATCACCATTATGTTTCCGTAAGTCTGACTGTGCCATATCTCCGGCAAAACAAATCATACTGTCTTGACCTACACGGGTCATAATAGTGTCCAACTCTTGAAATATCATATTAGATGCTTCATCTACAATTATAATACTTCTATCAAATGTTTGACCTCGTAGAAATGAGGTCGAATAAAACTCTAATGATCCTTGTTCTATTAACTTACTATATAATATTTGGTGCCCCTGTTCTGATGGCATCTCAAACAAATATCTAATCAGAATCCTGTAAGGATCTTGATACAGGTCTGACTTTTCTTCCAAAGTACCAGGCAAAAAGCCTATGTCTCTAGAAGGCAACAACGATCTAACCAACACCACCTTATCAAACGGCTGACCTTTATCTAGTACGGCCTTGAAAGCCAAATGTAATAAGATAAATGTCTTACCTGTTCCTGCACTGCCTGTAAGGAACACATTCTTTTCTTTAGCCCATGCATCGAAAACCTTTTGTTGATTTTCACCAATAGGATTAATAGTGAGTAATTGATTAGAGTTTATATACATCTTTTTGTGTTTGCTCAATTGGCAATAGTCTCCTATAAAAATAGTTACTATTAATATTTAGTTTCTATGCCACCTAAAGGATGTGCTTCTTTAATCTTTCCAAGAACCTCATTCCATCCTTGGCTAGTATGACTTATTATATCTCCAGTATGACCAATCAAATTATTTTTAGCCGGCTTAAAGATCATCGTCCATCCTTCTTCTTTTTTCTTCTCCATATCAGCGATAGAACATAACACTTCATGTTCCATACCTTCAGGATCTTTCATGTCGTAAGTAGGCATTACTGTTGTATCTTCCAAGAACCATCGGCTTGTCTACACGCTGTGCCATGAGCACTCTCTGGATTACCACCAATGTATACAACTTGTGTAAACTCTCGACACGGTTGCCCATTAGCCTGCATCACCGTAGACTTCGGTGTAAATGTACCAGAGTTATGTGTATTGGGATTCTCCCACACACCAACTTCATTTGTTGGGGCTCGTTCCATTGTGTGTTCAAAGGTCTGTGCCATCAACATCTGATCTCGCTCATCTAACTGTTGACCGATACTTGAGCCAATCATGGCACCAAGGCCTATACCTAAGACAGTCCAAAGTTCCTTCTTACTGGAGTCTTGACCCAAACCATAGGCCAAAGCACCACCTGTAAGGGCACCCAATGCGGTCCCAGTTTCCATTTTTGTAGCACACCCACTGACTAACGGGAGTGATACTAGACCCACCAACATTAACTTCTTCATTTCCATCTCCTATTTTAAAAATTTGTGATCGCCGATAACGGTAGTCACAGTCATCTCATCTGCCCACCACGGGTTAATATATTTATTATGATAATGAGTTCCGCATTTACTAAAATCATTTTCATCTAACAGAGCATTCACAAACATAAAAACTGACCCACTCCATAATTGTTTTTGATAAGGACTATCTAATGGTATGTTATCACTCTTACCATCGTGTGTCCAACTAAACTGTTTGTCTTGCCATACTACATTACATATGCTGTCTGGCCATCGTGTATCTTTCTTCCTGTTGATTGTTACATCTGCAATTGCCATCATACCCTCAAAAGGTTCTGAGCCGGCTTCAAAATAGATATTCTGCGCTCCACAATAGATATCTGCTTGTAACTCTTGGTCCTCTACTGGTAGTCCAGCCATCATCATTATGGTCACCACTATGTTCAGTGCTGCCTCTTGTAATATCATCGTCCCTCACTGGGTGCAAAATCACTCTGTTGAGAATATCTACCTTTATCTTGGGGATCGAATGTTACTACCCCAACGTGTTCTATACCCAAATGGTGCATAAAGATAATTAACTGACGCTCTTCTAACTCCATAGAATATAATTGTCTAGACGTAATGTGTGACCAACTTTTGAGAGAAGTTAAATACCTCTCATCAGATCCATCACCCTCAAACCAATCTCTCTTAGGGCGTTTCTCTGCCATATTCTGGGCAATGAGTCTCACTTGCCAGTCACTCCATCTTCCTTCAGCCATTATAAATCTCTAATCTGTTGCATTTCCATTTCTTCAATCTCTTGAAGCTTATCTCTTGCTTCAGCAATAATCTGTATCTGACTATCTACTGACGAAATAATATCAGGATGTTCTGCAACGCCTGCTGGGTGATTGAGATATACCGCCACATTAGTACGGGCACAATCTATCTCAGCCTCATACTTTCTCCGTAACGATACTACTATTTGTTGACTAATCATTCTTGTAACAAGACTTTTGTATCAGTCTGGTCTCCTGCTTCATATTCTACCATGTGCTTCTCTGCTTCTTGTATAGTCTTAAAGAACGACCCGCCTTTTGGCACATCGTCCTCAAACTCTTGTACAAAATACTTCCCACCAGTAGGTGAACCAAATATCTTTTCACCCGCATCTAAAATTTCAAGTGTTGCTCTTTTAGGCATTATATATTTTTCCTGTGTGTAAGGCATACAAACCCTGGCGGGTATTGTCTGACAACAATCCACCTTGTGCTCGAGAACCAAAATCAAAATCTTTAGTAAGAACTGTTATCATCTCACCTCTTACATTCTCTGACCATGATACATTAATAACTTTTGTATACGGCTTACGTTTAATATTATTAGCATCAGGTACAAAAATACTATCAGCAATAATAATAGCTTCCGGGCCTTCAATTGTTTCCATGACTGTACCCACTGCTACATAACCCTTTCCCCCTGTATCAAATGCTGCTAATACAAATTCATTCTCTGCATCAGGTTTCATAGATGTGTTTGTAGCTATGTATCCAGAATTAACACTTAATGCTAGTGCTTCAAACCCACCTTTCTCATAATGCAACCCAAACAACTCTACCTCTTTACTCATACACCCTCCTCAAATTGAATATAAGAATAATATTTGTTATTCTTTACAACTTCACCCCGTTTATTAACACCAACATGAATACCTTTAGTTGTTGGTGCATTGTCACCTATCCAACCAGGATTCAATCGCAATAAATCTTCTCTAGTGATATCTAGAGTACCTTCCGGGACATCTCTAAATGGATTATGTAAAGCAACAGTATAGGAGTCTGCAAGCTTCTTCCCTAAAGTTATTGTATAACCTGGACTACGTCCTTTATCAATTTCTTTCTGCCATGCATCTTTGCTAGGTTTACACGTTTTCGTATTGTTCCCTGCTATATTATCAAACGTAGCACTTCCCATCTCTGTGGGCGGAACGCCTTTCACAATAAGATTATTATATGACTCAACCAAATAAGGATGGTTCACCATACCTAAATCTACTACCATTGTAGACACCGCAAATATAGTGGCTGGTTTAAGATGGTTATGAATAGTTAAACATTCATCCACCTCTAACTCACCACTAGAACCTTTTGACAACATCTCAAATACCATATTAACTGCACTTGCCTTTTGACCAGGCGTCTTAATGTTACAAAATTTATTAGCTTTCATAATACCATCCCACAAATTCCTCATAAAGTTTTTCTTCCAACCGATAGGCTTCTTTCTCCCACGGCTGATCGTCGTAATGTACTTTACCAAATGATCTTGATTTCCATTGCACTCGCCCTGTTTCATAATCACATAGTTCTTTTCTAACAAACTGTTTGAGATGAACCATCTCATGGGCTAGCCAGATCAGAATATCACTGAACTTATACCGCATACTGGCATCTAGTTCAATCATAAACTCTCTAGGTTTATTCAAATCATCATCTACAATATGACAATACCCATAAGCCTTTTCTTTCTTCTTCAGATCCTTGGTCAGTTTTATATCTAGATATATATTAGTGACCATACGAGTACCTAAAAGGAGGGCACCATAATAAAGAGCAGCACTACCAACTGCTTGATAGAGTTCTTTATTGTGACTCCTATATCCTTCAATGTACAGTTGCATCGGGCTCTATCTCCTTAAAGACATATCGGAGTACATAGTCCGTCCCCTCTATAAACTTTCGAGCTTCTTCCAGATCATCAAACGTCTTTATTACATCAAACGTCCGTTTGCTGAGATTACTCTTAACTATGGGGGCAGTTACCGCAGAAAAGCCTAGTGACTTATAAGTATAGTCACAGACTTCATACTTCTCAATTGTCGGTATAATTATCGACATTTTTCTCTCCCGCAAATAATGAGAACCAATTTCTCATCTCATATATTATTATACCACATTCTAGGCCCCCTGTCAAGCACTATATCCCTTTGATTTTAAAGGCTTTTTTCATAAGTGTTTGATTTATAAGGAGAAAAAAGATTCTCTTTATTATCAACTACTTACGTTAAGTCTAGTAGTATATAAGAGAATTCTTATCCTCTGCGTTGGGATTCTGCGATATCTATTGGTAATCTACCCAGATCCGGGCGTTGTGCTCTCCTCTGTGCTATCAAATTCTGGTCCATAAAATTCTCATCCCAGCCAAAAGCTTCTCGGACTGTATTAGCATTCAAACCTTTATACTTCTTATTCAGTGTTCGATTCTTAGCTTGTAGTAGACATTCTGCCTCACCAGCACTCAAGCCTTCTAACAACTGAATGAACATCATCTCTCGACGAGCATCATTTATTTGTGTGTTACCAAACACCCATTGATCGGTAGTACCAAATACTAGCTTCTTTATATAATAATGTAAGCTCTTAGCTTCATTAACCAACATAGTATGTTCAGTACCGTCCGGTGCATCATTAGGCATATAAGGTACATCACCCTCGGGAAGCATCCATTCAATATCTGGATTGAAAGCTACCATTAAAAAATTTTCTAAAGCTTGATTGCGATGCTTGCGGAGTACGGCAATCTTCTTTGGTTTATCCTTTGCATTATTTACTTTAGCAAATATTTCATTAAACAAAGGTTCATATGTTTCATACATCTCAAAAATCTCCTATAGATTGTATTAGTTTACTTAACTTCTTCTCAACAAAATATCCAAACAACTTACTACGATCTGCTGTTTTTACCTTATCATATTCTTGTACAATGTTATCCTGAAGCTCTACTGGAATCTTTGTCAAGTCTATGAGTGTTTCATTACGTTGCCAATTTCTAATCCAAGTATCTTTAGGACATTTAGCCAACGTATGAAGTAAAATAGGTTCGTGATGATTCATTTGATCTATCACCTCTGCAATAACAGCTTTACGCATAGGTTTCTGTCTTTTATTTTCTGTAAATGTATCATCGGGAGATAGTATGTTTGGAACCCCATCACTTCTATCACCCTTCAAAATATGCTCACTTAAATACTGTTTAGGAAAAGGATGAGTCACCATCTTTTTAGTAACAGGACTATACTGGTCAATATTAACCCAATGTAACTGGATAAAATCCTTATCGGAAGAAACTATTATATTATTTTCTGATGCACGCTGTTGGGTGAGAACTGCAATGATATCATCTGCCTCGGCTCCATAAACTTCTACCACCTTATAGGGAAAGTTATCTTCTATCTCAGCACGAATAGTATTTAAAGTTTCAAATATAAAATCCCAATCATACTCAGACTTCTTCCTATCTACCTTGCGGTTAGCCTTATAGTTTGGGAAGTAATCTTTACGCCAATAATGCCGGCTGTCACAACATATCACCACTTCACCATATTTTTCTGTGAATCTAGTGCGGTAATAACGTATGTTATTTAAGACAAGGTGACGAACTAAATCTTCAATCAGGTCCTCACCTCTATTGAGAGCCACCATTAACGAACCAATAACAACTTGTGTAAAATCAATCAAAATCATAATAATCTCTAACTATTTATCCGTCTCTCAAACTACTATTATCTGGCCACGGACTATCTTCATGCCAGATTCCTATATCTACCGTCTTTAAATCTGTTTCTCTATCAAGATATTTCCATTGTATCTTGACTGGGTTGAACTCTCTTATGGCTTTCAATACTACTTCTGGCTTGAAAGGTCCACAAGTATAAACATCTAATTGCAACAAAGCCGGGTCTGGTTCTTCCCAAACGTGTAGAGCTACATGACTCGTTTCTATTATTGCAAACCCTGTTAGTCCTTTATTACCTTCTTGTCGTACATAACTTATTTTAGGACCAAACAGAATTTTCATTCCTATATCTTTAATCAAAAAGAACATCCAATTTGAGATACGTTGCATATCTTTTTCTTTAGGTGGATGTTTTATTTCTGCTCTAATTATAAAATGTTTGTGTACTGGTGTTATCATATGGAGCCACCACCAGGAATCGAACCCGGGACCTCATCATTACAAATGACGTGCTCTGCCTGCTGAGCTATGGTGGCAAACTCTAATATGGTTTCAAGAATACCTTTCAAATCTTTTAATATTATCATGTTGGGTCCATCAGACGGAGCGTTATCTGGATCATTATGTACTTCTAAAAACAATCCATCAATACCAATCGCCGTTGCTGCACGTCCCAACACTGGAGCAAACTCTCGGTTGCCACTTGTTACTCTCCCTGATACTTGTTGTACACTATGAGTCATATCAAATATCACTGGTGCATACTCTTTCATCTTCACTAAACTTAACATATCAACCACCAAATTATTATAACCAAAAAATGTTCCCCGTTCCGTCAACAACACATCACCACCATGTTTTTCTACCACCCACTCCATAGATTCAGGAGATGCAAACTGTCCTTTCTTTATATTAGTAGGCTTTCCTATTTCGGCACACGCCGTAATTAAATCTGTTTGTCTACACAAAAATGCTGGTATTTGTAAGACATCTACATTGGTTAAGGCACAGGGTTGCCAACTTTCATGTACATCTGTCAATACTTCACTCTCTAATTCACCAAACAGTTCATTAGATATTGTTAACCCATACTCACCTCGATAACTATCCTTACTTGTTCGATTGGCTTTATCAAATGAAGTCTTGTAAATGAAATTGATATCTAACTCATCACATATTTCTATAAGAGCACCAGACATATCAAATGCATGAGATTCACTTTCTAATACACACGGCCCTGCAATCAAATTCAACTTTGATTCTTTTAATTTTAATTTATTGTACCATCCACTCACTTGTCTTTATAAAACCTTCACTGTCATATGCATATGCAATTGTTCGCCATTTACTCTTGTGTTCTTGATCTTTACCATAAAACAAATCTAACCACACACTTGTATCTAAGTATCTAGCGATATTCATTATGTAAACTTCTCTATTACCTAACTCTCGTTCTAATAATATTTTCTCTTTACCTTTATCCATGCGGCGAATCTTATACTTCAATTCTTTCACACGTTCTTTGTTATGTTTTTCCCACTCTTTAACATTCTTAACACTTAATGTATTATCATCAGGTAAATTTTTAACATCTTCATGTATATTTTTATAAGCTGGTGGCTTCTTGGCCGCTCGGACCTTGGCCATCTTATCTAATTGTTCTTGTTCCATTTTGGCTTGCCTGCATAATTAATTACTTCTTTATTTATCAGGTGCTCTACTAAATCAAAATAGCCGCCAATCCTATCTCCATCCACCACTATTTGTGGAAGTTTTCTCACCTTCTCACCAATAGTTTTTGAAATTACATCCATTTCTGTGTCTTTTTCAAACGAATGTATTTTAAATTCTAGTGGGACTAATCTCAATAAGGTAATAATCTTTCCAGAAAATTCATCACTCTCATAATCTTCCCACATATACAATATAATATCCATCTTAATCAGGAAATCTTTTTACTCTTTGATCCTCCTGTCTCCTTGATTCTTTCTTTTCTGCCATCTTTCTACTAATTCTGCGAGTCATAGAAGGCTTCTCAAAATGCTCTCGCTTCTTCACTTCATTAATAATATCACTTTTCTCACAACCTTTTTTAAATCTCCGAACCATAGATTCAAAAGTTTCATGTTTATGTTTTCGTTGTACTTTCATCTCCGCACCTTCATCGGCTTTAACTTAACACCTACTAAGTCCTTAGTATACCAACCGGTATTATAATAATTCTTCACAGCCTTACACTCCAAGGCCTCCCTTCCACACTTACTTCTATTGTGACATGGATCACAGGGACAATCATGTATCTTCTTGCTCATAACTTACCTTCCAATGCATCATCATTTGAAACTTTAGGTACTGTAGGTTTTGGAATTGTAGGACTCTCTAGATATTCTTTGTAAAGTGGCGGAAGAATCTCTAATGGTATAGTTCGCCAACCATGCCCCACCATGATTACACACGCTTCTTCTGCTACTATACCCGCCAAAGACCATGAGTCCTTTTCTTCACTATAAAAAATAACAACCCATCCCTGATCCTCAGGTTTAGCTGTTGTTAATGTTTGGGCAGCAGCTATTAAAGTTTCACCAAGAATCATTTCCTGGTAAATATATAATTCTCTTGGGTCTGAAAAACACACAGCTGGAACAGGAATCGTAGAGGGATACATACGTGCCATAACATTCACTGGTATCATAATCATCACCATAATAACAACACATTTTATAAGTTTATTCATTTACACTCTCCACTATAGACTTTTAATTATACTACATAATTAATCCCTTGTCAAGCATTATTCCTTAGGCATCCATTCTGTAGGTGGCATCTCATAAAATACCCACTTTTCATTGGTTTCAAACCTTCTGGATCCCGGCACATCCTGGAGTTTTATTTCAGCTACCACAACTACACCTTGTTGGTTCTTTTCTTCAGCCCCCTCTAATTGTTCTTCTAATTCTGCACTATATGGATAGATATGTAATCGAGGTTCACCATCGCCCGCTGCAGACAACAGTATATATATTTTATCATTATCCTTGTCTGCCACATAGGCATGATACATCACCTTTTTATCTGGTTTAAATTCAGTTCCAAATCCCAACACGGCTTGATAGGTATACCACATTGATACTGCTACAAGTAACATAGCTGGTATCAATAAAGATTTGAATAGATAATTTTTAGGTATACTTATCAGTGCCCATAAGCATATGAGAGTAATAAGTATTAGACTAACGTAGATTAAATATTCCATTATTGTGATCCTAAGGCGGGATCATTTCTCAAATCCCCATCAGCCCCAAACCAATTACTATAATTTGCTGGAGCTGAGCCTTGTCCACTCAAGTCTGCACTATGCACAGACTTAGCGCCTATCAAAGGTTCTCTCTCATCTCTTATCCCTATCACCTCACCTTCATCATCTAGTGTAAAATGAAATGCAGTAAACTCTTGGCCTCTACGAGTAGCTATAAATTCTGCCTGTGTTACTTCATCATAAGGATTTAATTTAATCAACTCAACCCTTATGGTACTGGGTTTCATACTACTATCTTTCCATGGCTTCTTATTATACACATGAATATTCACTAAGTATTCTCCTTCGTGAGTGCCACGTAAAGAAGCAACTTCTTTATTTCTATAAACATATGTATACCCACCATCTGGAAGTTCCACTTTATCATTAGACAAGCCTAAATCATCACGATCTAAATGCATCAAAGCATCTTCACGATTTTTAAACGAAAGAATATTGCCTAAAGGATCTCGCATCCATAGGTCAATGTCATCACCTGATTCATCGTCCCATGTAAGTATGATAATAAAATCTGATTTTTCTTCGATGTCTTTATCTTTGGCGATGGGGTTCATTAATATGAACGCCAACAGAAATAGAAAGGCTAACCCTACTACTATATTAAACAGTAGGTCTGTGAATGCTACGTTAGAAACATATCTCGGATCGTATGCCATTGTGTCATCGTTCTATTTGTCTTTCAATGGTCACCAATTGAATCTTAATTACTAATGAACTTATTAAACCAACGAGTGTAGTATAAAGAGCTGTAGACATACCCAGAGACATCTTCACTAATGCACCTTGAACAGAAGTAATATTAGTAACATCTAATTCAGTAAATGCGGTGCCCAGCATTAGAATAAATCCAGTCACCGTACCAATTAGACCTAGTACTAAACATGATTCCGCTATAAACCAGCCTGAAGAAAACTCCTTGATAGCTTCAATCGGTCCACCCCAATTCTTTTTAAGAGAATAAGTTTTTTTACCTACCCATAAAGTCGTGAGTAATAATATACCCAGAATAAAAAATCCTATACGTGTAGTATCTTCTCTATAGAGATGATGGAAAAATCCGAAGTGATATGCTATAGTAGTAAGAGCAAATTGAGTACAACAAAGAAGCCACCATTTTAGTAATAAGTTATTAAACTTTTCCAATTATCGTAACCACTTCTTAGCTTTGGTGAGGGCATTCTTCTTTTCTTTTTTAGGCAAATCTACTTCATCTACAAAATCCATAGCTTGTTTAAATGACATCTTGGGCCTACTCTTTGCAGCATTTTTCCACATTTGATCCCATTCATTTTCTTGAAAGGCTAAATTTTCTTTACGAGCATCTGCCATTTGATCTTCAATAGATTTTTCTAAATCTGTAGCCTTTGCCTTTCGTGGTCGAGCAATAGACCCACTGCCTGGTGCAGAAAACGGACCTTCAAAAGCTTCATCTCTACTTTGTTTAAAAGCTTCTAAACCTTGTTGAGTAAGCTTTAATTTTCTAGGAGCTTCATTATGGTCTAAAGACATAATAGCCACCTCATCTTCTTCATTGTAACTGGGACCCACTGGGTTCTTATCTTCATCTTCATCACCCGGCTCATCACCAGCGATCTGTCCTCGTCTAATCTTTTTTAGTTCAGCTGATGTAGTTCTAGTGATAGATATAATATCATCAGGATGTTTCAAAAGTTTTCTTAACATCTGACGAACTGCACCCTTACTTTTACCATCTGAATAAAACACTGGGAGACCAGTTACTTTTACTTCCCACTTAACTGCTTCGTCTAGTTCATCTAGTTCTAATGCTTCTTTAAGATGTTGAGTAGTTTTGTGTAGCTTACCTTTAAACACATCACCCATAGGATAATATTTTAGTTCTTTCTTTTCTATTTTTCTATGAGCGATTCGTTTCTTTAACAGTTCTCTACCTGTTTCTGTAGGGATGGGAGCTTCTTCTACTATAACTTCTGGCTCTTTGGGAGCCTCCCATTCTGCAACTTCTTGTAGTGTCTTGTGTATACTTTTTCTATATCTTGACATGATAGACTCCATTTTACCTCTACTATTTATCTTTTAAAATCTCATAGCTGTTACATAAACCACCTCTGGATGGGTCTCCATAGGTTTTTATATGAGTCAAAATATTTGAAGGTCTATATTGATCTACTATATCTTTCCAAAAACTAATAGGCTCAACAGTACAATGAGCATTTTCTCCATTAGGTAAACGATTAAATGCAGGAGCGGAGCAAATAGCCAAGAACACAAACTTCTTAGCTTTATAGAAAATAATTTCTAATGCATCAGACAATTCTTCTTTGGGTATATGTTCCATCACATCTGTAGAATACACACCATCAAAGGTACCCCACGGTAACTTCTCGTATGCATCAACTCCTGGATCATATAGTGCAGGCATAATCCCTAAATCTTTTTGTAGATTCGCTGGGTCTTTATATTGTTGACCACCCCCACACCCAAAATCTAAAAGTGTTTTAGAATCTGTAAGTTCTATCAATTCTTTTATATGGTCTAGTTGGTTAATCGTCATATCGCCCACATAGTCCATCTCTTTATATTGGCTAATATATTTGCCCATTAATATACCGATTTTACCTTATCACATATCCCTAACTTCTTTGCTTCTTTTGCAGACAGCCATCTATCTTCAGGCGGTAACAAAAACTTTCTAATTTTTTCTTCGTCTAGCCCTGTACATTTTTGATAATGTTCTATCATGCGTTGAGTAGATAACTCAAACTCTTTTACTTGTGCAAACAGTTCATGTTCTTTACCCCATGAACCCCAACTGAATTGGTGTGAGAGTATAGATGTGTTAGGTGTTAATATTCTATGACCTTTTTCACCTGTAATAAAAAGTAGAAGTCCACATGAAGCAATCATGCCAAGTCCAACAGTATGAATTGGAATTCTTGACCCCTTCATTACATCAATCAAAGCAAAACAATCTGGCATTGCACCACCTGGCGAGCAGATCATAAATTGTAATCTCTTTTGTTTTTTCTTTTCTATATTCTGTTTTAATACAAACTCGATAGCATCCTTACAAGTATCTGATGTAACAGTATCCATAAACAAATAGATACCTGATTTATATAAATCAGCTTCTTGTGTGGTTGGCCCCTTTCCTTCTCCATCAGTCATCATTATTAAACTCCTTATTATTTCCTATCACGAGCATACTCTCTTGCTTGTTCTGTATAAGACTTCTTACCCTCGATATCAAGCACCTGTTTTCGCAAACAGTTAATCTGGATTTCCATTTTTTCTATTTTTGGGTTATCACCTGTCTCGGCATAACGGGCAATAATCCAACCCATCTGGTCTTCCAGTTTCTTTACTCTCTTAGCCAACTCAGAACTTGAGGGCTCTATCTTCCACTCATCACTCATCATTATTAAACTCCTTTACATATTCCATAAAAACTTTTGCATCTAATACAACAAGAGGGTCTACTCCATTCCTTTTAATAACTACTAAAGGTTCGTATATACCTCTGTTATTAATAGCTTGTTCCCATGCAGACCAAATATTCATTTTCTCTTGATTCTTACACTCAACAGAAAATGGAAACTTAGTGCGAGCTGCCTTAGACATTATTAAATCTTCACCACCCGCTCCCATCGAGCGTGATTCTATATCTTCGGGATCAATGTCAAGCTCCTCAATGAGAAGTTGCATAAACTTCTGTTGTAATCTACGACCCTTCGCTTTCCTGCTTTGTGTTTTCATCATCATATTCCCAATCTATCTCATCAATAGGTTCACTACAAAACGGACAAAACTCTGCTACCATATCCATATCAGTCTGTAGGCTATATTCTGCCCCACACCCTTCACATTCAAACAACTGCCTAGTATCTTCCATGTTACACGGCAACCAGGTCCACTATTTCACAGCCACCTTCAGCACTACAGGCTAATTCTTGGCTCCCATGTGTCATATCTTTCTCCTCATACTCCGATAACTTTGACCAATCTATTTCGTTAGGTATTTGTTTTAACAAACTTTCATAATCTTGTTTACTACAATCTTGATACGGTGCTTGTCTATAACTATGGTCTGCAAAAGGTAAGAAAGATACGCCTGACATCATATCAAAGTTTTCATATGTCCATGCACCTACACTCATCCACTCATTTTCTTTTACTGATACCGTAATTGACGGCTTATGTTCACACCAATTTTCTTGATAAATTTTCCATAATTCTAACTGTTCAACTGCCGTCATGTCTTTTCTATATATACCATTCTTTGGACCCTTCACAGGAAAACTGAATACCCATGTATGATCTGGTTTAGTCACATCATCTTCGCATGGAAAGCCTTGGTCATGCATCATCTTTGCTAATGGGTCTTTCTTATCCGCCCGGACAGTTCTAATATAATATGGAGCATGACGAGCATGAATCCCTGATGCACTGTCTACCAACTGGCTCACTGTACCCGACGGCTTAACACAAGTAATAGCAACCGACTGAGGTATACCAAGTTTCTTTGACCACTGTGCATTAGTATCTACAGCTACTTGTTTAAGAGCCTTTAATACTTCTGGTAAACCAAAATCAACTCGCCCATTACTAGTAATCAGATTATCCATAATGCCTGTAAGTGATACACCTAAGAGTCTTTCTTCAGCGCAATTCTCTTCCCACTTCCTATTAAGATATCTGAAATTCGTGAGTGTTGATTGTATAGTACCAATGATCGTTGCAAGTTTAACTTTTTCTTTTAGTGTTTGTAATGTATCATCTTCTCGTACTACTACCTCCGAAAGATTACAAAACTCTCTATCACGGAGGATTATTTCGGAACACGGGTTGGTCCCAAACTCATATTCAGCATCTCGTCTACCATTTCTAGCAGCCTGTGTCTTTGCGGCTTGTCTATTAAATATACCACGTTCACCAGACTTAGACTCATACAAAGATTTCCATTCCTCCATGAAGATACCCATGTCAGGCTTCTCTGTATAGGCAGCAGAATTATTAGCCAATGCACGTTGTACATTAGACTCCCACCACCGACCAGACTTAGCGTGCCTCATTCTATCATCAGATGTATTTGATAAACTAATCAATGCAGAACGACGAACACCACCCACCACTACCACCTCTGCAATCTTACAACAGATATCATGGCACTCTAATGATGTAAGTTTTCTTCCTGCTGCATCTTTAAATATGTTTACACAAAAATGAAACAAATCTTCTAAAGGTTCTGGTCCTGATGCACGCCCACCAAAAGTTTTTAACGGAGCTCCAGCTGCTCTTACTCTAGATAAATTCCATTTCGGTATCTGTCCAGCAGCCAAAAGAAAAATAAGTTCTTTTAAAGCTTTAGCCCAACCCAGTTTAGAATCAGACACAATAATAACTGTATCAGTATCAAAAAATTCTTCATTAATAATCGGAAGTTTATTTACATACTGACGTTCTACGCTAAACCCTACACCTGTACCATTCATTAGAACATACAGCATTTCATCAAAGGATCTGAGACTATCTACCGAAATGTACGAACAATTATACCCACAAACATTTTCTCTCTTTAACGCTTCACCCGCCGTCATCAAGCAACGCATCGAAGGCATTACTTCTAAATCTATTATAGCTTTTTTAATTGGTTCTATTGTCTTATCCGTAAAATTAAAATCACACATTTCTTTTAAGTGCGGCTTAAAGAAATCAAAATATCTATCTACTGTTTCTTCCCATGTCTCTCGTCTGTCCTTTGCATAATCATATCTGGAGTATCTTGATAAATGTATATACTCCTGGTACGGTGTAGGTAGCCCCATTGCTATTCTCCTTATATTCTTTTCCAGGCTGAAAGCCTAGCAGTGGCTTGCAACCCATTATAGGTATTTTGTTTTATTAGTTTTTGTACATCATCACTGGTCATACCAGCGAGTATCATATCATTGATATCTTTATGGGGAATGGAGTCTGGCCAAATCACAAGTTCATAATTATTTTCAATTAAATTTTCCATTCTTTTTATAATCTCTCTCGACCTCGGTTCGTTGTCTAGTATTATTGTGGCATCTTCTGGAAGATTACCAAAATCAGCACCGCCCATAGCCAAACAATTATCCACAAATAAAGAATCTATCGGACCCTCTACTACATGGATCTTCCGAGACAAATCTGCCCTGTCCAAACCAAATATCTTTGGTTTGTCCTGGAACTTTACTGTAAGATACTTAGGAGTTTCTTTACCGAATGCTCGCCCTTGTGCGGCGAACACTTCACCTGTCTCATCACGAAAAGGTATAACCAATCTTGGGTGCTCTTGACGCCTGGGTACCAGTGTTCCAATCTTTGCCCACTCAAAAAATTTAGAACACAAGTATAGATCACTATAAAACTCCTCGGGGATTTGTCTTGACTCTACAAATTGTCTAGCTGGATGGTCAGTGTTAAGTTTATTTATCGGAGTTAGATTCTCTAATTTCGGATCAATTTTTTTAAACTCAGGTGCCTTAAAATTAAACTCTGGCTCTTTAGTATTTGGTGCATCACCTTTCCACCGTTCCATAACATATTGTTTATATGTTTCAGGATCTATATACTCTAATACTTTTCCAAAGGTGGTTCCCTTGGCACAGTTATGACATCTATAGAAAAAATCATTCTTCTTCCTATAGAAATACCCACGGGCCTTACTCTGGGACTTCTGTGAGTCACCACAATACGGACACCGAAAGTTAAACAGATTATCTCTCACTCTCTTGAACTTATCAAGACGAGGAGACACCATCATAATATATTTTAAATCAATATAACTAGACATCTATATATTATATCACAGGATCATTATAAAATCAATACTTATTTTTTCTCTACTTTTTCTGGTTGTTTCAGTTTAGCCTTTTCTTCTTGTTGTGTAACTTTATTTAAAATACTTTTCATCTTCATATCAAACCAAATACCCCAAGTAGTACCGGAAAACCATTTATAAAAGGAGTTACCAATCATACTAAAAAGAATAGTACGAGCTAACATCCAAAACATAATACCCATTACGTTTGAGCCATGCCGGCTTTACGGATGGCAAACCTCCCAAAAGGTCTTACTGACCAGTAACAAGGTTTAGCTTTCCATGTAGCAACTTTAGGTTCTGCATGAGTCATACCCTCTAGAAAGACACGATCAGCAGCAGCTCTCATTTCATTAATCAACTTCACATCATGGGTTTCATTTTGTAATGCATCACGCAAGGCACCATATAATACATCATGTATGATGGCTGCTCTTGCTACATCCCAAGGTGCAACAAGAGCCCATCCTGCTCTAGGTATAGAGGCTAGGTCTGTATCATAACCTGCAGGCGCATACACTTTAGCTTTAGTGGGAGCAGGTCCATTACGTTTAATATTCTGTGTTATTTTTACACCCATCTTTTTCCAATGGTCGTAATGTTTATTGGCAGCTTCAGAAAGAAACCACATCTCTTTATTAAGTTCCCAGTGCATCTTTCCATGAAAGGTGCAATCAAGTTTACCACTCCATACCTTAGCCATCTTTTATTTTTCCTTTTCCTTTGTCAATAAAGTCCATGCACCATAGGCTATTGCACCCCACGCTGCCCACTTAACTAGTGGTGAAAATAACAAACACACTACACCAATACCAATTAATACTGTACCATCAAGAGATGTTCTCTCTCCAATAATCTTCTTTATATAGTCCATTTATTCTCCCTCGTAATATTCTCTATATCGTTTTAATATAATGACATACTCACCAATGACTGCTCGAATGTCAGCAATATTTAATGCTAACCTTTCATAGTCACCATGACGTAATGCAAACAGAGCCACACCTTCATTATCGGCGGCTATCTCTGCCCACACTTCTTCAATGTTATCTCTGGTTACAATGACCCACTCTATATGTTCCAGCTCCAATGCTTCTGGGTCTGCAATATTTAGTGGAAGTTTTTTCTCTATTACTTTTTGGATTACAACTTTGGGTTCTGGTTGTACTTTAGTACCAGCACAACCAACAAGGAACAAAGCCAATAGTGGCAATAATATAATCAATTTTTTCATTATGAATTCTCCGACTTATAATTAGGGTTGGCAAGGGTTGGACACTCGGAGTTTAACTGTGACTTCTTATTGGCTTTTAATTCGTCCTCTGTATGTGGCGAACCAGTGAGTAGTTCAAAGCATCTCAAAGCAGCATCAGATGCCCTGTTGATAATCTTACCTACTAATCCTGGTTTATTTGCAGCGAGAATATCTAACTCATGTCTACCCAATTTCTTGGCAAGATTGCCCTTCTCTTTGGCTAGTCGGTCAGTTTCAACTCGTAAAGCATTATTAGCTGCTTGAATATCCTCAGCTTGTTTAGCCTTTGCGGCAATAACAGCCTGTTGTTCAGCTATCGCATCATTTAATTTCAACTCATTTTCTTTTAGTACTTCTTGGTTGATCTGTAGTACCTGGTTATCTGCCTGTAACTTTTGCATATAAGTCCAAGCACCAAATCCACCACCACCTAATAGTATCACCAATATAATAACAATCTGAATCATAACAAATCCTCAATCTATCGTTT
>VTLG01014903.1_pt1 | contig 22210 bp, 22 predicted proteins | sample 4694571 | NCBI WGS metagenome assembly VTLG01 (sample SAMN12604809, study PRJNA352737) | marine metagenome | biome: ENVO:00000447; feature: ENVO:00000209|ENVO:00000569|ENVO:01000036; material: ENVO:00002151; isolation source: viral sequences binned using virsorter ... | reverse complement strand
TGACACATTTTGTTACATGTTTTACACCAACGTTCAGTCATTTTTTTGCCATGCAAAAAGCCAACTAATAAATTTTTTCCATAATTTTTTAATCATCTTTTTTCTCCACGTCGTAGAAGAACTTATCTGAGTCTTCTGTTTTCCATTTACCACTGTCCTCAACATTCCAATCGGAAGTTTGGACCTTCCAATCAAATGGAACTTCATCTTTAACAGTAAAGGATGGAATATTCCATATAATTCTATTGTTGGGCTGAGCAGCATAATTGCCATCATTTAAGGCCATTATGTGAGCGCACTTATGTTCGTGCGGAATTTCTGAATGATCAGTATCTACTATATTACTCTCTGGGTGGGCAAAATCAACAGTAAATAAATAAGCACCCTTATGCCATTTTTTATCTTTACCAAAAAATTTTCCTGATTGTCCATCTAGGAGATCAAAAGAAGTAACAGCAGGATAGTAACTAAAACAATTCCAAAGCTCCAGCTCGTCAAGTCGCATCCTAGGTACTTCTTTGACATCAAATCCTCTTTGAATGAATGCTGAAATAGGGAGGCGATAGAACACAGCACCGTTCTCCATAATACAATGAAAGAGGATAGGACGTCCTGTAATAGACGCCATCCCGAATATAATGCAATCTTCAGCTTCTTCAAAATGCTCCTTAAGATCATAGAGATATTCTCTCCTAATCTGTGCATACGTCACAGGAATGTTTGCATTTAGATAGGCCATACATAATTATAATATGATTGCGCCAATAATAAAACCAGCAACAAAACAAACAATTTCTCTTCTGTTGTGCAACTGCCAAATCATAAATTTGTCTATATATTGTTTCATTTTTCCTCCTCTTTTATATTACCCCAATTAGGTCCGCATTCATAGTCTACTTTGTTTGGAACTTCAAGAGAAACTGCATTTTCCATTATCTCTTTTATTCTTTTTCCATTGTTACTTACTGATACGTCAAGTTCATCATGAACTTGTATATGTGGAGTAATTCCTTCTTTATGTAATTCGATCATTGCTTTCTTAGTCATGTCAGCAGCTGATCCTTGTATTAATCTATTCAAAGCTTTGTATGTATACGCTCTCTTGATCCCTGGTCCGTGTTCCGCGAGCGCTTGATCATGCGGAAGTGCTTTATGAATTCCAAATTGATTGGGTTCCCATAAGTGAAACCTGCATAGTCGTCCTAGCAATGTACGGATTTGTCCTCGGTCCTGAGAACGTTGCATAACATTATCCATAAGTTGTCTGACAAATGGAACTTTGTTATGATACTGCCTAAATAATTCATCGGCTTTTTCTTTACTGACTCCTAGTTCAGCTTGTAATTTATTTTTACCCATACCATAGAACAGACCAAGATTTATTGTCTTGGCCTGTGATCTAGGTATCTCTGCCATGTCTGCCACGATAGTGTGGAAATCGGCATCACCCTTTTTATAGGCTTCCATCACTTCGTCCACTCCATAGAGATTCTGTAAAGTTGCATAATGCACTACCAACCTAGGCTCTTGCTGAGAATAGTCAAAACAACCCCATGTATGGCCTTCCTCGGGTATAAATAATGACCTAATAGCTGGCCCTAATTCCTTATCTCTGGCTGGTATTTGCTGTAAATTTGGATTTGAATACGAGAATCTGCCTGTCACAGTTCCGCCATTATCTCCTCTTAATTGGTTGATTTCAGCATGAATTCTTCCTTTGTAGTTATGTTTTAATATGGTATCAATAAACGTGGTATGCGCCTTGTTTATTTCTCGAGCGCGGGCTATTCGTTTCACCAGCGGGTGGGGGTGATTCTGTAAAAAGTTTTTTGTAAATGATGGAGAATTTGTTTTTTCGGTGCGGTCAAATGGTAGGCGAAGTTTTTCAAAAACTTGCGCGATGGATCTCGCTGCCCATATTTGAACATCTACTTGGGTTTCTTTTTTTACTAATTGTAAGCATTCTTTTTCTTGTTCAAGTAATTGCTTTTTTAATTTGTGAGCTGCTTCTACGTCTACACGCACACCTAAAAAACGCATATCAATTAAGCAAGGGAAAAGTTCTGTCTCTAATTCGAAAATAGAGTTTAAATCTTGATGTAAAATTTCTTTCTTAAGTTCTTGCCAAAGTTCTAATGTAAGTTCAGCATCTTTTTCTGCATATGCACCTACATAAATGGCAGGTAGTTTATACATTTCTGCCTTGGCGTCAACCCCCCAATCACGTGCAGCTGCATATAATTCTGTTTCACTTTTTGTTTTTCCAGTGTATCTTTTAGCACAGCTGTTTAAGTCATAACGCATTTGATTTTCATCAACAAGAGCCGATGCAATCATCGTGTCTACAATTTTTCCGTTAATACTTAAACCTAGGGACCTAATCCAACAAACGTCATACATGGCGTTGTGGAATATTTTTGTGGCTGGTGTAGATAATGCTCCTTGAAACCATTTTAAAACTTTTTTTCTATCCATGTTACCACCACCTTCGTGAGCAATTGGATAGTAACCAGACCAACCCGTTACAGCTAAAGATATTCCTACTACATCTCCATTCTTAACTACAGATCCAGAACCCATACGAGTATTTAAATTAGGATCTTTAGTTTCTAAATCAATTGCAATCTCATCATGTTTAGATAGATCTGGAAAATCTTCTGGAGGAAGCCATTCAGTTTGTGGTGCAAATAAAGGTTTTTGTATCATTGTTCTTTCTTCCATTTTTTATAACCTTTAATCCATTCTTTTTGTCTACGTTCTTCGGTTTGTCGTTGTGATTCTTTATAAGATTCTTCCAATTCTTTTTTCTCTTTTTCAATTTCTTCTAAAAAATCTTTTTTAGATGCTTTTTTCATTTAATTATTCCCCATGAGTTTTCTTTTTTTTCTTCTTTTACTTCTTCAGGATAGTCACGATCAATTGCCATTTGACAATAGTGAATTGCTTTTTCCAAATCTTGTTTCTGATTTTTCTGTTTGTGACGACATAAATATTTTATGGCATTGCCTTCCGCGAATGGAATATTATTTCTGTTAATAAATTCTGATGGCTGAATGACCATAGACTTGTAGTGAGTCCCACCTATCTGCTTTTTATAAATTTCATCTTTCACTAGCACATTCCTTAATTAATCTTTTAATATAGTATTCATGTCTTTTTGCTTTAACTTCTGGTCTCTGAAGATATGCCTTATCCCATGCCTTACCTTTAGAACTTTGTCTCCATTTTTTTCTAGCTCTTTTTCGTGATTCTTCAGACCAGGGGTTTATCATATTTTGTATCCTTTATAACTGTCTTTAGGTGAAATGATGTGTAAGTGTTCCTTGGTCCTTGTTGCGCCAACATAGAATAATCTATTTTCATCATCTGCATTTCTTTCATATGACTTCATAGTATTTTTACTTAGGTCTGTCAACAAAACTACGTTCTGCGACTCACCACCCTTAGCTGCATGTATAGTTGATAATTCAATTCTAGGTTTTTCATTTAATTTTTCTCCATTCTTTCTCATCTTTCTTAAATAACTAACTTCTCTTGTAGATGCATTATCGAATGATTCAAACCATGGATTTTTAGTATTTAATCCATAATCTTTTGTAAGTTGATCTATTCCATAAAAAGATCCTTTTGCCATTCCTTTTATTTTTTGTTTATTAAATTTTTCTGATGTCATGTAAGAAGATATTTTTACTAATTGATCATAACTTAATAGCTGTCCCTGTCTTAAATGTTCCCAATCTATAGCAGCCATATGTAAATTTTGTTCTTTAGTTTTTTTAAATTTATTTTTATAATAAAATCCTTTACGATATAAAACGTCTTCTAAATCAGTAAGCATATATTTAGTTCGAGCTAATATTAACCATTCACCTTCGGTCATATTGATATGTTCAAAGTCATCATAACGACTTAAAGCTCCTTTATGAATTTTTGGATTCCAGGATTTGTCTATTCTGTTTCTAACTTTATTTATAATTCCCATAGCTAATGTGTGGACTTTAGAAGGTATTCTAAATGATTGAGTTAATGGCATCATCTGACCTTCTTGTGCTATAAAAGAATCTACATCTGCCCCAGCCCATCTAAAGATTGCTTGATCATCATCACCGGCAATGAAAGAATCTTCTGTTTTACTCCAAATAGTTTTAGCCATATCCCATTGCATTAAAGAAAGATCTTGAGCTTCATCAATAAAAACAACATCAAATTTTGGAGACTTATCTGACTTAGTAAATTCCAATATCATATCATTAAAGTCTATAAGGCCATGTTCTTTTTTATATCTTTCTAACTCATTAGAAATTATACGTAATTTATCTCTTTCTAAATCTTGATTGTGTTCATTTAAATCAAATAGTTTTTCTGGTTTAGTGTTTCTTAATTTAGCCAAATTAATAAGATGAAGATATTCACTATCAGAAGTAAATATTCCTCCATGATCATCTTCATAGCTCGCATAGTTAACTGGAAAACCTAATTTTTTCCCAAGATCTTTATAATGTCTTGGCTGCATTACATTTTCTTTTTTAATTCCTAATTTTCTAAAAGCCAAAGAATGAAGAGTTCTAAAATAAGGTAAATCATCTTCAGTTAAATTAAATTTTTTGATTGCTCTGTCTCGTGCTTCGTACGCAGCTTTTTGTGTAAAAGCAAAGTATCCCACTTTATCTGGATCAGTTTCTTTTAAATACTCATCTACTTTATTTAATAAAGTGGTTGTTTTTCCAGTGCCTGGTGGTCCTAATACAATTGTTTTCATCAGTATGGTGTGTCCTCTTTTAATTTTTTAGGTTTATATTCTGTATCTTTTTTATCGAATTCTTTTACTATAAAAACGGATAGTTTTTCTTTACCTACTCTTTTATCTTCACATCCACATTTTTCTTTCAGCATTTGTCCAGTTCTTTGGTATCCCAAATCCCATCTATGTCTCATTAAAAATTGATGATAGAATCTATCAAATACAAAATGATGATAACCTTCTGAAGTCCAAACTCCCCCCTTAGATAAATCACTTTTTTCTGCGGCTACTTGCCTATTTAAACAAAATTCTTCTAAATGGTTTTGCAATTGATCTTCGGTTCTCATTCCCTCTGCTGGCTCTGTAACTTCTGCATTATTTAATAATTGATTAGTAATAATAATCCAGTCTTTTTCTTTTAAGGTAGGTGGTCTAAATTTTAATTGAACCATACATGCCTCCTGAAATAAACTTTGTTGTCTTAAATGTTTTACACTTTCTAATTTCAATCTTTCTCCGTCTACGTTTAAATAATAATATGGATCTTCTAAGTCAATAACCTGTAAATCAGTTAGACTTGGAAACATTATGTCTTGACCTATTCCAAATTTACGTGTTCTACATAAAATTTTATCACACATACTACACATAGGTTCATCTTTACATTTATATCCCCACTCTTTTTTCTCATGCTGTTTTTTAATTATATCTACTTCTGAATCAGACAATGGTCTTTCCATTGCTTGAATATTAAATAAAGTAATTCTACTTTTCCATTCGTTAGGCCATTTTTGTTTTGCATATACTCCATAATGAAACAACGCATTGTTTCTACTACCTTCTCCAATTTTGTTCTGTGCTAATATTTCGATGCAAGGAGGCCCGTCAGAAAATTCTGACTGAGGCCTCTTTACCTCTATGAGATCAGCATCTAGTTGTTTTACGTTATTATAAATCTCATAGAATTCTTTTAAAGTTGCTGCGGTACCATCTTCTTTAAATGCATATCTTGTTGTGTCGTCACCATTAAAATATGGTAAATTTAAAAAGTTTCCGGTATCATCTTGTGATTTTAATTCGGTTTGTTTTGGAAATACTTCTGATCCTCCATAACCTAATACAGCTTTAATCTGCATTAGTTTATCTTGCATTATTTTTGCATCAATATAATTTTCTGTAAATAAAAATACATGTGCGCCCCCAGATTTAGATCTAAATACTACTAAAGGTAAATTTAATAATTTAATTTTTTGAATTAATTTTTTATGATCAAATCCTGCGTAGGAATCTATATCGATACATCCCCACTTACATTGATTATTATCATTAATAGGTATTACACCTAAACTTTCTTTACCCTGTAAATGAAGAAGCCAATGATCATCAGTAATAGGTTCTCTTTTAACAAAAGATTGACCTTTTACTTTTGTGCCTGCTCCATTTGAATGCCCTATCTTAGTGACACCATGTGCTCTTTCTAATCCTTCAAATATATCTTTAAATGTCTGTATTCTATCAATCATAACATGTTAAGTGGGCGTTTCCACTCTCGCTTAGACGCCCACTACCTAGGATTCGTTTAGTATGGTGTACTAGAATTTTCCTCTGATCCATGTTTTGCTTGAACTTCACCTTTTCCTACTCTTTCAGCAAAGTTTTTAGCAATATCATAGATTGATTTATCTGTTACAGGACCAACTTTAGATGCATCCCATCCAAACCATGTTCCTTTGTCGTTAGACATCTGAACAGTCTTTAGATTATAAATGTGGCTATATGTTGGCGGAGTAAATAATCCGTTTTTACCCTGCATTTTCAATCCCATCATCATTGAGTTCCATTTTCTACTCACTTTTAATTGAGTAGCTTTCATAGAAATCAAAGCTGTGGTTGGACTGTTTCCTAACAGAATCACAAAGTGATTAGCAGTATTTTCCAAATAGTTACCATTTGGTAATCTATCTTTCCAAGATTTATCACGAGTAGTTGTACTCACAATATCACTATCTGCTTCGTGAATAGCTACAGGTGCACCAGTGCTGGTACCTCTATCTTGCCATTCTACGTACTGTCTTTTATAAAAAACTGGGATTACATTAATTGAATCGTACAGTTCATTGGTAACAGTGTTTATTATCTTGCCAGGCTCAGCGTCCTTGACATATTTTCCATGAGTTTTATTTACCTCAGGAGATAATTGTCCCAAAACTTTTAAGAAAGGTAACGCAAGATCGTCTTGCGATATGTTTTGAGCACCTTGATTAGCATCAGCTTCAAAAATATTCGTTGCTAATGCTCCTTCTTTTTTTGTTGCTACTTGGTTCATGTTTATTGTTTCCTTTTTATTGTAGTCTTATTTCCAACAAAAACGTTGAAAAGTTCCGTTGGCATTTCTTTACCTGCCTCAATACGCTCACGGACTAACGCTTTAAGAGTCATGGGCTCAACCTTCAACTTTTGTGTTGGTTGAAACCCACGCTCTTGTGCAAGAGCAGCATAATCAGCTGCCTTGTTATCTTCGTTGCGACCAAAAGACACGGATATCTCGTTTTTGATTATATCTCCTAGTCCATTGTTACGAAGCCAGTTAAACGCCGCTTCTTTATTTGCTATAGTAATATTTGCACTATAGTGCGGCTTAACATCTACTGAAGACCCATCTATAAGTTTTAAATGAGATAAACCCATTTCAGCCATCATAGTTGGAATTACTTCTCCAGATAAATGTTCTAATTCTTTTTTTGTATTTTTTATATTCTCTTCCTGTAAGTCAAGCCTACTTTGTAGAGATTCTAATCTTTCAACTTGATCAGCTAAAGATTGTATGTTGTCAGTTTTTTTAAGGACCTCCTGCTGGTCTTTTTCAAAATCAATCATTAATTTCTCCTTTCTCGTATAAATTAATTGAAATAGAATAATATTTCTTTTCTTGTTTATCCCATTTCAATAGATTGTATTTTCCATTGGTTATATCAGAAACTATAGAACAAGCGACTCCTATTATTGCTGGATCTCCAGTTAATAATAAATAATCTTTTTGTGTATAGTTAGCTAATTCTTTTCTTAATTTAAAAATAAGCGGACCAGGAGAAAAAATTATTTGAGAAAGTTCTGGAAGTAAAAATTTAAACTTACCAAAACTTGCAGCGCCCATAATATTAATTTTAGGCCTACCATCTTTAGTTCCTGGAATTTCTTGAATAACATAAACCGTAGGAGATTCTAGTTTATGACTTATATTTTCATATCGTAAATTATTTTCTTTCATGCTTGACAATATAGGTCTTTAATATTATATTGTCAACTAGAAAGTAGAAAAAAAATGAATTATAAATTTAAGACAAAACCATATAAGCATCAATTAACTGCTTTAGAAAAATCATGGAATAGAGAAACCTATGCCTATTTTATGGAAATGGGAACAGGTAAAACTAAAGTATTAATAGATAATGCAGCAATGTTATATGATAAAGGAAAAATTAATGGTATATTAATTATTGCTCCGAAAGGAGTTGTTGGAACTTGGTATAATCAAGAACTTCCCACTCATCTTCCTAATCATATTGAAAATGTGTCCATATTGTGGCAATCTAATATAACTAAAAAACAAAAAGAAAAATTAAATATGCTGTTGGCTACGGGGGAAGATCTTCATATTTTAATTATGAATGTTGAAGCTTTGTCTACAACTAAAGGAGTTGAATTTGCGTCAAAATTTTTAAATTCTCATAACACTTTAATGGCAATTGATGAATCTACTACCATTAAAAACCCTAAAGCCAAAAGAACTAAAAATATTGTTACATTAAGTATGTCTGCTAAATATAGAAGAATACTTACAGGTTCTCCTGTTACTAAAAATCCATTAGATTTATTTAGTCAATGTTATTTCTTAGATCCCTTTCATTTAGGTCATGAATCTTATTATTCATTTAGGATGCGTTATGCCATTATGAAAACAGCTAATATTTCGGGACGTCAGATACAATTAGTATCTGGATTTAAAAATTTAGGTGAATTATCTGATAAATTAAAACCCTTTTCTTATCGAGTTTTAAAAGAAGACTGTCTAGATCTGCCCGATAAAATTTATATGAAAAGACAAATTAAATTAAGTAGTGAGCAATTAAGACTTTATGATCAAATGAGAAAAGAAGCATTGGCTACTTTAAATGGTAAAAAAGTCACAACTGTTAATGCATTAACTCAATTAATGAGATTACATCAAATCACATGTGGTCATTTTACTGCTGATGATGGAACCACCCAACCAATTCCTAATAATAGAATTAATGAATTAATGGACGTTTTAGATGAAATAGAAGGTAAAGCCATTATATGGGCACATTATCAATATGACATAATTAATATAATTAAAGAAATCGTTAAGGTCCATGGTCCGGGTTCCGTGGTCGACTATTATGGACTTACGCCTCAAGATGAAAGAGACCCCAATAGAGAGAGATTTCAGTCCGACCCTAAGTGCCGGTTTCTTGTTGGAACGCCTTCTACGGGCGGCTATGGCCTTACTCTGACGGCTGCAAACACCGTAATTTACTATTCTAACGGATATGACCTAGAGAAGCGTTTACAGTCCGAAGACCGTGCACACCGAATTGGCCAAAAGAAATCAGTTACATATGTAGATATAAATGCTGAAGAAACAGTAGATGAAAAAATTGTAAAATCTTTACGAAAAAAAATTAATATAGCTTCTGAAGTATTAGGAGAAGAACTTAAATCATGGATTTAGTAGGATATACGCGCGAGGCGCGCTAAAATTTTAAGAGACTACTTTCCCACCTGACCATTTCATCTCCGGCAAACCATTTTCGTAAGACTTACCATCGTAAGTCAAAACTTGTTTTCTGTTCGCACCTTTTTCATTGTACGACACGTGGACCCAGCCACCTGCCGGATCATCCTTATTGTAGAACTCAAGTATCAATTGATCAAAATCTACGTTATTAGAAAGCCAGTAAGCTATCTGAATATTTGGTACGCCACCTATTTCAAAGTCAACCGCTTGGCCCTTAGCATGCTGCGACGTTTTTTTGCTGCCGATCGCTTCGCAAAGTGCTTCCGATCTGTAGCCAGAGGTAATAGTAATGGGTTTATCAAAGTGCGCACGAACCGGTTCCAATATTTCATAACATACGTTCTCCAAGTTTTTAATGTCACCAGCTCCTGGTGAGTTATCAATACCCTTACGGGTAGCCGTCATAGATTTAGTCATCTCTTCAAGTTTGAAGTGTTTAGATAGTTGCATGATTTTTATGTCCTCGCCGCAATAATTTTTTCACTGGGGGATAGTAGTGCTTCCTCTGTCCTTGTCAAGTTAGTTTGTGGGTTTTTTTGTGCCGTTAATTGCGCTGGATTTGCAACAGGCATTGGTGTTGGTGGTAATGGTGGTGTTGGAAGGCTAGCTTTTTCAGTTTGATTTATTAAATATTCTCCCTCAGAATCAGGAGTAGTTTTTTTACTACCACTTATCCAATCTTCTTCTTTTATAATATAGTCTTCATTTAATTCTTGGAACTTTTTTAATTCTCTTGCAATATCTTTAATAGTTCTTCTAACATCCTTAGTTAAAGGATTATCTATTCCATATCTCTCAGCTGTTTTTTTATAAGTGTCTTCCATTCCTTCACTAATTTCAAACGGTTTAAATTTATTTTTCTTAATCATTTTATAAATGTCAGGACGTCTTTTAAAAATTTCTTTAATTGTTTTTTCATCAACATCTAATATTTTTGCTGCATCATATATTCTTTTCATCTTATTAAACTCATCTAATCTTTGTTCGTTAGCAAATATGAATTGTCTAATAATTTTATTATTATCTGTCACAGGATCTCCTGTTAAAGTATCTTTATATATTAAATTTCTTTCATTAGATTCTGCTTTTAAAAATTCACTTACTTTAATCTCTAAAGATCTTTCTAAATCTAATGGAGCTTTTCTTAAACCAATCAATCCTAACAGTTCATCACTTATTTCATATTGAGTTCCTTTAAGTGTTTTACCCGTCATTGCATATAATAATCTTTGCATTTGAATGTTGGAGCCAGGTGCATATAACTTCACTATATATTTTGTACTTTCCCATACTTTATTTCCCCACGCATCTTCAGGGTTCCATATCTTTGTTCCTTCTCTAGTGTAGCCTCCCCTTACAAATATATCTGCAATACCTTGTACATAAATAGATTCTGATACGAAAGGTTCTAGAAATCTACCCAAAGCTGCTACCATTCCTTTAGCAAATTCAGGTAAGACAGGGCTTTGTTTTCCACCTTGTTCCATTGAAGTGATTACTGCTTGTAGTGGATTAGTAACGACATCATAGAAAAAAGCTCTACTAAAATCTATGTATTTATATTTACCATCTTCATAAACTGGTATGATAGTAGAATCTTTTGAGAACCATGGTACAAATTCTTTAAGTGCATATAATTTTTCTTTACCTATTCCATATATTTGAGAACCTCCCCATACTGCTAGAGGTCCTATAGTTCCTAGAGTAATAGCCCAGCTTGCAAGTCTTTCAGCTGCTAAATTTTTAAAGATAGGATTTTTTAATTCGTCTAATGAAGTAGTAACTATATTAGTATTAGTTCTTACTTGTTCCGCGGGCCATGATACGAAGTTACCTAATAGAGATCTTCTAGTTGATTGAACCATGTCACTAACGTAAGCATAGTTAGGCATGAACTCTCTAATATGTTTAGTTGCCATTTTCATTATTTCTAAGTCATTTGGAATATCACTTCCTTTAACCAATCCTTTTTTTAATGCAGCTGCGTATGCATCATGAATTTTTTGATCTTCAATTAAAAAATTTGCTATTTTCCAAATGTCATCTTCAGCTACGTAAAGATCTTGAGCTTTTTTCACAATTTTTTGTCCCCATCCTTTAGGTTTATCAATCATTCGTTTTAACCAACCTAATTTTTGAGTTTCTTCTACAAGCCCCAACACATCTCTGTAAACAGCATTAGTGTTAACCATTCCTTCATCAAGTAAGAATCTATATAAAGCTTGACCGCCTTTTTTTAATTCATCAGTGTTTACTTTTGACCCCGCAGTATAATTAACTCCAGGTTTATTTCTCCATAGCATTTGTGGTTGAATTGTATTTAATGCTCTCCATAAAGACTTACCAAATACTAAAGGATGTCTTAACCCATAAGATAAATTTCCAAGAGCTACCATAGTTACAGCTCCAGAAGAAAAGTTTCTGGCATGAGTGAAAGGACCTCCAACTGTTTTACCCATTTGAAGTAAACCTTTAGGTAACATCACTGCATTTTGCCACGCCCAGTGTTTAGTTATACTTCCTAAATTATTTTTTTGTCCTTGAATTAATCCTTGTTCCATGGCTTCAGTAGTAAACATATTATTAATAGGAACTGTGTACCCTTCTTCTCCTATTAAGTTAGGTAATTTTAAACCATCGCTTTTTGTAATAATATTTTCTCCCGTTCCTTGCCAACCTTTTGAAGCGTTTATATAGTTGTCATATACAATTCCTCTTTCTCCTCGTTTAATCATAGTTTCTGAACTTTTTTTAATCATATTATAAAAACGATCTCTCGCTGCAATGTTTGCAAGATCAGTTGTTACATTAGCAATTAAATTATTAGCATCTTCATATCCTCCAAATAATTTTTGAAAAGATCGAAGGTCTGATTCTTTTTGTATTAATCCTCCCACATCATCGGGTACAAATTTACCACCACCAGTAATATTTTTAGCAATAGATTTAGTTATTAAAGCTTTTTCAGCATTCATTCCTACGCCTGGATATTTAAAGAAAGGTTGTCCTACTTTAGGATCTAACTCTACATTTTTAATAACTTGATCAACAGTTAACCTTGCTTCTTCTTTACTCATAGCTTTGACATTTCTTGGTTTGTTAGCATCAAAGTTTCTTTTAAATATTTGAGCTACTTCATCTTTTATTTCTCTTGATACTATGTATCCATCAATAGGTTTTAAAGCTCCGTCCGCAAATATTTTATACTCAGTAGCTAAAGTGTTTCCAATTCTTTCATTTATAAGTTTTGTAAATTCTTTTAAACCCACATTTAAATTACCGCCTTTATAAATAGTATTCATATATTGAGCCCAGTAGTCTGTAATATTATCTACTTCTCTTAAAATATTTTTTATTTCACTCTGTGGTATTTTTAATTTTTCTAAACTGTTTTTAAAAGAACTAAAAGCTTTGTCATCAATTCCTGCTTTTACAATTTTTCCTTTGTGTGTACTAAAGACTCCTTTATTAATTAATTTAACAAGAGCATCGGATAAACCGTCAGTTAATCCTGTAGCACTAGAAACTCCTTGGCTGTCTCGTGATAATCTTTTTACAATGTTATCTATATTTTTTAAAAAATCTGTTGATAAAACTTTAGCGGATTCTTCTTTACCTTTTAGTCTTTGCATAGCTTGAAATTGTTCTTCGGGATATTCACTTCGTGCTCTAAAAGGTTTAGACACATATTTTTCTACTACTCTATCAAATTGAGTAGCATTTTTTGCTCGTTTAAAAGTTCCGCTTACAATATTTTTTCCTATCTTACCAACACCCCAGATAGCAGGGATAATCGGAAAGGCCATCTCACCTGAAAATTTTAATTTATTATACAACATTCTTGTTGCATCTTCTTTGGATGTAGGTTTTTCTTTTCTATCTAAAGCAGTGTAACCTCCTTCTTCTATCATTCCAAACTCTTCTGCAAGATCTCCAAACGTTCCAATATTTTCTGTATCATAAACAACAACTCCAGACAAACCCCCTCCAACAGCTATTGATGTAAATTTTTGTTTCTTTGAAAGATTATTATATTTTTTAACTTCTTTAACACCTCTAGCTAAATTAGTATTGCCTGTGGTCTTAACGTATTTTCCATTTCGAGCTGCATCCCATGCTTTATTAAACATATTAAAAGCTTCGTCACTAATTTTAACTCCTTGTTTACCAACCGTTCCCCAGCCACCATACATCTGTACCATGACTTCAGTTAATCTTCCGATGGCATTTTCTTTAGCTTTAGCTTCACTAAATTTCATTACTTCACCAACAAATGTTTGTTCAAACCATCTTTCTAATTGTGCAACCCTACTTTGATCTACAGGTACTTCATTTTTATCAGCCCAATCTAAAAGCATTGCTCCAAGATTAGCAAAACCATAAGGAATTTTAATACCTCCAGAAACTATTGCATAGCCTAATGATTCTCCCACACTTACATCACTTGCAAAAGGATCTTTGGTACCTTCAGTTAAAAATTCTCCAGTCGTTCCTTTACTTTCATAAGATGCTAGTTGAAATTTAGGACCTTTATCATCTTTGCTGCCATACTTTTGTTCAACTGTCTCTGGTTTTTTACCTTCTGGCCAGATCGTTTCACCCGTTTCCCAATCAATAGTAGCTCCTTTGAACATACCACGCATTGATTCTATCTCTTGACGATAATATTTTTTATTTTCTTCGTCAGTATAATCTCGAGGGTCTCTATAATCTGGATCTTGTTCTAACTTAGCATCATGATATGCATCATCACCATGCTTTTTTCTAAATTTAAATTCTCTAACAACTTGAGCAGCGGCGTCTAGTCCTTTTCTAATGTTACTTCTTTTTCTTAAAGCTTTTGCGTCTTCTTCTTTTTTAAGATCAATCTTTTCTTGAGTAAAAAGAACGTCTTCTACTTTCTGCTTTTCTTCTTCTTGTTGATCTAGGACAAGTTTTCTTGGGTCAAAATATCTAACCATTTAACCTCCTATTTCGTTGGCAATAAATCTGTATTGATAAGTTTATTGTCTTGTTTTTTATAAGTGTTACCCGTTGTTATATCGACGTATACAAAACCATCTATATATTTATCCGCGTGTTTTGCACTTGAAAACAAAATAACTCCCTGTTCATTTTCTCCCGGCCAAATATTTTTTCCTTGTTCATTTTTCCAACCTTCTTCATCAATAATTATTCTAGAATCTTTTACCGATTTCCAACCTTTTTCATCTATTTTATTTTTAGCATCTAAGATATTTTTTCCTTGCCGGTAAGTAAGTTGAATATTTTCATCTTCTCTTCTTAAATCAGTTATTAATTGACTGACTTCATTTCTAATATTTTCTTGTGCTTGAAGCTCAGCTTGTCTTTCAACATCTTTAGGGTTCTGAGGTTTTCTAAACATCACTAAACCTAATGCTTCTTCTCTAGATTTATTTCCGCCAGCCTCAGACATCCAAAACTCTATTTCTCTTTCAATAGCAATCTTATCATCTTTATTTAATTTACTATAGGCATCTAACATAAATTGTTTCTTACCTAATTGATGTTTATACTTAGCCATCTTGTCGGCGTATCTTTGTTTTTGAAATTGTTGTAAAGGTTCCTTACCAGCTGCACCTATATTACTCCAAAGGTTTCCTGTTGATGGACCTCCCATTAAATTTAATCCTAAGTTCATTAAGAAGTCAGCACCTGCTTTACTTTGAGGTGGTTCTATATCATCCCACCCTGCCATTGCATCTTTCCAAGTAAAACCTTGTTCGTTTCCTGATGGAACTGCTTCTTCTACTTCTTGTTCTTCCATTACGTCTACTTCAGGATTAGGATAGCCACCTTCAGCATACCCTCGTCTCAAACCAGAAGTTATACCTCCAGCTGATCCGCCAATTCTAAACATAGGTCTATGAAATATTCTACTCATTAATAATCTGTAAACGCTTTGTACGCTCCTGCTCCTGTTGATAGTATACCTAACGCTTGTTCTAATGGTGATTTGTTAGGTGTTACTGTTGATGAATATCCACCTGGCATACCAGCTAACATAGAAGAGAGACCACTGCCTAGGTAACCTAATCTTTCGTATGGTTCGTATGCGGCCATTCTATTTCTCTCTCTTAACGCATCAGCTTCTGCCTGCGCTTGAGCTTGTTGGATCGCGCCCGCTGATCCTAATCTAGAAACATCTTGACCTTGTAATTTATATTGTAATCCACCTAGTCCAGAAACATCCTGTGCTAAATTTCTTTGTTGACCGAATGCTTGGTTAGCTGCGGTTTGTGCTTGACCAAAACCTTGTTGTAACATTTGTGCATTTAGTAATGCTCTGTTTAAATCTGATTTAGTTTGATATTCTGATCTCATAACACCTTCTCTACCTCCACCTAAGTTTCCCGACTTAGCTGCTTGTAATCCAATGTTAGTCATTCCAGCTTGAGCTTGCCTGTCAAATTCTGTTAAAGTTTTATCAATAACTTGTTGTTGATAAGGTGACATGAATTGTTGGTAAGCTTGTGGTCCAGAATAACCTGCAGCTTGTCCTAAATAATCTTGAACACCCATCATATTTGTTGGTGTTCCAGCGTATGATCCTTGGCCCGTTAAGTATGGTTGGTAAGCACCAATACCTTGACCTGCTAAATTATAAGCATCGGTTTGATATTGATCTTGACCAGCAACCGTTGGTGCAAAGGCACTTGTTTGTAAGGGTTTAGCTGTTAAAGCTCCAATGTCTTTAGAATATTGCTTACTAACATCCGTTAGAAACGGTGCCGGTAACATTTGTGTTTGTTGTACAGCCATTATTCTTTATCCTTCTTTTTTAATTTTTCTTTAACTTTACCAGCTACAACTGTAGCTCCTATACCAACGGCTCCAATTTTAGCGCCTTTCTTTAATTTATTTAAGTTTTTACCTACTCCTGCCCATTCTTCACGTGCCTCTTTATTTTTAATTTCTTCTTTTTTATGCTTTGCGGCTAATTTTTGTTTTGCGCTAGTATCTATATGACTCTTTTTACCCACAGTTAATCTACCAATTTTTTTTTCATATTCTTTCATTTGTTTAAAACCTTCTCTTCCACGAGGAGCTTTAATATTATCTGGACCTGATCTACCTCTAAGCCAAGGAGCACTGCTTCCGCCTCTTGAGAAACGTTTACGTGTAAGTTTATTTCCTCTTAATGCTATATCACCCATTATACTACCTCGCTTAATCTTTCCGAAACTTCAAACATATCTTCAGCTCCTTTTTTTGCATCGTGTCCTACGACTTCATGATATTTCTCACTGTCATAAGCTATTCGTGATGCTTCATCATAGCTATAACCTAAGTACATTAGATGTTCTATTCTTTTTATGTACCAATCAGGTCCAGCCATTTTCATGTCTTCTTGACCTTTTTCTTCTAATTCTTTCATCATGTTTTCCATGATCGACGCGCCTTTGTCGATGTCTCCATCACCTGCGCCTCTAACAGCATCAGCTGTCATTACAAATTCGTTCTTACTTAATCTTGCTGGTACATCATCTGCTTTTTCTTCTGCTCCCAGTTCTACAAAGCCACCAGTATTTCTATAATCTTTTTCCATACCACCAAGGTCCATGATCCCTCCTTCTTGAGCTCCTATTCTTCCGCCTTGAGCTCTATCTTCTCTCATCATTTCTACAAATGATGGAAAAGACATAGTCCCTCCTTCTTTTAAATAAGAGTTATATTCATCACTTAAAGTTACATTTTGTTTACTTCCAACATAATTACCACCAGCATACTCAATTCTTCCGCCTTGAGCCGCATAGAACTGACCAACGTTTCCTTTACGTTGTAGATCAGCTTGTCTCATAATACCTGTGATACCACCAATCTCATCTTCCATTCCACCAGTCATAACATCTTCTATTGCAAAGTCTGCTTTAGATCCTAAAGCGTATCTTCTTCTAGGTATGTCAGGCATGTCAGGCATTGGTTTTCTAGGTAAAGGTCTTATAGGGTCTTGCTTCCAATCTGGAGAAGGTAAAGGTCTCATAGGGAGTTGCTTCCAATCTGGAGAAAATTTTCTTCGATCTCTTTCACCTCTTTTTTTTCTTATAAAATCTTTAATCTTTTCTATCCAGATAGCTTCATCTATAAAAGGTCCTGCCACGTTTCCGCCACCTTCAATAATTCCTTCTTTTATTTTTTCAATAACATCCATACTTCCTGGTCTTATCTTTTCTATTCCTTCAGCCACGTTTCCGCCACCTTCAATAATTCCTTCTTTTATTTTTTCAATAACATCCATACTTCCTGGTCTTATCTTTTCTATTCCTTCAGCCATACCTTCAACCATTTCTCCACCAGCATATCCAATTCTTCCACCGTCTGCAAAGTTTTCAAAAAGTCCTGGTGTAAAACCAAACTTCTCTGATAAAGCCTCTAATTCTGCTTTGTCTTTTGATTGAGCAATAGCTCTTCTCATTCCAGGAAAACCTCCTGCTGTTTTAAAATTTTCATCCCAGTCACCACTTACAGTAAAACCTTCTGGCATTTGATCTTGTTTAGCTTTAGTTCCAAAACCAAAAAATGGTAATGCACTTGCTGCAGCGATACCAGCTTTAGCAAGACTTAAACCACCACCTTCTTTTTCAAATAATTTTTTTCCAATGTTCTTAGCTAAATCAGAGCCACCCATCATATTTCTTAAAGCACCTATTCCACTTCCTTTACCAAACCAACCGGCTTTAGTTGCGTTACCCAAACTACCCCATGCTCCAGTACCTATTGGCATTCCACCAAGTAACGCTGCAATTCCTATTTTACCTACTGGACTCTTAGCTATTTTTTTAACACCTTTAAATATTTTCTTTGGAATCTTTGTAATCTTTTTAAATATACTTCCTAAACCATAAGCTCTTCTTCCTGAATCAGTATCCATGATACCACCATAAGCTGCTGGTTCTCTCATCATCATTTCTTCTTGAGGAGCTTGAACACCCATCTTACTAGCTTCATAAGTCATTTGATACCATTCTTCAAAAGACATAACTGGCTCACCTATTTCGTTTTGTTCAAATACATATTGCATGTATTCTTCTTTTAATTGAGCGAGCATTTGTTCTTGTCTAGGGTCTTGAGGTCCTTCATCTCCTTCGTATTTAATGGAAGGGGCTCCTGTCTCTAATGTATCTGTAATTTGTTCTTCAAATAATGCCATAATTTTGTCTTATTTCCTCGGGTTTATTATCTTACTTTGTTTTTCCAAACAAATCAAGACTTGGCATAAGTACATGAACATCTCTTTGAATGTCTTCTTCAGCGATATTCTGGGCTTGCCATTCCTCCTCGGTTTTATATTCCTCTCCAGTTTTTTTATTTTTAATAATTGTTGTTACCTTCGTGGGTTTTATTACTTCCATTATCCTGTGATCTCCTTGTTAATATTTAGATAGCTAACAGCTATATCAAATGAGTCTGAACTACCTGCTTTAATTGTAAGGGTTTTTCCACCCTCTACTATTAATGGTTGGGTCAATAATTGTTTAGTTACGTTAGCAGTTAAAGCTGCTGATTTAATAGTTGTAATAGAGTTATTTGTAACAATGGGACTAGGTGTGCCAGCAGACGTTACTAAAATAGATTTAATAACATAAGTTTCAGTAGCTAAAGGATTACCAGAACCAAATGGATTTAATTCTCCATTACTAGTATCATTATCTATTCCTACAAATTTATATTGATTAACAACAGCCATTATTCCATAAAGAAAGCTTTAGCTTCTATCTCCTGTTTTAATTCTTCTTGAAATGTAGTGTTTAATTTTTCTAAGACAGCATCTAAATCTCTTACTAAAGATTGTGCTACGTCTTCTCTGTATTCTGTGCTTGCTCGGGTTAATGTTTGTACTATTTTTGCCATGTTACATTCTTGGAAAATTACTAAAAAGATTACCCCAGAATCCTTGTCCTTGTGGAGTGTTTGTTATTCCTCCACCAAATTGTTGTTGAGAAGGATCTACATTTTGAAATACATTTCCTTGACTAGGATGAAATTGTTGTGGTTGAAATGGCGCTTTAAATGCACCCATTTCATTCCATGGTCCAGGTTGCGATGAATAGGGTCCCATTGCTTTATCCATTAACATATCATCTAGGTTGTACATACCACTAGGACCTTGTGGTGGTAAACCTTCAGCTACTGATTGTAGATGAGTTCTTGAGAAAGGACCGTCAAACATATTCATTGATTGATTTGCATCTTTAGCTAAAGCTGCAGCTAAAGAATCTTTAGATGGATTTATTCCCATAGCTGATAGCATATCTAAATTTTTTTGACTATAATTTTTACCAGATAATTTTCTATTCATTAATTTATCAAATCTATTTTGTAATTGTCTTTGTTTTCTTGCGTCCTCCCATTCTTTTTGTGTCCTATAACCAGTTAAATTTTCTCTCCAGTCCCCTATCTTATTTCCAAATTTATCTGTAAGACCTTGTAGTCCTTTGTAACCTCTATAAGCCATTCCTAATGCAGGATTTATTACACTTAGAAGTCCTCCTAAAAGCAAACTTCCTATTCCACTTTTATGTCCTTGAGATGGATCTCCTGCTACTTTAAGATCTTTATAGCCACCACCACCCCACCAGGTTTTAGGTCCTGTCCAAGATTTTGTAAAATGATCTTTAGGCGAAACTGTTCTAGTAGAAGTTTTCATTGGAGTATCAGTTGCATGATGAGTTCTTCCTGTGTTAACACTAGATCTTCCTGGTCTTTCATTACCACCAAAACTTTTATCAGCCATTCCTTCATTTGCATCGCCCCAACCATTTAAACTCATAATGCCTGATGGTCCTTTATTAGGTGAACCATTCATAGTTCCATACATATTCATATCAACAAGAACATCTCTTTCTCGTGGAGTAATATAAGCCAGCTCTGTCATTTCATGATCAGGTGCTGACTGCCAATACTTAGGTGCACTAACCATAGGTTGTTCACCTAGATAATTTTTAACTCCACCTTGCATACTCATTATCCCACCATTATTTTTTTGAATTCTACTTCCATATGTATCAGTCCAATCACGAGCTATTTCTGGTTCGTTAGCCCATAGATATCTTCTTTGCTTCTCTGATTTAAATGGCATTATCTTCTTCCTCCTGCGTGTACATCTAATCTAAACGTACCTAGTTTCCAATTTTGTCCTAAAGTTGTATCACTACCGGTATTATTGGCGATAGTTACTGCAACCGATCTTGCTCTTGCTCTACAAGATTTATAGTTAGTACTGCTTGTAACAGTAAATGGACCTAATGTCGAGCTTACTGCTGACTGATTAGGGAAACTTCTAAGATCCAATTGAACAACCGTGTTACCTGATTGAGATATAAAGTCAGGTAAAAACCTGCTAATTCTCATAATAAATTCTCCATCTCCTCTAAAAGTAATTCCTCTTTGTTGGTCCTGAGTTATATCAAAATCTCCAGAAGTAATACTAGATGGAACAGCGTATTCAGTTCCTCCTTTAAGATAATTTACTCCTGTTTCATGTTCATAATAAATAGTACTTCCTTCAGTATTACCAGTCACATCAAAAGAAACATCATCATCTGCATCGTATGCAGTTGCATGAGGCAAACCAAAAATAGCTGAATCTATCCACGTTGTTCTTCTAAATAATGTACTAGCATTTGTAAACCAGATAGGTCTTTCAGGAGTTGAATCTAAATAACTATAATAAACAGATCTATCTACTACATTGGATGTAGAAGTAGGGAAGAACCATATGATTTCTCCAAACAAGTTATTAAGACCACAATAGATTAATTGGTTAGAAGTTTTATTAAGGTCATCATAAACATAGTCCTCCACTAAACAGTCCATGGATTCTAGTTTACCAGTGTATCTAAAGAAACCATTCTCAGACATCCAGTACGCAGCACCATCCACTTCAACAGCTGCATTCATTCCTATCAATCCACAGTTAGTACCTACTTGATCATATGCGAAAGTAAATGGAGTACCTACAAATCTCATAGTAAATAGAGCGGTATCAGTCCATACATAAATAGCTCCTTTACCAAGCTTAGCTCCCATGATCCGTGATCCGTCGGCCAGTCTTTGTGTTCCAGCACTATTGGTTGCTGTAGGTGCCCAGGTATTTATATCTTCTTGAGAAGAGAATCTTATAAACATATCATCTTGAGTTGATGTAGTTCCTATAGTTGTTTCTGTTCCAAATAAAACTAAGTGACGATCGGGTGTGGAAACTAACATATCTCTCGATGCTGTTGGTGCACCAGTTATGACTGTAGCTCTAGTTGATGTAGCATTAGTTGCAGCAGAATCCCATTCCACTACCACACTATTATGAATCAGGGCAATAACATTATCCCCTAAATTATCAAGTGACCAAAGTCCTGGGTCCGTTACTTTATCAGTGTTTGCTGCAGCTGATCCCCATCCAGTCCAACTAGAGGTGTTAGTAACTGTGTCTCCATCAGAGTGAGCCGCTCTTGTAGAGCCCCTTGCATTTCTTGTAATACCTGTAAAACTTGTAGCTGTAACTCCTGTGTAAGAAATTTCTTCACTTCCTACTTGAAAGTAATTAGTTCCTGAAGAAGGAAAACCTGTAGTACTTGCTACATTAACCGTGGTTCCTGATCCACCCGTTCCATAAGCATTGTCTCCTAATG
>VTLG01013172.1_pt1 | contig 22212 bp, 33 predicted proteins | sample 4694571 | NCBI WGS metagenome assembly VTLG01 (sample SAMN12604809, study PRJNA352737) | marine metagenome | biome: ENVO:00000447; feature: ENVO:00000209|ENVO:00000569|ENVO:01000036; material: ENVO:00002151; isolation source: viral sequences binned using virsorter ... | reverse complement strand
CTCAAGTCTGCGTTCTTCGGCTTCAGCCTTTGCGATGATAGCATCTTTTCTAGACTTCTCAAGATTCTCAATCGTTAAGTAATGTGAACTTGTACCCACACCACTAAAACTTGGTGACTTGAAAGTATATGTGATTGATGATGCTTCTGCGGGCTCACTTCGTAGAAAAGCCCATACCACACCGTATAGAATAACCCCTAAAGCTATACCGATTACTATTTTATTTCTTTTGTTTATCATGTTTGATATCCTCTAACTCCTCTAATTGGAGTTCTTCTTTCATCTCAATAAACACATTCAACTTTTGTTCCAATCGGATCAAATCATTATCTAACATTCTTACTCTATCAATCAGCTCTACTAATACTCCAAATGTTGCACCTAACTTAGGTTTTATTTGTGTTGTTACATACTTCCATATGAAAAATATGAAGTATCCCATTCCACCGGCTACGACTATGGGTAAACCATATTGATTTACCGCCGTAACAAGGTCCATCAGTCCTTCCTTGCATCGTTCTTACCATCTGCCCTTGCAATCCTTTGAAGGTCTGGCTTGATGCCCACTACGCCACTAATCAAAGTATCTATTCTAATCACATCGTTATTCATTGTCTTAACACGATTCTCTAATTGTGCAATCATACTGTGTAATGTTGAAGCCTGTCCTGTGACAGACTCTAAAATATATTTTAATAAGAGTATAATGAAAAAACCACCGGCAAGAGTACCGGCGGCTGCAAAGCCTAACTCTAATAGACTTATAGCATCTGCTGGGGTGGTCATCAGGTAGTCCTTGCCAGCTGTGTCAGCGGGTTACTTGTACCTGGCATTTGGCTCACTTGACTAATCGCTGCAGTTGTGTTTGATGTCTGTGGTGCCACTATCGTCACGACACTACTATTACCACCGCCACCACCTTGGCCTGCAAAGGCTTTCAACAATGCTCCGGCTATAGCTGGCATAGGTTTTAAAAGTTCTTCTACATGAACATCGTGAGTATAAAGAGAACCTTCTTCACCAGCTTGTTTATTCAATGTTGCCAGTTCTGCCCTTAAAGCTTCCATCTCTGACAACTGACTATTCAAAATTTGTTGGTCCTCATCTCTACCTTCAGTAACAGTTCCTAACCTTTTTGATTCAGCCCATCGCAGAGTAGGATCATGTCCAAAATACATATCTTCCCCACCTTCAGAGCGTGATATTCTATCTTGCATTTCTGCTATGAGTGTATTTTTCCTATCTATAGTACCTTGAGTAGAACCAGTAGCTTCTTCTAACGCTGCAAGCTTATCAGTTATTTCTTTCTTTCTACTTTCACCTTTAAATAACTTCTCAAGTGGTGCAGGCAACAATGACCATCCTAATGCAGCCCAATCTATATCAAAAAGGTCTTTAACCCAATCTATAAAACCTTTAATAGTATTATCGTAGAGCCATTGTCCTATATTTGAAGCTCCTGTCCACACTTGAGCTATAGCTGCACCCGGATCAGTAAAGAGTTCCTTGACCCACGTTATGCCTTGGTCAATACCACCCCATAAACCCTGCCACAATTTACTAATTAATTCAGAGAAACTAAATGCATCATAAGCCTTTCTCCATTCAGACTTTTGTACAATTTCTTCACCAGTAAAATCATCAATAACAGTCTTAGTTCCGAGGCCCATCTTATCCATTATCCATCCTACACCTTTCTTTATCAAATCAAGTGGGAGACCTATTAAACCCTTTAATACTTCATCTATACCCATACCAATCTTGTCAAACAATGTTGCAGGATCACCATCCCAATTATTTTCCTTTCTAAATCCTTTCATAAAATCAAATGCAGCAATAATAATCGTAAGAGGCCATAACACTTTAGCTACCATTCCACCAATACCTTTCATCATTATCAAAAAAGGAGATATAGCTTTTGAAACAATACTTACCACATTGGAAAGTAGACCAAATATACCACTGACTCCTTTCGCTGCCGCTCCTGCAACTGGACCTGCCACTTTACCAAACCCACCAATAACAGATGTTATTCTCCCGACAATTCCAACCAATATATCCTTCATACCTTTGATAGATTTTACAAGGGCACTTTCTCTAAAGGCAGTGACCGCATTTCTTAACATTTGAATTATACCGGTGCCCTTTCCTGGGCCCGCTTGGGTTAAACCAAGAGCTCTACCGATGATGCCACCCATTGTGGTGAATATACCACCGATTCCTTTAATAACTCTACTCTCTTTAAATGCAGCAAGGGCAGTACTTAAATTTGTAACAACTAGAGCCCTAGCCTGTCCTACAAATCCAGCAAATCTAGTAAAAACATTTCCTAAAGCTTTAATAACAGCATTCTCTTTGAAGGCTGCAAGAGCTGTGCGAAAAATACCTATAACATATAGTCGAGCTGCATTGACCAACATTCGGATACGAGTAAAGACATTACCCATAGCCTTAACTGCTTTATTTTCTTTAAAAACAGCGAGAGCACTACGAAAAATACCTATAACATATAGTCGAGCTGCATTAACCATCATTCTGATACGAGCAAAAAGATTACCCATAGCCTTAACTGCTTTATTTTCTTTAAAGGCGGCTAAAGCAGTGCGGAAAATATTTAAAACGAACAATCGAGCTGCATTAACCATCATTCTGATACGAGCAAAAATGCCAGCAATTCGTTGAAAGGCTTTACTCTCTTTAAATGCAGCAAGGGCTTTAGCAACTCTTGCAACAATAGCTTCTCTAGCTGCAACTAAAGCTGTCCTAAGTGCTCCAAATATACCCCCTACAATTCCCCTTATAAGTCCACCAAGACCCTTAATAAAGCCTAATACTTTTTTAAGTTTACCTAATTGTCTAGCAATTTCTGTAAAAAATCCAATAAGAAATGCGATGGCACCTAGTATAATTTTGAATGGAAAACCAGCAACCTTAGCGGTCCTTGTGGCCATGTCTAAGATACCATCTTCAATACGAGTAAGAAAACCTATGAGTTTTTCTTTAAAACTGCCTGCCTCTTTATCACGTTCTGCCTGCATAGAAGCAGGGACAATATTCTTATTTAAAATATTGCCTATGACAGTAACTTTATTTAAAGTCTTTTTCTGTACATCTACTACATCACTTAATGTTGCTTCTGCCATTTACTTTTTGCCTTTAGGTAGTGGTGCACCAGATTTACCAACATACAATCCAAAGAACGCAGCACCGGCACCAACTATTGTTGATATGAATGCCGCTTGTGCATTGGTAGGATCTGGTAGAGCCATAAACCATGTTGTAGACTGATAGAACGCATAGATATAAGCCACCATGATGAGTCTAGGTATTAACCTAAACGTGTCCATGATGCCAGATGTCTTATTATACCATGTGGGTTCATCTTGTCCCGTTGCTGGTACAATATCTTGTACTGCCAATTCATACTCTTTAGTAGTCTCTACGACTTTTACTTTATCTTCGCTAGCCATTTATTATTTTATCCTTGATTCTGGGTCCTCTGCCTTTCATTTTCTTCTTTTATCCACTCTATTAAAAATGTAACATATACTTCCCTTTCCCACGGCACCATATTCTCTAAATCATGTAAACTATAATTATGATGTTGCATCAGTGAAAAATTAGTTCTTACATAATTCTCCAAAGTATTATGAGAAAGGGCTATCCGAAAAAAGCTTGCAGTCCCTCCAGCGTTACAGTATTCTTCTTTTTCGTTTTAGGATTCTCTATCTCTAATGTATGTCTTAAACGAGGCATACTTTCAAAAAACTCTTGTACCTTTTTAAACTGTTCACTTGTTAAACTTTCCAAAAAGGTTTTTAAATCTTTTTTAGTAAAGTCTGCTCTCTCATATACCGTTTCTCCTTCATATACTCTTTGAATAGATTTACCTATAATATCAAACATCTGATTTACTTCTGTTTCATCAGGTTTGAAATTCATAAATTCAAAAGTAGGGTAACCCATTTCTATTGAAATGTCATCTGTTAATTCAATCTTATTACTATGTCCTTCAATAAATTCTACTTCAATACCCTCTAAATCTATCTCTACAGGCACATAAGTTTCGTTATCATCTTCCATCAATATTGAAACAGTAGCAACTTCACCAACTGACTTAGCTCGTATTCTTAAAAAGATATACTCTAAATCAAAAAGTGGAAGTTTAGCCACATCAATTGTTTCAAATGTACAATTATTTACTACCTGTTTAAGGGCCCTATTTAATTGAGCGTCTTTTTCTTCCTCCATTGCCATCAGGAGAATCTTCTCCTCTTTGACTAAAAATGGTCTGTATGTTATTTTCTCCTTCGTTGAAGGTACAACCAACTCATAAGTTGGCGTGTTAATTACTGGTAAACCCATTATATTTTCACCTCATCTATATTGTTAAATTATTGACCTCGTTGATTAAGTCTGTTATGTGCCCCATGTCGGAAAGACCGTGACTGATCTACAAACCCCTTGCTAGGCATATCTCCAAAATCATCTACTTGATGCGGATTACCCTTTCTAACTGTAGATGCCGGAGTACTAGAATCATATTGTGAACCACTATCTTGTTGTGTAGGCATTGCAGCAAAATCATCTACCATTCCAACACCTCCGGCCGTTTGGTTGTTTACATATATCCAGCGATGATATTGAAGCTCTACTGAAATAGTTTGGTATGCATCGTTAGTTGCATAATTCAGATCCTGTGCGGCAATATTTTTAGGATATACTTCAATTAACTGTACTGAATATCTAGGAATTTCCAACCCTCTATCGAGTTGATGTATAGTCATATCTCCCACATAGTCCCTATAAAAACCAACCTCAAAACTACTCTGACTAAGTATCTGTGATTGCCACTGCTCAAACCACACTTTCTCTCTCATATCAGTGCTGCATATAAATGAAGCCGTGATAGATGCATAGTTATATGCACTAACTGGTTCTCTTGGAGGACCATTACGCAAATCATCTGCAGCACTTTGTAAATTCTGGCCTGGGAATTCTATTGACTCACACATCAGTCCTAGCTCATCATTAAACCCACCTGCTAACGCTGGGCCCTTACCACTAAGCACCACTCTATATCTATTCGGTCTAGCCAATCCACCACTAATGGCTGAAGTAAATTTATTTAAGCTCATACGCCTTGCATCATCTCCCTGCGTGTTTTTCTAAAAACTTGTTCGGGTCGTACTCGTTTCTTTCCATTCCATTTGCCTGTATAAAATCTTTCTATCGGCAAAGATATTGCAACCACCATTTCATTCAATTCTATTTTTAGAAAATAAGATTTTATGTTTTTTGTTAAATAACGTCTGACTATAGGTTTCACACCTCTTTTCATTTTTATCTTAGGCCAGAACAAAGCCATTACTTCTCCCCTTCCTTCTTCTGAATCAAACGCATCTAATTCTGATGGTACTTCAAACATTTGTAATCTTTCCAACAACTGCCATCTCATTGGTACAGATAGATAGTGAAAATTTATACCTACAAATCCCTCAGGCTTTCTTCGCCCCAAGGGTATCACTAATGGAAAGACATCATAGTATGGTAAATTCTGTGCCGTTTTAGGCCTGTACCAAAATAGATTCATCATTCCAAAATTAGGTCTTACAGTTACTTTATTTTCTCTACGTCCCTCCCGGATCATTCTTCTAGCCATAGGTCGAGGCAAAAGTTCTTGCACTTTCTGCCTATACCAACGCATCGACATCTCCTGTCCGTGAGCTGCCTCTCGTATTTCATCGAATACACCAATTTGACTGGCCATATAATACTATTTATATGGATTAGTGAATTGATCCTCTGTTAGTATCTTAAATTCCATACCCTGTTTCTCACAAAACTTTATTGCTGATTCCCACTTGGCTTGGTTCTTTACATACTCTTTAGACTCCCATAGCCATGATTTAGTCTTGCGTTTAGGGTTCTTTCGTGGTGCTCTAGTCTGTTTCTTTGGTTTGATCTCTACAATGTACTTGATAACCTCATGGTTAGGCTGTTTCACCTTCACATAGAAGTCTGGATAGTACCTATGTATCTTTCCATCTAAAGGAGACTGATATGGAATAGCTATTTCTTCACTGCCCCATTCAATAACATTTTCATTACGGTCGCAGTATATCATAAACCTACGCTCCCATCCAGAACGATAGATTATGTTTCGCACATTGCCCTTATACTTGTTGGGCCTCTCAGGATTGAATCTTCCTTTATAATATTTTGTAGTAGCCATATAAATACTTATATGGCACAATCTAAAGAACAATTCATGCGAGAGACAGATGCAAGTTTAACCGACAGCTCTGGTCATCGCCGTGGACAAGGAAGTAGTCCAGCATTTCTATCTTTTCCAGAAGATTTAGCCCTATCACCACAACAACCCAACTACATGGTATTTACTGCCATGACGGTAAGTGGTGGTGTTGATACTCGTACTCTAAAGTTTCAACTAGCTGAAGGAACTAATAGTGTAGCCCTACCTATACCGCCAGGTGTAAATGCATCATACCAACAAAACTGGGATGAACAAAGTGTAGGTACAACAACTGCGGCTATAGGAACTAAAGGTGCAGGAGTAATGGGCGCTATTGCAAGAGTATCTACTGCAGGCAGCCTATCAGATATTGCAACTGCGGCAGTAGATGCTGGAGCAAGAGGAGTAGATCAACTAACTAATCAATTGCAAGGTGCGACATTACCGGGAGTAGGTAGTGCCATAAATTCTGCTGGTGGTGGTTTTATTAATGAGATGACAGGTTTTATGGCAACAGCCCCCGGCATATCTGAAGTAGTATCTGCAGCACAATATGGCATAGGAAAACGAGCCTTAGACCAAACAATGGTAAGTTATGGTGGGCCTACATTTAGAAATTTCTCATGGCAATATAGCTTACGACCTTTGAGTATGAGAGAATCAGAAACAGCTCATTCGATAGTAAATTTCTTTAAGATAAGGTCGGCACCAGAACAAAGTGCTATGCAATTTACAAGAGTATATAATTTACCAGAAGTATTTAGAATACAATTTTTTGATGCTTCTGGTGAAAGTTCATACATAGATAAGATTGGTCATTGTGCATTAACAGAAATTCAAGTTACTTATGGTGGTGATAAATACACTACCTTTCGTGACACTCATGCACCAATACAAATCGACTTATCATTATCCTTTAAAGAAATGGAACTCTTGAATCGTCAGGCAGTTGCAAATGAAGATAGTGGATTGTTTGGTTGGCCCGGAGACACTTATGGACTAGAACCTAATAGATTACCAGATCCCAAACAGTTACCTATAGATAAAAGTAAACCAGTATCTGGAGCAATGTAAATGTACTTCAATCCTTTTCCAAAAATAAACTATGACTGTGTAGGTAATGGTTTCACAGAAGAAATACAAGACATTACCACCAGAGTAATTGTTCGTAAATGGATACAAGACCGAGGGTCTTTGTTTTCTAAATATCGAGTGCGAGATGGTGATACTCCTGAAATGACTGCCTTTACATTGTACGGTAAAACACAATACCATTGGATAGTTTTAATATTTAATGAAGTAATTAATTCTTATTATGGTTGGCCTCTTTCTCGTCGAGATTTTGATGCATTTGTAAATAACAAATATGCAAACCCACAGGGCGTTCATCACTATGAAATTACCCAACAATCTGGCGATCAAACAATAAAAATAAAAGTAGAAAGTGATGTGGCTGGTGCAGTTGCAGTTACTAATCTAGAATACGAAGCAGCACTACAAGAGAAAAAAAGACAGATTAAAGTTTTACAACCAGAATATGTAGAACAGTTCGTAGGCGAGTTTAAAAGATTGCTTAAAAAACAACCGAGTTTATAATGAAACCCATAGTTGAAGGATTAGAGGCAATCCAAAAGTCGCAGGCCTCTACAGGTGCAATACCCCCAGGCGGATTCAAAGTCACAGTAGCAATTCTTCACCACGGATCTCCTGGTAATGAATATCCCATTGGTAGTTTCATTCAGAAGATAACTATATTTGAAGATGTAGAAGTAGATGGCATTACTGGTTGGTTAGAAATGTTAGATACATATAATCTGGTTCGCAATGGATTAATTATAGGAGAAGAACTCCTTTACCTCAAATTTATGTCAGCTGGAGTAGAAGAAGCATATCTAGAAAATGATTGGACAGTAGACTTTACTGAACAGCCCCTATATGTACATAAGATAGAAGATATAACAGAAATGTCTACTCCTACAGGAGGCAAATCTCAATCAGGTCTAACTTATAAATTACACTTCTGTTCTCCTGAACTACTACGGAATGAAAGAACCAAAGTATCTAAATCTATGCAAGGTACTTATACAGATTTAGTAAAAAAACTTTTAACTAATGATTTAAAAACTACAAAGAAATTAGAAACTGAAGATACTGAAGATTTAAAACACGTTATCATTCCAAACATTTCACCTATGCAAGCTATTAATATGATGGCTTCTTCTTGTCAATCTATGCCTACCACAGACTCAGCAATAGTTGACGATTGGGCTTCAGGAAATAAAATAGACTATAAGAGAGTAGCTTCAAAACTTTTCACAGGCAGAAAAACTGACTATCACTTTTGGGAAACCAGCAAAGGATACAAATTACTTCCTATAATTAGTGATTGGGCTAATACAGGCTTACATATAACTGTAGGTGGATCACCAGCCACTACTAATTATCTTGGAACAATGACTACCAGTTTAAGTCACAGTTTTGATTTTCATGGAGATACATTTAGTTCTATACCCACTGGAGTGTGGGCCGCCAAACAGATTACCCATGATGCTACCAATAAGTACGTCAACACCTATCAATCAAACTATCTGACATCTTTAGATAATAATTTAAACTCTTATGTTTCTAAAACTCCTGTGTTTACACCAGACGATAAAATAGAAAAAAATATTTTACAAGAAGATAAACGACTTACTGATTTTCCTGATAGTGTGCTAATGATGGACACTTATAACTCTGGTTCAATTACTAACATAGATAAAACAAATGGTAATGTTACTCTACCCTGGACTCTTGATCCTTTTACTATAGACCTTCGTAGAAATATGCAAATAGTACACGGTCTTAATTATCATGTTATGACTGTAAGACTTTATGGTATGTCTGCATTAGAAGCTGGTATGAGTGTCAAACTTGATCTGCCCGATGTAGGAAGGGGGAGTGATTTTAAACAACTGAAAGAATCAAGAGAAATATGGGAAAATAGAATGGATAATATGTGGGTGATTAAGAAATTAGTTCACACTCTTGAAACTACCCAAGATTCACTAACATACTATTGTGATTTAGAACTTGCCAATACACTACGGGCAGCAGATGATCCATTACCAACCTATCAGAGCCTGGGTAGTTCAAGGTATTAATTGTGACTGCAATAACCAACTGGATACTCATCTTTCAATTAATGACTGTAACAGGGCAGAACGCTATGTCAGCAGTAACCCCCTTTGAAACTCTTGAAGCGTGTACTGCCCATGCGAACCATCTGTTCTCTGACTTTACTGTTATGAGAGAACCAGAACACAATCATTACCATCTACTAGATTCTCTTATACACTACATGGAATTTGGTGAAGGCAATTGGGTAGCCTCATGGTCATGTGTGCCTGAGATACCATACGAAACTAAATAAGAAAAGCCCCCTTTCGGGGGCTTCTCAGTGTGGCTATGGGGACGTATTAATCATCGTCAGCCAATTTGGCAAAATAAGATAGAGTTTCATCGTCCTCATTAGTAACCTCTACCTCGTCACTGGCGGGGGCAGTAACGGGTTCAGCTGTCTCAGCCTTGGGTTTGGGAGTGAACTTCTCTACCGTGCCCTGGATACCACTTCCAGTAAGAACTCGATTGAGTTTGTTCTTCAACTCATCATAATCTTTGAAGTTTTCTTCCTTTTGAAAGTCTGTAAGGCTATACAACTTACCATACACTTCTTCTAACTTTCCATCGTCACCATCAAGCAACTGAGAAGGAGCTTCAAACTCGGACTTGTCGTAGTTCCAAAAACCATCAACCTTCCGAACTTTGAGTTTAAAGTTAGCACCACTCCAGAAATCAAAAGGATTCAATGCCGTCTCATCTTCAAACTCTGGAGACATTGCCTCTGTGAGTTTGTCAAATATCTTCTTACCAAAACGGAATAAGAAAATCTTACCTTCATTTTCTGGATGTTTAGGATCACTCGCAACATAAATGTTGGAGTAATATTTCAATATACGCTTCTGTTTGCGAGCCGTGTCCTTATCTGACTCTAAACCACTGTTCCATAGTTCAGTGTTGTACTCTGAAACTGGGTCTTTCTTGTTCAGCGTAGTGAGGGAGTTTTCAATGTACCAGCCACCTGGTCCTTTGAAAGCGTGACTCCAAATCCGAACCCAGGGCAAATCTTCACCACTGGGTTGCGGAAGGAATCTAATTACTGCATAACCATTACCTGATTTATCTAGCTCTGGTTTCCACAACCTGTCATCTTGAAAAGATGAAACTGTGTTGTTAGTTTTTTCCAACTCTGCCTGTAGTTTATCAAAACTACCGGACTTCTTTTTTAAGTCTGCAAAAGACATATCGTATTTCCTCGTATTATCGTATTATCGTATATCACAAACAACTCATAATGTCTATTAAGTATAACATACCTAATAGCTTTTGTCAAGGGTTTATTCCGAAGAACTAGACCCAAAAGACAAACTAATTGCTATACCAGCTGTTAAATTTCCTCTAGTGAAATCATCATCAAAAGGAATTGTAACATTGGGGCGTATAGAAAAACTATCTGAAAGTTTCAACGTATAACCAGCATCAACATCTAAACCGTCATATGCGAAATCATCTAGATCCCAATTAGTCGTAGCACTTCCATCTAAACCAAACATACTGTAACCAGTACCTACTGTACCACTAAAAGAAGCATCATCAATATTCCAATCAACACCGGCATCTAAATCGACACCTAAAAGTGAAGCAGAAGTATCAAAACCAAGAGCATGCTCATCGTCTGATGTATAATCATACGAAGCAGTTCCTGTTACTCCCCATACTGTAGATGAATATGCAATACCAACTTGACTATTATCACTATGCGAAATAGTCAAACCAGCAGCACCAACAGAAAACTCATCACCATCTTGATCGAAACCAATAGTAACGCCATGTGATGTTGCTGTAACATCATGTTCAAAATCTACATCTAACGCTTCGGCAGCTTGATTACATCCGAGAATGAATAGTCCAGCTGTTAAAGCACTCAATAACTTTTTCATTTATTTATCTCCTAATTAAAAAGTCTATAATTATTTATATGCATGATTACAACACAAGTGTTGTATTTAAGCACATGGGGAGGATGCACCCTCCCCCAAGTGCCGTTAGTCAAACTTATTAATCGTTTTTAAGGATCCAATAAATGACGCCAACAGTGATTAGTCCTACTAATCCTGCGCTACCTAGTGATGTCACTAGGCCTTGTATGTTCCCGATGACATCCACGGGCACAAATACTACGTCCGGTCCAAATAGGACCTGTAGTACGATTGCAAGTCCTAATAGTGATAGGGCGACACTCGACAGACCGCCAATCCAGGACTTAATTGTTGCAACTACATTTTCTCCAGCCATTGGTAAATTACCTCCCTTGGTTGGTTTTAGTTATCTCGCCCTGAGGCGAGTCTGCCGAACAACTCGGCATAGGTTAGATACTCCAAATTTGAAATACCTTTCCATTCTGGGACCTCTCGGTTCACAACATCTGAACCCAAAGGTTTTTCATTAACTTTATAATGTTTTATATTAGGAAATAAATTAAACATATCTCGATGTTGGTGTATGAAAGCATCAGGTGGTACTACGTTACCTGTTTCCGCCATATATCCATATTTTCCTTTGTATACATTATTAATCCTATCGTTATGTGAGTACATATCGAACCCTATAAAATATATTGCAATAGGCTGTTCGACTAAAGAAGCTATTAATTGTGCAGTTGGCCCACAATTCATGGCCAGTACTCCTGCCACACCAATACTTCCCTGTTGTTTAAATTTCTGGTAAACTTCTGGTTGTGATTCTTGGTACTGTGGAGGGAACGAACCCTGCCCCATACTTTGAACCCTATCTCCTTTACTGTTTATCCATGTTGTATATAAGCCTGCTTTAAAAACTAGTTCATAAGCACTCTCATCTAACACATTATTTTTATCTTTATCACGGAGTTCTTTTTCGTATTCTTCGGCCCTATCTCTATGAGTGCCATGTACAACGAACTCTGTGCTATCATTGCGAGAATTAGTGAACAAATAATCCGACATATCTATATTCGGATCTTCACTAATTATACTTGAATCGGTTAGTAGATCGTATGCATCACCAGGCATGGGCCTCCAATCCCTAAACCAGCATACATTCTCTATTGGATAACCACTCCAATAGCAGGGATGCATTATTCGCTCATCAACGGCTACTAATGCATCCGGTGTAAACTCCTCATACAACATATTACACCCATAAATTTTACCATAGTATCGTAGCTTCTCTAAATCAAATCCGATTCTAGATTCACCATTACCTATAATGAAAACTTGTTTATTATTTATCATTATCCGTTTTTGAAGGGGCGTACCAACCCTCTCCCTTGAGGATGAAACTTGACTTTCCAACGAGTTTTCGGAGGCTAGGTCTATTACATTCGGGGCAGTAGAGTAAGGGCTCCTCTCCGGTTCTTTGTAATACATCTAACACTCGATGGTAACAATCATTACATTCATAATCAAATATTGGCATAAAACAATGACTCCCATGACACAGGGAACTTCTCCTTGGCCAAGTCATATATTTTCCATGCAACATCTCTGGTTTCTTCTTGTGTATCACCCTTACATCTTAGATTACACACTCTAGAAAATGCAAACAATGAACCAGTCCAATACCATTCAGTATATGTGTTCTGAGGTAGTACCATACGAGCTTGTTCTGGTGCAATATTAGCTTCTAACATTCTTTGATAAGTCTCTACCGCCAGATCACACGCTTTACTTACTGCTGCACCAACTCGCTCTTCACGACCTAACCATTCTACTGTTTCATCACCTGACCCCTGTTTCTTATCTACTGGTTTACTTCTCCATGTCTCTGGCTTCCAATACTCTGGTGCATCTTCAACATATCGACGAGACACTTCATTCCACACTAGACCCACTTGATGTTTCACTAGTTGGCGTGCAACAAAGATTGGTGCCTTGATATGAAATGATAGTGTTGCATGACCAAAGGGCGTCCAATGGCCATGTTTCGCAAGATAACGAATCAGTTTCTTGTCACCTTCTTTAAGCTCATAGATACCTTGGCTAGGAACATTATGTCCCCACATACTTTTCTTATTAAAAGATACTCTTGCCGCATTGACTACCGACAAATCACTACCCATACTATCAACAAGGGTTACATTCATTCAATTAAAGACTCCACAATATGTCTCATTACTTTATATGGGTCTGCATTTGCAGCAGGCCTTCTATCTTCTAGATAACCACACCAGTTATTGTTTACTGTAACAACAGGTATGCGTATACTAGCGCCCCTATCACTAACCCCATAGCTAAACTTCTTAATAGATTGTGTCTCATGTTTTCCTGTCAACCTCTTTGCATTATCTGAACCATATACTTTAATAGCTTCTTTATGTGACTTACCTAACTTCTCACATATTGCCGACAGTTTCTCCTTACTACCTCTATGTCTAATTTCATCATTAGAAAAGTTCGTATGCATCCCAGAACCATTCCAATCACCAGACTGTGGCTTGGGTGTATAGTTAATACTCACACCATGCTTCTCTGCAATACGTTGGAGAATGTAACGAGTCATCCACAAGTCATCGCCTGCACCAATACCTTTACCTAGTACTTGAAACTCCCACTGACCTAATGCAACTTCAGCGTTTGTACCAGTAATACCAATACCAGCGTTCATACAGGCTTCTGTATGACGGTCTACGATCTCTCGACCCACTACGTTACCCTCACCCACGCCACAGTAGTAATCACCTTGTGCTCGAGGCTTGCCTTTCTCCGGCCAACCTAATGGGCGCCCATCTTTATACATAAAATATTCTTGTTCAAAACCAAACCACCAATCATCACTCACTAAATTTTGACAATGAGTTCTAGTGTTAGATTCATGTGGTTCACCATCAGCCTGTAGTACTTCACACATTACATATGTACCCTCTAATCCAGGCTGAGTTCGTGTTGCATCTGCTCTAACACGATCAATAGTGCGATACTCTGCAACAGGATTCAATATACAATCTGATTTATCACCTGTTGCCTGTTTAGTAGATGAACCATCAAAAGACCATACCTCTACATAATCATCTACTTTTACTTTACTTCTTAATGATTGTTCTGGCTTATAACCATCAAGCCATACATACTCTAGCTTTCTCATAATTAAGTTCCTACCTTTTTAATATATTTCCAGAATTCAGTTCCTTCTGGCCAATTCTGATTATCTTTTTCGTGATACCACTGCCAATCACCTTCACCATTCTCAGCCAACCAACCCTGCATACTATCATACTGCACGACCTTAACAGCAACGTGTTCACCAGTACGCTCATTTTCTAGAACTATTTGACGGCCTCTATTATATACCATGCCGGATGTTCCTTTTATTTGTAAGTTCATAATATAAAAAGAGAGGCAGGAGGAAGGAAGGACTTGGGTTCACCTTCAACCGACACCAGCAAACTACCGTTCATTGGTTCGTCGGACCTTCGCCCTAGTCTAGTTCGACTAGTGTGACACCATCGCCTTTCGGTTAGGTGCCTGGATACCACTCCTGACGAATAACATTATCACCATTTGCTACAGCGATTGTTCTGCCACTTCCTCCCCCAACTGTGTGCCCACAGTCAGGTGCCTTTTATTCTTTACCTTTCCACTTCAAATCTGTATAAGATTTACCTCTATAGCGTTTTTGATTGTACTTGTTTACCAACTCATCAGAGAGTTCTTGTAAACGAGGGACACAAACATCATTTGTCCAACGTACCAGTTCTGCATTGTCAAATTCAAGAGACCGTATACGACCTTGAGCCTCTTCTAATTTGTGTGAAAGATGGGCGATGCGCCTCTTGGCTTCATCGACGTAGGATTCTTTTTGTACTTCACTCATCTATTAACTCCCTAGTCTTTTCAACTAACATACGTTTACACTTAACTATATTCACCCTAACAAACGGTTCGTATTTCTGAATCAACATACTTACCTTTGGCCAAATATAACTCTCATCAATCTCTTTATCAAATCTCTTTCTGTAATGAAGTAGCCTATCAAATATTACTAAAGTTTCTAAACTTATCTTCTTACCCAAATATGCCCTTAATAATTTTGGATGAGTTCCTTCATCGCATTTAAATATTATATCAAAATTCTCTGCCGATGTCAATAGTTTTTCAGCGTCATTAATAAAATTATATTCTATACTTTGACTTCTTGCTAACCACTCTTTCCATACACTATCTTCAAATTGAGAAATCCATTCCTTACCATTGACAAAGTTAGCAACATAATATTCAGTGAGGTCTATATTCTTCTTTACTAATCTTCTAAAAAATCTTTTGTCTGTTCTCTTTTCAAAACTCGCTACGGTTGCATTGTGCTTACCATTGTATTTGAAATAGTCATAATGTTCAGATGTAAAATGAAGTTTGAGTGCCAGAAACTGGCGATAGGCTTCAAAGTCTGTCATAAAGGTAACTGAGATGTTTTAGGTAAATAATTTAACTTCTCAGCATCCAACTGGATCTTTTCCTTTAAACACTTATCAATCCATTTGGTGACTGACTCTGGTTCTAACATATTTTGTTCACAGTAATATAGAATTGCTTCCATATGAGTAAGGTTCTTTGTTCTCACAAGTTCATCAACAATTACAGCAAAGCGTTTGGTTGTTACCTTTTCTTCTACCATTATATAATCCTCAAAAAAGAGGGACCGCTTTGATAACAAGGTGCGGTCCCAAAACCCCGGATGAGATTAAGCCGCTAAGGCAAACTCATCGAAATAAAAGTCATCATTGGCTTTTATGTTTTAGTGTCAGATTCCTCAGAAACATCTTCGTCCGTACGTCGATCCTGTTTCACCCCCCTTAATTCGATATTCCTTTCATTGGGTAGTGGTCCCCACATTCCTAATCTTGCCCACTGATTGGGTGTGTAATAATACCATTCAGGCATACATTTTCCCCCATGCACATTCCTGCCAGCAAGAGTTTGATAATTGGTGGAGGTGGCCGGTATTGCACCGGCGTCCGTCCCGTCTACTAATGATTCGTCATCAGTATCTTTCACACTTTTATTTATCGAAATCTAAATTTGTATAAAATTCATCCATCAAAGTTTCAAGTTTAGGAAGATAGTCAGCAGTTTTCTTTTCAAATATTTGAACCTGCCCATCTTCGGCTACCATCATAATAATAATATCATCAATACTAATACCTGTGTGTTCTTCATACATTGATGCATAGGCTGTACACTGGATAAAATAATCATCTATCCATTCTTCCTTCTTTGGTGTGGTGGTAGTTTTGAAATCCACCACCGCCAAAGTATCACCATACACACCAATAAAGTCACAACGTCCTGCCACCTTATACTTTGGTGAAAACATGGTCTGTTCTTGAAGTACAACCTTTTTAATCTTATCATCAAGGTACGACTTCATTTCACCAAACATACAATATGCAAGAAAATTCTTTTCTTTATGAGGTGTTATATCTCCCACCCCATTCAAATAATCTTCACATATGTTATGAAAGGCAGTACCTCGACGAGCAGCCTTACCAGATACAATATTGGCTTGTTCTACACCAATACGATCACGCCACTTCTGCAACCCTTCTTGTTTGCCTGGTTGTTTACCTATTACTGTTGTGATAGATGGATACTTTAATCCATCAGGCGCTTCATAGAAACGCATCCCATTTAAATTATGAACCTCTAACTCAGGCCATGTATATTCTGTATTCATACTATATTACCATTGATAGTTTATCTTAAACATCACTGACGGCTCAAAAGAATCACCCATGTCTATAGTTCGGGAAATACTTCTCCCTCTTTTGTCATCATATGCAACAGTCATTGTACCATCTACAGGCTGTAATGAATTATAAACTGATAACTTCCAGTTCCAATTCTTACTAGTAGTGCCTTTAACACCAGCTTCAAAAGCCAACGATGTGATACTGTCTGACATTCTAACTATATTACCTTCACCGGTACTCCTTGAGTACGCCATTGTTGTTGAACCAAAAAACGTCCCATTATCTTTTGATAATGTACTAGCAATTGTATCATACTTTCCAGCTCCTGTCGAGCCCAAAAAGCCATTTTCTTTTATATACTGTAGTTGAATATTATCATGGGCATTCCATGTAGTAGTCACAGCATCATCAGAGTACATCATACCAAACTGGTCATTAGAAACAAACATACCATCATCTAATAGATTAGTTAGACCGTTACTCTTAAAACCACCAGACCTACCTTTACCAATAGACAAACCATCAAAATCAATCTTGTAGTTTACAGAACTATCATTAACAAACTGCACGGCTACACCATCAGTTAAACCCATATAGTCTGTCATAGCTACACTAGTTGATTTATAGTTAGCCGCATTAGTCTTATAGTCTCTACCATACTTGTCAAAGAACACCATGTCAAGATCAGATGCAGAACGGATCAATGCAGAGTTCGCATTAATTCTTTTTAGTATTCTACGTTTACCATTGACTGACATGACAAAATAACTACGCTCATCTCTACCATCAAACCAAATACCATCACCCGGCGTACCTATTACATTATCAGGTGGTAACACATCAACAGGTGGAGTGCATCTTACCAAGTGCCTATCACCTTTACTATCAAACCAAATACCATCGCCTGGAGTTCCAATCGTATCGCCTGGTGGATTTACTGGCGGTACATCATCAACAGGTGGACAATCATCACCACCTCCGCCTGGAGGATTACCCGGATCAACTATTGCAATAGGTTCAAATATTCCACGAACATTTAACATACCATGACCATAAACATTATCTACACCAGGCGCACCTTTATCAATTGCAGAATCAAAAATGATTCCAGCAGTTGCAGATGGATTACCTTTCAAGTGACCCCAATGGTCATGTAGAATAGCTACTACACCTGTAACGATTGGGGCTGCCATAGATGTACCTGACATATGCCCATAGTCATCATCAGTTAATGCAAAACCACCAGAGATATAATCACCCGGCGCCACTATGAATTGGTTTTTATATTGTCCTCCTGGACGATTAGACCAACTTGCAATGTTACCAGACTGATCAGCAGCCCCTACAAAAATAACATTGTTTATATTGCCTGGATTTGCACCACGGTCTAAAACCGTACCCTCATTCCCTGCAGCATTAACGAATAATATATTACCATGGCTTCTCCACACCTTAAGCATCTGCGGACTTATATATGCATGGCCGGCATCTGTATAATCACCATAACTTTGATTGATTACTGTAGCCCCATGACTTGCAGCAAGATTGGCCATCTCTATTTCAGCTTGATTAGAAATCCACCAAGCGTCATAGGTAGAATAAGAATCAAACACCGCATAATTATTAATACGAGCGCCTGGTGCAACCCCACCATTATGACCTAACCAATCTGGTGCCTTATTTACACCCGCAATAATTGTTGCAACATGAGTCCCATGGTCACTATAATGTGTACCAGTAAAATCTGTTGGAAAATAATTATTACAATGCCCAGCTAACTCTTGGTGACTACATCGTGTAACACCATCTAACACACCAACAACCACACCAGACCCATTACCATAATCGTGTGTAAGGTCTATTGCATTATGAGCCCAATCACTACCTTCAACGCTGTGTGATAACACTAGCAGCGCTACATACATACCAAAAAACAGCTTTTTCATTTCACTTCCCCTTGTTGGGATTTTAAGAATCGTCTTTTACTTGCAAATTAGTTTTCGCAATTAAATAACTTCGTACTAAACCACTTCTAATAATATCACCAATACCAAATTCCACAACTTCAAATTCTTCCATTTCTTCTAGAATAACTTGAAAGTTATGATAACCACTACGGTCGCCATTATGTTTACGGAGGTCTGACTGTGCCATATCTCCAGCAAAACATATTCTACTATCTTGACCTACTCTGGTCATAATAGTATCTAGCTCTTGAAATACTAAATTAGAAGCTTCATCGACAATTATAATACTACGGTCGAATGTTTGACCCCTAAGAAATGAGGTCGAATAAAATTCAAGTGACCCTTGCCCGACCAGTTTATTATATAACTGTTCATGGCCTTGATCCGATGGCATCTCAAAAAGATAACGCACCAGAATTCTATAAGGGTCTTGATACAGGTCAGACTTTTCTTCTAATGTGCCTGGTAGAAATCCTATATCTCTTGATGGTAGTAAAGACCTAACCAACACCACCTTATCATAAGGTGTACTCTTATCCAATACAGCCTTCAAGGCTAAATGTAATAGAATAAAAGTTTTACCTGTCCCTGCACTACCAGTTAGGAACAAATTCTTCTCTTTAGCCCATGCGTCGAAAACCTTTTGTTGGCTTTCACCAATGGGTTCAATGGTGACCAGTTGATTAGATTGAATGTACATCTTTTTGTGTTTACTCAAACAGAGTTCCTCCTGAAGGCTTATATCTACTAATATTTAGTTTCAATGTTACTTCCAGGATTCTTATCTTTTATAGTTTTCAATACATCATTCCAGCCATGACCAGTGTGACTAATAACATCGCCGGTATGACCAATAAGACTATTTTTGGGTGGACTAAACACTGTAGTCCATCCATTTTCTTTCTTCTCCTGCATCTCAGCTATAGTACACAAAAATTCATGCTCTATACCGTCAGGATCTTTCATAATGTAAGTAGGCATTATTGTAAAACTCCTATATTAAAGGATATTGATATTCTTTTTTCATTACTTAAATTGGGCTCTACCCTATGTCTCAACCAACCAGGGAATACATATAAAATATTTTCTCTAACTTCTTGCCAACGAGTGTTAATATTCAAAATATTCCATTCTTTAAAATGTATTCTAGAGTAAGTATGCTCCATAATATCATATCCCGGACTCTCAAAAGTTATATGACCACCTTTCTCTGGAGTCTTTACATAATAAACTCCAGAAAATAACGAATTAGGATGAGAATGTGATACGTTATAATCCTTATACTCATTAATGTTTATCCACATACCACCAAGCATCAATTCAGTATCCATAGCATAAGCTTCTGAAAATACATTAAGATATTTATTTATTTCTTTAGCTAGTGGTATAATTGACACATCATGGGATTGATACCCACCTTCATTACTTTTTATTCTACCCTCATCCTTCTCCTGATAATCTAAACAATATTTTTCAATAGATTCCGTATCTAAATCTAATAGAACAGCAAACAAAGGAACCTTAAAAAGGTCTAATACTTGCATAACATTACTGTTTAATCTTCCATGAACCATCGGCTTGGCGGCAAGCAGTACCATAGGCTTCTTCCATCTGCCCACCGATACTAACTGTTTGTGTAAACTCTCGACAAGGTGTACCTGTCTCTGTTTCAAATGTACGAGTAGGTGTTACACTACCACCATGACCTGTATCAGGATTCTGCCATTTACCTACTGCATTAATAGGAGCCTTTTCCATCGTATGATTAAAAGTCTGCCCCATTAACATTCGATCACGTTCATCCAACTGCTGACCAATACTACTACCAACCATTGCACCAAGACCAATACCAAGAACAGTCCATAGTTCTTTATTACTAGAGTCTTGACCTAAACCATAAGCCAATGCACCACCTGCCAATGCACCGAGTGCAGTACCGGTTTCCATTTTAGTTGCACAACCACTTACAAGTGGGAGTGAAACTAGACCAACTAATATTAATTTTTTCATCACTTCTCCTTCAAAAATATATGATTGCCAATATGTGCAGTAACTTTCATACTGCTTGCCCACCAAGGATTTACCCTCACACTATGATAGTGTGTTGCACCATTCGTTACATCTTTCTCTGTGTGGGCTATAAGAAACATATACACAGATTTCATCCACAATCTCCGTTGGTATGTAGAACCCAATGGAATTCTATCACTCTTACCATCATGGGTCCAAGAAAATTGTTTGTTCTGCCAGACAACCCCACAAATAGTGTCTGGCCATCGGCTATCATTTACCCTATTTATGACCACTTGACTAACTGCAACCATCCCTAGTCCTGGTTCACCTTGACTTTCAAAATAAACATTCTGAGAACCGCAATATATTTCTTGTCTATCATAAAGGTCTGTCTTATCCAGACCCAAAGTAGTCATTGCATTATTTAATACAGTCATCACAGCAAAGATTATTCCCATTGATGGTGTCATTATATTTTACCTTTATTTGGGTTGAATGTCTAAGGGTGGTGAATTATACTTATCACCCTCCCTTGGTGTATAGTCACTCTCTTGAGTATAACGTCCTTTGTCTTGTGGGTCGAATGTTTCTACCCCAACGTGTTCTATACCTAAATGATGCATGAAGATAATCATTTGACGTTCTTCTAGTTCCATTGAATATAGATGTCGGGTGCAGATGTGTGACCAACTCTTAAGCGAGGTAAGATAACTTTCATCATCACCATCAAACCACACTCGCTTAGGACATTTCTCAGCCATGTTACTAGCAATCTGTCTCACTTGCCAGTCAGCCCATCGACCTTCAGCCATCTTCACTACTCCTCATATCGGCATACTCTCTTGCCTGTTCAGTGTAAGACTTCTTACCCTCAATATCAAGCACCTGTTTTCGCAAACAGTTAATCTGGATTTCCATTTTCTCTATCTTTGGGTTATCACCCATTGAGGCATAACGGGCGAGAATCCAACCCATCTGATCTTCCAGTTTCTTCACTCGTTCAGTTAATTGTAAATGCAACTGTAAGTCAGCACTTGCTGGTTGTATCTTCCATTCTTCAGACATTCTCTTTATTCCTCAGATGTTCAGAAAACAGATGTTTGGCTACGTTGAGAATCATTGGACCTTCTTGTCGCATAGCCTGCCAACAAACT
>VTLG01002646.1_pt1 | contig 22219 bp, 36 predicted proteins | sample 4694571 | NCBI WGS metagenome assembly VTLG01 (sample SAMN12604809, study PRJNA352737) | marine metagenome | biome: ENVO:00000447; feature: ENVO:00000209|ENVO:00000569|ENVO:01000036; material: ENVO:00002151; isolation source: viral sequences binned using virsorter ... | reverse complement strand
CATTTGAATACCAAACTTTGTTTTTCTTCGTCCAAAGTTTTTTATTTACATAAACAAAAGTTTTACTTTTGCCGTCTGCAAATACTAACCTTGAATTATCTACATCTCGATTTAATTGTTCTAACCATTTTTGATTATAAATTAAATCTGGATTAGATTTTAAAACAGGACGAAGATAATACTTAACGAACTGATGAGTATCGGATCTATCCTTATCAATTATTGCAGTTGGTAACATTGGGCTATTATGCATTAACTTGATTGAACGACCATGTTCCTCTTTTGAAAGAACAGTTAAAGGATGACAATTTATTTTATCTTTTGTCCCTTGTGTCGCAAATCTAAAATGCAAACCTAATTTGCTATCTTCATCAATATCATTGAAAACAGATTGAATTAAATTTGTTACATCTGAAAAACTTTTGCTTAAAGTTTTTTTAGATATAACCTCATCATTTTTAAAATACATTAAACCAAAGCCGTCTGAATTAGTCGTTAATGCATTTTCTAATATTGTTTTTTCTTTAACAACATTATTTTTATTGCCTACTATTATTAAGCACATACTTTTCTCGCTTTCTTTTTGTCATAAAACATTGTCTTATGTTTTATGTTTTTTAAATATTTCTTATCTAACAACCAATTTGTAAGATAAGGATAATGGAAATTATTAACTCTAACATATGAAATAAAGTCTATATAATTAGGATTAATTGTAGAGCATTCGTTTTTTACAAAGTTAGACAATGCAACGACAAACTCTAAACATCTAAAGAAAGATGCTTTTTTAATATTGCCGTTAAACAATCTAAACTCATGTGTTGGCGAATGATGAACAAAGATATTCAAAGCACCTCTATCTCTATAAGTTTTTACATCTTTAATTTTTAAAGATGAATTTCTATAACAATAGTGAGTTTGTTTTCGTCCGCTAACCAAGTCTAGAAATTTTTCATTTTGTTTACTATTAATAAAATAAAGCATTTTACCAACAGCCAACCTAGAAAAAAAACTTTGTCCGACATGAATATGCAACCCTGTTGAACTATCTTTATAAGATTTTAAATTATTAATTTCTTCTGAATTAAAAAAATTATTCCATTTATACTTATGATAATCAAAAGTCGCAGGACTAGAAACAATTTCAAAACCATAGCCGATACTTGCGTCTTCTTTACAAATAACAAAGTCTTTTAAAATGTCAGTTTGTAAACTGTAGGCAATATCGTTTCTACTTAGGTCTGAAGATTGTTTTAATTGTACCTCTATTTCAACACCAATAGTCAATTCATGTAAATTAGGTTTTTCGTATTTCATTCGAAAAACTTTTGAATTAACTCGTCTACTGTAGTTAAGTACATATTCATCTCTTTCTTCGTCTTCGTCATAATCTTCGTCATAATCTTCGTCTTGATAATCATGTTCTTCGTTATTCCAATCATCATTGGCAACCCAAACATCACATCTTTCAGAATAACGAAAATCATTATCGTTACAAGTAATACAAACATTTGATAAATTCCAAAAGTCATTATCTGAAATAGTTGCATTTGGTACATCTTGAGTACACCATTCGCACCTAGTCGTATTACTTTCTGCTTCTTCATTAGGCATAAAGCCCTCGCTTTCTATTTCTAAAAAATTAAGAAAGTCGCTTGAAAAAATATTATTTCTTATTCACAATGTCAAAGAGCGATAATCTACTAATTTAAAAAAGACAGACATCTCGTAAAACTATGTCCTTGTACTATTGAAATTTTTAAATTTTTAATCATTCTTATTTTGTAAGGGTAAAAAGAAAAAATCTCAAGGAAATAATACCCAAAAACATGGGATATTTACTTTTATTTTTACCCTGTGGATAACTTTTTTTTAGGCATTCCCGCAGGATTTTTTGCCTTTGCTAGCTTTGCATGTCCTGAAGCTGTAGCTATTAATTAGAATAACATAAAGCGTGGATTCATCTCAGTAATTCCTTGAAGCGTGGAGTTGCCTCAGTAATTCCTGACTCACCATCCCCGTGGTGACAGCTTCTCCAGCAGCCTGGCAAGCAGCTCCATTATATAATATAACATGACCTAAATTCCTTTCTAAAAAACTCCGCATATAGTCCCATTTTCTCCCATAATCAAGCTGTAAAATAAAATACTTCAGCTTACCAGCTGCAGGTCCCTGGCAGTGCCGGCACGTGCGTAAGCTGATTCATATAATAGAATACTACATATAGTAGTTCGCGAACCGTTGACCTACTATATGTGGGAGTTACTTCAGTAATTCCTGAAGTACCAGCTGCGCACTGGCGCAGCTTCACCTGATTCACCTGCTGCACGTGCCTGGGGTGAAGTATGGATAAAGAAGACTAGATATAGTGGGGAGTGAGTTCAGTAATAACTAGATCTTGGGGAGTAGTTCAGTAATTCCTGATGCCGGGCCCGCGGATCCTTCACCTGGATGCAGCTTGAGCTCAGGCTGCATAGTAAAGCTGAAGGTGATTCATATAGAAAGGGAGTTAGTTCAGTAATTATTGGGGGAGTAGTTCAGTAATTTTGGGAGTGACTTCAGTAATTACTCGAACAGTGAACCTCGAACCTCGTTCCAATCATATGGATAAGGGAAGGTTTTAAGGGAAGGGTGTTTTAAACCATTTTTCGCTAATATAAGGGAGTCTTTCCCTCTATATAAATAGAGAGATCTCTTTAAGAGGCTCTCGGACTGTTTTTTAACAAAAATATAAGAGTTTCCGCCAGCTTTGGCATATCTTTGATGCCACGCTACCTGTAAAGGCGATAGTAACACTTTGTAATATTTTGTTTGCTTTAATTCTATCCAAATTGGCACCCCATTATAACAACCAAAAACATCAGGAATTCCACCCCCAGCTCTATTTTCAATTCTTGTCCAAAAAACATCATTTATGTTGTTTTTCAAGGATTTCCAAAACAAAGATTCTTTTGACATTGTGATTAAACTATTGTAAATAAATGGGATAATTTAGAAAGGAAGAAATTATGAAAATTAATTTTGATAAATATGACGCCACTTGCGAAAACGGAGTTTGGACTTGGCATATAAAAAATAAAGATAACACAAAAACTATTGCGGTTAAAGTTACTTTTAAAAAAGATACACATGATGTTTTTTCTTATCAATTAGGAACTTTATTGGCAACAGCTGAAGTTGATAAAATTTATTTTGAAGATAATAATGATACTTTAGTGGAAGAATTATATTCTTTAAAACCTGTAGTGGTATCTTTGGATGATGAAAACGTACAAGATACCAATGCAAAGATAGATGAATTAATTGAGAAATACGAGAGGAAATAAAATGAATATTGTTGTAAAAAACTTCAAAGATCCTAATAAAAATTTTTGGTTAGGAAGACTATTACCATTAGTGAAAAATGCTCCTGAAAATGGAACAAGATTCAAAGTATATAAAATGGGAAATACTACTTTTAGATTAAGAAATTCTCAAAAAACTATGACGGATTTCTATAAGAAATTAGCATCCAGAAAAGCATCTATATTTCCGGAAATGCTAGACATACCTACACCTGTAGTATCAAGGTCAGCTCCTTTGCGTAAAACAGAAAAGAGCAAAACTTGTTATGTGTGTAGAAAATTAAAACCTAATCGTATGTTTTATCAAAGAAAAAATGGAACATACTTTTCTGGTTGTATTCCTTGTCAGAAAACAATCAGAGCCAAAACTAAAGCCAACCAAGGAGGATAATATGGAAAGAGTTAGTTTAGGACATGTAGCGGTTGATAGTGGTCAATTAATGATAGTTGACCCTTGTCGACTTGACGAGCATTGGAATAAGGAAGATTATGATCCTCAATCCAAGGCAACACCTTTTAGTTATAATGATATTTCTCAAAAAAATCAAAAAGGTGTTAATTCTTCAAACTTTCCCCAAAGTAAAATGCCGGGAGCATCCGTTCATTTTTTAACTGGATGGGGTGATGGTTTATATCAAGTTTGGGGATACAAAGATGAAGCTGGTCGTATTGTTAAAGTTGATATTGACATGTGGAATCTGGACACGAGGTTGAAAAGAGAGTAGACTTCTATGATGAAGGAAATTTGTGCAACACTATTAACTTTATGCAGTACTTTACTACAAAGTTTTGACTTTGAATATTCTACTGATAAACAACAACTGTTTGTAAGAGGTATTGCGGAGTGCACAATAGTTGTTAACACAAGTGTTCCTCCCGCAAAAAGAGTACCTGTGCTGATTAGTACAGCACAGGCTATTCTTGAATCAAATTGGGGAGAAAGTCGTTTTGCCCGAGAAGCCAATAATTTTTATGGCATTATTCAAACTGACCCGACCGAACCTCATATTAAGTCATTAAATTCTAATGTTTTAATGAAAACATACGGAAGAAAATGTGAGTCAGTTTATGATTATGTAAATTTATTAAACACAGGGAGTCATTTTGAAAAGTTTAGAGAGGAAAGAGTTAAACAAGTATTTTTTACAAGACAAGTTGATTATGATAAACTTATAGATGCATTAGAAGGATATGCTGAAGATCCTTTTTATACAGAAAAACTAAAAGAAATAATTTTAATTTTAAGAGAGGATTACTTTGGAGGTATTTAATGGAAGAATATGTACTTTTAAAAAAAGGAAGTAAGATTATCAAAAGAAGTAAAGATGATTATGAAAAAAATATTGCTGTTTGGCAACATAGAGGTTGGTCTTTAAATGTGCCGTATTTGTAACAATAGAGGTTTTTTTATAGCTAAATGGGAACTAGAAGAGTCCTATATGCTGTGTAAATGTCAAAAAGAAAGGAGAAAGGGAGTTATGTATTGGTTAATGGAAAAATTAGCAAGACTGATTGAAAGAATTACTTCTTAACTAATTCTTTTTTAGAAGTAACATCTTCAACAGTAATATGATCTATTAAAGGGGAGTGGAAATCTACAATTTCTTTAAGCCGCTCCTCTACTTCTTTTCTACTCATTCCATCAATAGTTCCATGTAAAACAGTTGTTGTTTTTTCATGTAACCCTGCAGCCTGACCTCTAATTTTTTCTGCATTCACAGCTGCAGACCAATGCCCACTATCTTTAGCACCATCTCTTAATTCTTTAAGATCTCTCATGTGTACACCTAAATTTGTTTCATTTTTTCTTTGTTGTTCTTCTCTTAATTCTTTTATGTAAGTTACAACTTTTGGGTATTGATTAGGGTTTTGAAGCTGATAAGATACTTGTCTTGCAATTTTTTCAGAATATCCTGCCTGACGAGCAGCTTCAGCTCCTGTAATTTTACCTTCACCAAATACTAAGTTATGAGCATAACGAAGTTGCATAGGTGTAAGTTTTTCAGTTTTTTTATATTTTGGCATATTGATCAAAATGTCTTTGCAGCACACTCAATTTATCTTCCGCTCCAGCAATTTTTTCACATAATTTATCAATTTCTTCTAAATGCTGAGGATGTTCCCCAATCCCAACAGGATTAGCAAAATAAATATTAATAGTCGCTTTAGATTCAGCAATAATGGCTCTATATCTTAAAGCCAAAGCTTCATACATGTCTTGAGATAAATTCATTAATTTTTCCTATATAGATATATCAGAGTAATTTTATATATATTTCCTTATATTTCAATGAAAAGTGAAAAGTGTTGTTGAATGTGTTGAATAGAATAAAAGTACATTCAACACTATATTTGTTGCTATAAATGACAGAATATATACATTATTTATTAATGTTGAATATGTTGAATGATATTTTCAAATCTTTAAAAATATTTTATAAAATAATTCTGACATAACTATATAGGAGAAATTCTGACTTTAGAAATTATTCCCATCACCATCAGAGCTGCCAATGAATTTGTTGAAAAATATCACAGGCATAATAAAAGAGTACAAGGTGCGCGGTTCGCGGTCGGTTGTATCAGTAATTCGGACCTAGTAGCTGTAGGAATAGTGGGTAGACCAGTAGCAAGGAAGCTGGATAACGGACTGACGTCCGAAATTACGAGGCTTTGCGCCAAACCAGACGCTCCAAAGAACGCTTGCAGCTTCCTTTATGGACGTTGCTGGAGAATATGGCAACAAATGGGCGGAAAACGAATGATTACCTATACATTCGAAAAAGAGGACGGAGGATCCGTTCGCGCCACAGGATGGCGCATGATAGGGGCTACCAGGGGATTTGGGGATCATCTCAAGGGTTGGCAAACCAGGGCAGGAAGGGAAAAACAAGAAAATGTCAAAGAACCAAAATTTAGATGGGAAATTACAAAAAAATAGGATAAAAAGAACTTCTAATCCGGTGGCAAAGGATTTGTTTACTCCTCTTTATCGCTTAAGAGTAGTAAAGAATAAAAAGAAATATAGGAGGGCTAATGTCGACAAAAGGGTTAAACCAATTACGGAAGAAGCCTGATTCTATTTCTCCTCATTCACTTTTCATAACAGCTCCTTGTTTTGGGAACCTTGTCACTGTAGACTTTATGCAGTCCATGATCAATGTACAGTCGTGGGCTGCGACCAACAATATTCCTTTACGTTTTTACTGGTTGGGTAACAATGCTATCATTACAGAAGCGAGAAATAAATGTGTAGCAGAATTCCTTAATGACAACGCCAATTATTCTCATTTACTTTTCGTCGACGCTGACGTTGCCTTTGGAGTGGAAACCCTGGAGAAGCTTTTAAAAGCGGACAAGGATGTCGCTGTCGCGCCCTACCCGAATAAATCAATCGACTGGGCGTGGCAGGAATTTAGAATGACACAGGATCCCGAAGCGGATTATTCAACAGCTGGTTTAACCTACAATGTTGTCTTTGAAGATAGCAAAAGTGGTGGGGATGAATCAGCTGGAAATTGGGGCACTAACAATCTCCTTCCTGATAAGGAAGGTTTTCTCCGTGTAAAAAGAGCTCCAACGGGAATGATGCTGATTAACCGTGAAGTATTTTCCTCCTTAGTTACAGCACCATATCCGCAAAGGGTAAAGCCCTACCTTGATGTTCACAAAACTAAAAACCTTTTCGGTTTTTTTGATGTCCTAACCCTCCCATCAGGACACAGACTTGGCGAAGATTTCGCGTTTTGTGAACGGGTACGGGCCGTGGGCCGAGAGATTTGGGCATTATGTACAGCAAACATGCGTCACGAAGGAGGGGCTAAATTTACAGGAAACTTCCAAGAACAAATTAAAACAATATCTTTACTCAGAAAAAATGATGATTTAAAAGATGCTATTAAAGAAATGGAAGAGAAGGGAATACCGTGGACAATCAACAAAAAATAAATCATTTTTATTTTAATATTCAAGGATGGTTTAATTATGCTGATGTTTATGATAGAGCTTTAGCCTGGTTTGAAGATGGTGCTCACTTTGTGGAAGTAGGATCATGGAAAGGAAGAAGTTCAGCTTACATGGCAACAAACATTCATAACACGGGAAAGAAAATACGATTTGATTGCGTGGATACCTGGGAAGGATCGTGGGAACATAATTTATCAAAAGAAGAAATAGAACAAAAATTTCAAGAAGGGAAGATAGATGAAAATGTTTATTATCAACTATCTAATTTAAAAAAAGAAGATTTGTACGGACAATTTTTAAAAAATATTAAACCAGTAAAACATATTATTAACATAGTACGCAAAACATCTGTGGAAGCTGCCAAAGATTATAAAGATGGATCTCTTGATTTTGTGATGATTGATGCAGCACATGATGAAGAAAATGTGTATCAAGATATAAAAGCCTGGAGGAAAAAATTAAAACCAGCAGGGATTATAACAGGAGATGATTTTGCAGAAATAGGAGTGAAAAAAGGATTATCACGTTATGCACAAGAGATGGGGGACGAGCCCTTACTTTTATCTTCGAATGCATTTCCTTCATGGATAATGCCTACTCAAGATAAGAACATAACAAAAAAATGGAGGACACCAATAACATGATTTTTTGGCATATTATAGCAATCGCAGCAGTTTTTGCTTTAGGTTTTTTAATTGGAAGGAGGTTTGAATGGCTCAAGATAAGACGGATGAGACTACAGTCCAAGCGAAGATAGAATATTTATTTCCTCTTCCTATCTGTCACATTGTTTTACCAGAAGATGTGATTGTTCAACTGGATATGATAACAACCGAACTTCTACACGCTGAAGACAAAGAAGATCACTCAGGACAGTTAGCAGGAAAAATTCATGAAGGGCAGCAGATTGCTGTTCCTAGACAAGGATATTTTAAAAAATTTGTCGAAACAGGAATTTTAGAAGCATGTAAAGGTTACATTGAAGGAAGTGCTTTACTTGATGGTAGAGCTATAAATATGTGGAAAACTTTTGATTTAACTTTTCAAAAAGGCTGGATTGTATCTCAGTACGCTGGAGATTACAACCCTGTTCACACTCATAGTGGCACTCTTTCCGGCATAATTTATTTACGCGTTCCTCCACAAATTAAAAAAGAATCCGAACCAGATGGATGGTTAACCTTTCATAACAACAGGGAATATGATGCTATGTCACTTCGTTTTGGAATGACACAAAATAAACTTCCTGAAGTAGGGCATATGTATTTGTTTCCAGCTTGGCTTGGTCATTCGGTAATGCCATTTCGTGGTAAAGGAGAAAGACGTTGTATTTCTTTTAATGTAAAAGCATTTCCAACAGGAGGTAGTTCTGGAGCCTAAACCTAAAATGAATGGTCAATTAATGTTTGCCACCCTGGCAATGCATTTTAATTTAAAAGAAAAATATAAATCTATTAATGATGAAGTTAGACAAGAAATTTTAGAATGGATGGATAAAGATCCAGGTGTTATTAAATCGAATATGGGTGGTTGGCATTCTCAACCAACACACAAAGGAAAATTAAAAAAATTAACAAATATTATTGCAACAGATTTTGCTCCTATATACGCTGAAGCGTTGGGGTGGAAAATGGAGAAAAGAAAATTTTTTTCCGAAGGCGGTGCGTGGGCCAATGTTAATCCTCCTGGAGGATCTAATAATACTCATGTGCATGGTAACTGTGTTTTATCAGCTGTGTATTACGTTGAAACATACGGAGCCGAACAAGGCCCAATTATTTTTTGTGATCCAAGACCAGGAGCAGTACAGTATCATCCTTTAATAGGCGAACCAAATTATATGAATGCACAAAATATTGAACTTATTCCTCAGGATCATGACTTATTACTTTTCCCTGCATGGCTTCCACATAGAGTTGCTTTAAATAAAAGTGAGAAGAATAGAATTTCTGTTGCTGTTAATTTTAATGTAGGAATTGTAAAAAAATGAACTTTCCACTTGTCAAAATAACTTGGTTAGACGCTACCGATATTGATACAGGGTGGCACACTATTCCGGAGATTAAAGAAAAAACTTTATTAGCGGTTGAAAGTGTAGGATGGGTGTTAGAAGAAACAAATGAAAAAATAACTCTTATTGGTTGTTTGGATGTGCATGATGAAAATGCTGGTAGAGGGATTATTATTCCTAGACCTTGGATCACAAAACGCGAAGAATTGGTTGTCAAGCAAAATATTTAAAATTGTTTTCTTGATATATTTGGTGGACATGTTTAAATTAATTCTCACCCAAAATTACAATCAAAGGAGAAAAAATGGAAAACAAGTGTAAATGCGGTGAGAGTTGTGACTGTGTATCCCGTAAAAAATATGAAGACGCTTTAAGAGCAACCGCTTACTTAGCCAACCGAGTAAAAGTATTAGAAGAAAAATATAAATTAGCCTTGTTTTCATCTGAAGAAAAAAAATCAGAAATTTTTCAACCACCAGTTCCACCTACTACGGAGAAAAAAGGATGGGGAAAAAAATCTTATGGAGAATCGGAAAAATCACTTAATCAAATAAAAGTAGAAATGGTTAATGATCTTCCTCCTGGAACTAATATAAATCAAATTGTTCTAGAAGATAAAGATACTATTCTTGATGAAGAATGCGAAGCTTGCAGCGCTTAATATTTTTTATCGTGAGCTAATAAATTTTTATAATCTTCGTCGCACGAAATAAAAGCTAAAGCTTCTTTACCTTTACTTATAATTTGTTGCCATTCTTTTAAAGAAAATTTTATTTCTGTACCATCCGTATAATTAACTAATACGTTTTCTTCTCCTGGTACATTTAATACGTGCGACACGATTTTAGTTACGTCAGCCATTACAGACCTCCTATTTTATGTCGTGTCGCACTATATCGTATATCTCATAAAATTACAATGACACGGTGCCATTATTCCAGCTTACAACTCCTTTTTTGATTTCTCCATCAAATTTAAGAAATTTAGCAGGATATACATAAATTGAAGCCATACGGTGTATTGCTCCTCCTTTAGAAAGAAAAACATCTTGGTTAACTTCATAACCAGCTCCTTCTTCCATTGCAGAAACACGGTCAAAAACCTTACTTTCTACTTCAAAAATTTCCCCTTCAATAGTTTGACCCGTTCCTTTTTTAACAGGAAAAACTATAGGAAAAGGCCCATAATCAAACATAAAGTAATTAGGTTCCGTGTAATAAGTACCCATAAATGTTTGATCTTTAAGCCAATGATCATGTAAAGCACCTTTTTCTTTTAATGTGCCATACACAAATAAATTTTTAAATTTTATTTGTTTAGTCATTTCTTGCCCTCCAATCTGATGCCGCAATCATTATATCAACGATTCCGTTATCTTTTATTAAGTTTTTTTCTACAATTTTTGTAGCCTCATCCACATCTTCAGCATTTTTCCCATGAGCTGCAGCTATAATAGTTTCTAAAGCTGATTTAATTTCTTTAGCCTTTACTTCTACATCCCATGTTCTTTTTACTATTCCATATGGACTTTCTTGTGTCGTACTCATTTTTTCCTCTTCTTTCTCCGTTTTGTTTCTTCAGCGGCTAACCATTCTATAACTCCAGAAACCGATCTAAAGTCTTTACCGCCAATTTCTTTCAGTAACTTGTGAGTATCTATTTTCACAGCTACTGATTTATATTTAGTTGTATCAGTCATATTAACCTCTCATTTCTGATGGGATTATATAGGATATATAAGTTTAAAAATCAAGCATTTTCAGGATAATACTGCAAAATACAGTATATTTTATCCTTTTTTTCTATGGAATAAGGGTAAATTTTTCTAGCCACACTATGAGCCTGACGATATTTAACTTGCCACTTCCAAGATTGTTTATGGTGTTTTTCTCGTTTTTTACACCTGTGAATAGCTCCCAAGTTAAATGTATCCCTGAGATAGATAATAACTTCGTGAGAGGTCATTTCTACGCAAATAACAGGTGTTCCAGCTCTCCTATCAGGTCTATTGACAACAGCCACATAGCCTTCTCCGTCTATTAATCCTGCCGCGTAGGCGTGTGCTTCGTTAGATAACCCCATGAATCTCCTAATTTTGGTTCAACTTTAGAGGGAATTCTTAATTCCATACAATTTTCCATTAAATCTTTAACTATTTTAATTACTTCTTCCTTATTATCTAAAGGAATAGATAAATTTAATTCATCATGTACTTGAATTTGAGGAATTATCCCTGCATTTTTAAGTGCTAACATTGCTTTTTTTGTTTGATCAGCAGCACTTCCTTGAATTAATCTATTGAGCGCTTTGTAAGTAAAAGCTCTCTTAAGTCCTTTTCGCTGAGTTAATACATATTCCTGGTGTGCTTCTTTATAAGGAAGAGGTTTTTGCAAATCAAAAGTTGCTGGTTGCCATAAATCAAAACGACATCTACGTCCTTCTAAAGTTCTTAAGTAACCACTACTATTTGCCCAGTGCATAGCCTCTTCAGTTAATTTTTTTAAAAAAGGAACTTGCGCATGATATTTTTTAAATAAAACATCTGTTTCTTCTTTGTTTAATCCTAATTCATTTCCTAATTTAAGTTTACCCATTCCATAAGACAAACCTAAATTAATTGTTTTAGCTGTTTTTCTATCAATGCCAGCAATGTCTGCTACAGCTTGATGAAAGTCTGGGTCTTCTTGATGATAACGATCTACTAATTCTTGAGTTCCTCTCAATCCTTTTCCACCATTAATCCCTGCAGCAAAATGTAATAATATTCTAGGTTCTTGTTGAGAATAATCAAAACTTCCCCAAGTACAATTTTCATCAGGAATAAAAATACTTCTAATAAGAGGACCAAGTTCTGGATGACGAGCCGGGATCTGTTGTAAATTAGGATGTTGCATAGAAAGTCTTCCCGAAACCGTTCCACCTGTTTCAGTTTTTAATTGATTAATATCAGCGTGTATTCTTCCTTTATGTTCATGTCGTAAAATAGAATCAATAAAAGTTGTTCTTGCTTTATTAATCTCCCTAGCGTTTACAATCATCTTTGGTAAATCATGAGAATGATTAACTAAAAATTGTTTATGAAAACTTGGTGCATTAGTTTTTTCTGTACGAGAATAACTTAAGCCTACGGAATCAAAAGCTTTGGCTACACTAGAAGCTGCCCAAATTTCTACATTCACTCCTGTATCTTTTTTTATTTTTTGTAAAATAGACTTTTCTTTTTTAGCTAAATCTTTTTTTATTTGATCTGCTTTTTCTAAATCTACTCTTACTCCCTTCCATTTTATATCAATAAGAAGAGGAAGAAGATCCGTTTCTAAATTAAATATATTATGTAGTTCTTGTTTTATAATTTCTGGTTTAAATACATTCCATAATTTTAATGTTAACTCTGCGTCTTTTTCTGCATACGGTCCTACTACCATGGATGGTAACAAATGCATTTCCCCTTTTGGGTCCACACCGTGTTCTAATGCTTTTGAATATAGTTCATCTTCTTTTTTCCGTTCGCCCAAATATTCTTTAGCTAAATCATTAAGACTATAATTTTTCCCTTGAGAGGTTCTATTTTCATCAATTAAAGGAGCTGCAATCATTGTGTCAATAATACGACCTTTAGTTTCTAAACCCCATTGTCGTAACCAACCCACATCATAAGATGAATTGTGAAACACTTTATCACACGGAAGATCTAATATTTTTTTTAAAGATTTTTTAAAAAAATTTTCATCAAAATTTCCACCACCTTCATGAGCCACAGGAAAATATCCTTTCCATCCTTCAACAGCTATGGCAACGCCAATAACTTTTCCCTCGTTACGAGCCCACCCTGGTCCTTTAGTTTTAATTCCAGGATCGTGAGTTTCTAAATCTATTGCTATTTCTTTTGCATCTGAAAGATCTGGAATTCTTTCAGGAGGTAGCCATTCAATGTTTTCCATAATGTTTCTCCAATAAAAGTTCTGCGTAATGAATTACTTTTTCAATGTCTTTTCTTCCTTCTCCTTTTTTATTGTGTCTCGTTACATACTTCACAATGTTTCCTTCACACCAACCAAGACCATTATCAACAATATAATCAATAGGTTGAATTTTACAGTCCTTGTAATGATGACCTTTAACTTGTTTATCTTTGGCGCTTTTGATGGTCATAACGTATCTCTCCAAATTCTATTTCTGTTTCAGGTGCAACAACATGTAATTGTTTTTTTGCTCTTGTCATTGCTGTGTAAAAAACTCTTCTCATTTCTTCACTGTTTTTATAATATTCTTCTAATCCCTTTCTTGATATATCCGTTAATAACATAACATTGTCAGCTTCGCCACCCTTTGCTCCATGAATCGTAGAAACGGTTATTCTTGGGGGTTTTTTAAGATCTTCTTTTTTCTTTAATAATGAATTAATCATGCGTTGTTCTCTTTCACTCATTCGATCCAGAGCCGCGTGCCACGGTGTTTCAGCCGAAATGAGTAAGCCGTGCTGCCCTTTTAAATCTTCATAAGTTAAAGTTTCGTCCTCTGTAACCCCTAAAAGTTTTTTTGCTCCCCATTTTAGTCCTGTTTTGGAACTAATATATTTATATATGAGTTTAACTTCATCAAGAAATAATCTATCTCCTCGTTGAAGTTTTTGCCAAGCAAACATAGCGTCAATAGATTCTTGAGAAACAGAAAAGAAACCTTTTCTTTTAAAATAAATTCCTTGATTTCTCATGTCACTACACATTTTATCTAAATGATAACCCGTAGGTGCTAATAATAACCATTGACCCTTTTTAAATAAAGATAAGTCTTTATAATTAGGAAATTTTATTAATCCTTTTTCCTTACAAGGATTCCAGATCTTAGGTTCTCTATTTTTATTTCTATTAATAAGAGAAATAGCATAAGGATGAACTGAAGCTGGAATACGATAAGATTGTTTTAAAACATCTTTAATACTCCCCTCTCTGTTAGCACGAGATAATAAAGCATTAACATCCGCTCCTGCCCATTGATAAATAGCCTGGTCATCATCACCTGCAATATAAACTTTTTCTGAACGTTCAATTAATTTATCTACCAACTTCCATTGAAGAAAACTTAAGTCTTGTGCCTCATCAATAATAAGAACTTTAAAAGAAGGAATTTTATCCTCTTCCATAATTAATCCCTCAAGCATATCCGTAAAATCAAATAAGGTCCGAGCTCTTTTAAATTCTTTAAATCCCCTATCCAGTTTATCTAACTTTTGCCATCCTCCATCTAAGTGACCATGTTTTTTAAACTCTTCTTCAAGAGAAGTTTGTTTAACTCTATAACGATCAATAAGAGAAAGATATTCATTATCATGTAATGTAGCCCCAAATTCTTCTAAAGAAGAAGTAGGATTATAAATATGCATTCCAATTAAATCAGAAAATTCTTCATAATCGTCATCTTGTAAAATAGAAGTTTTGTCCAGGTGTAAACAAAAACGAGCTAAAGCATGCAGTGTTTTAAAGTAAGGAAAATCTTTATGTTTCTTATTAAATTTTTTTACAGCTCTGTTAATTGCTTCCTTTGCTGCTTTTTGAGTAAAAGAAAAATAACCTATTTCATTAGGTAGTGTTCCCTGAGATAATTCTTCATTAACAATATTAAGAAGTGTAGTTGTTTTACCTGTTCCTGGAGGACCAAAAATAAACTTAATCATTTTAACACTTCATTTTTAATAGGTTTGTAATGCAAGATTAATTCACTTTCTATTAATTTAATTTCTTTTTCCGTACATTCAAATTTTTGAATACAATACCTATCAAAAGTTATTCTTTTTTGATGAGTTTTTAATCGTGTAATAAAATTATTAGTCTGACCAATATAAATTATATTATGTTTATAAAGTAAAAAATAAATATAAAATTCTTTTAATAAAGTTTTAACTGACTTAGAATTTTTTAAAATATTTAATTTCTTTTTCCAAGAAGAAAAATCAAGGTGAGGATTATCTTCTTCTAATTTTTGCATTGCGTGTTTCTTTTTCCAATAACGACTGGTTCTCATTTTTTTAAAATCAGATGAGGGAAGATGCCAATTTTCACTATACATAATACAACGAGCAGAATAGGCAAAATATTGATTATTAGGTTTCTTATTATATTTTTTAATGGCTTCTTCTATCGTTAAAGCATCCACACAATCATAATCACTTCTATAAAGAGAAGGAATATAAGGATACTTGTGTCCATAAACAACGTAACTACCCATAATAAATCTCAAGCCGTTTTTTCCATTTATCACAGTATGTAGGAAACATTTCTGGAGTTAAATGAAATTGTTGAAAATATCCATCTCGACTACACATTAAAATATAGCCTTGGCTAATGTTTGTGCTAAACATATAATTATGCGCCATAGCATAAGCCGACAGCTGCAGATAATAATCTTCAATCCATTCTTCTTTTTTAGGTTTATTAGTTTGTTTAAAATCAATTATAGCAGGTTCACCATCAAATATTCCAACAGCATCTGTGGTCCCTGCATAATTTTCTCCTGCTAAATGAACTTCACAACCCCATACTTCATCTATGTTAAAAAAAGATCTTCCAATAATAATGTTTGCCATTTCTCTAGCCTGTCTTCCAACTGGAGTGTCATCAAAATATTTTAAATTTCCTTTTTCTAAAATATATTTCTCTAAACATTTATGAAGAGCAGTTCCTACAGCTGCAGCATTATCTCTTATCTTTTCAGCTTCCGCTTCTCCTACTCTTTCTCTCCATTTTTTTAAAGAATCTTGTTTTTCTTTAGGTTGAGTTTTTTTAAGGATAGTTGTTACTGAAGGAACTTTAAGCGCTCCAAAACTATAAAAACGTTCTGCTCCATCTATTCTTTTAAAGTCTTTATATTTATATTTTTTATTTATTATCATTAATCTATCCTATCATACCTTTTAATTAAAATTCTGCGAACTCTTTCCCAGTCTTGTCTTACTTTAAAATCCTGCGCAGTGCGTGGTTCTCTTAAAGCTTTTTTATCTAAATCTATTTTTTTACGAATTAATTTTTCTTCTAAAGATTTTTTAGCCATTAAAACCTCACATTCGTTGAGTTACTATAACTCCTATAAATATCCGAAGTCTTACACTTATTACAAATTCTATTTCCAACTCCCCAACTGTCAAATTCTGTTTTGCAGTTAAGACATTTTCTTTTAGTATAAGTTACCTCTGGATCGTCTTTTCTTTTTGTTAAACCATTTGGTGTTCCTGCTACACGAGCCATTGTTTCATCTCCTCTCCTAATACTTCCGTTGCTAAATTAATTTTATTACGCAAACTTTTTACAATTTTTTCATCAACAGTTTTTTCAGCTATTAAATCTATATATGTAACCTTTTCTGTCTGACTAATACGGTGGGCGCGGTCCTCGGATTGCATTCTAATTTCCAAGTCATAACTATTACTGTAATAAATAACCGTATGACTAGCCGTTAAAGTTAAACCATAACCCCCTGTCTGAGGATTAGCAATAAAAAATCTTAAAGAAGAATCTTTATCCTGAAACTCATTAACAATTTCTTGTCTAGTTTCAGACTTAGTATCGCCATAAAATGTAGCCACACTTTCAACTCCATATTTTTTTTTAAGTTGCCTCTCTATTTCTTGAATATCATACCGATATACTGCCCATATAATAACTTTTTCATCATTTGTTTCTTCTAAGACAGATAATAATTCATCTATTCTATTATTTTTAATAGTCCTGGTTTGATGGTCATCTGTTTTAACATGACCACATGTAATTTGATGCAGCCTGATAAGTTGAGATAAAGCATTAACAGCAGACATTGTTTGACCTTTATCCAATAAACTTACCCCATACTTTTTCATTTCTAGGTAAGCTTTTTGTTGTTCAGGCGTAAGCTGAACATGACGTTTTAAATAAATTTTTTCAGGTAAATCTAAGCAATCAGATTTAAGAACTCTTGTAGAAAACTTTTCTAATGTAGAGTTTAATTCATCAAGTCTAATGTATTTTAAAACTTGATCAAAAGAATGACGACCTGGTAAATGAACTTTTCGTGTAACGGTATATCGTGCTTTAAAAGCATAATAAGATGAAAAATTTAAAAGATAAGGATCTAAAAAATAACATTGTGAGTATAAGTCTAGAGGAGTTTTGGTAACAGGCATTCCTGTCATAATTCGTCTATACTTAGCCTGATCTTTCATATTAATAATGTGTTTAGTACGAATAGCTTTAGGATTTTTAATAGTAGTAGATTCATCAATAGCCATAAAAGTCTGATGAGTTAATAAAAATTTATTTACAACTTCTACACCTCGTGAAGTACTTAAAGCTTCAACATTAATAACAAAAATAATTAAATCTTCAGTTATTAAAGAAAGAGGTTTAAGTAATTCTTCTTGTTTTTTAGTAGTAGAAGGAGACCAAAGAACAGTATGATATGCTACGTGCTCCGGCATATGAGTAGGTATTTCTCCTTTTGCCCAGTTTCCTATAATACTTTTAGGAGCTACAATGAGAGCCCCATTAATTTTTCCTTTATCATGAAGAATGGCTATATTATCAATAATAACCTTAGATTTTCCTGTTCCCATATCAGCAAAAATGGCATAATTCTCCTTATTCCAGGAGTTTTTTAATATATCCATTTGATGCCTAAAAGGCTTCGTTTTAAATTTATACTTCATTATTTTCTTAATTTCTATTTATCCCATATAAATGATTGCAAAATTTATTGCAATAGATTATTAGTAATAAATATATTAGAAAGAAAAGAAATATGGCAGTTTATGTAGTGCAAGAAGTTAAAGGAAGAAATATTTTAAGCGCCAAAGAATTTGGTGAATTAAAGTTGTTGCTTCCTGAAGGATCACAAATTGTTTTAAGTGCAGCTCCAACTGTAAGAAAGTTGAAGACAAAGTTAAAAGATTTTTGTGATGAAGACTATTTGTTACTTATTGGAGATCCTGCAGCTATTGGTTTAGCATGTTCTATTGCTTCCGATTTTAATCGAGGGCGATATAAATGCTTGAAGTGGGATAAGATTGAGGCTACATACTACCCTATAGAATTTGATCTATACAACAAAGGAGAAATTTAGATGGCTAGAAATTTAATGCAAGAAATGGAACAACAAGTAGTTGACCATTTAGGTAAAGTTGGAGATGATGCTTTATCATCTTTAGGCCAAAAGTGTTCTGAACTTGTAGAAGTAAGAGCGGACTTGGCACAACTAGAAGAAAAGAAAAAAGAATTATCGCAAAGAGAATTCAAATTAGAAAATGAAGAAATCCCTGCGGTAATGGAAGAAAATAATTTGACTTCTTTAAAATTAAAAGATGGTCAAAAAATAGAGATTACAGAAAGTTATCATGCTAGTATAACTCAGGCTAATAAAGATTTTTGTTTTAATTGGCTGAAAGAAAAAGGATTAGATGATATAATTAAAAATGAAGTTTCTGTAGCTTTTGGTCGTGGAGAGAATGATGGTGCTCTAGATCTAAAGTCACAGTTAGAAGGACAAGGTTTGCCTGTGGATCACTCGCAGAAAATTCACCCGCAAACTTTAAAAGCATTCGTTGGAGAACGCATTCGTAGTGGTAATGCTGTACCTGATGAATTTGGCGTATTCATACGCAAAAAAGTGAAAATACGACAATAAGATAATACGACAACCGTTAGGAGGCAATATGGTAGTCAAGAAAAGAAAAGCCTCCAAAGCCCCTGCGAAGAAGGATAATCCTCTTCCAGCGACTATTGGAGCAAACGATTTTGAGTCTGTGGCGAAAGCTGGTCTTGAAACCGTTTCACAAGAAGACTTAGCAACACCACGTCTAAAGATTCTTCAAAAGATGAGTCCAGATTTAGATACCGTGGATGGTGCTAAAGCAGGAATGATCCTGGATACAGTTAATAATAAAGTCTATGAAGGCTCTAAAGGTATCCTTATTCTTCCTGTAGCATATCAACGTCAATATGTAGAATGGCAAGATAGAGGTCAGGGAACTGGTTCTCCTGTTGCTGTGTATGACGCTAATAGCGATATACTAAGTAAGACAACTCGTGATGAGCAGAGAAAAGATAGATTATCTAATGGTAATTATGTTGAAACTGCTGCTAATCATTTTGTCATTGTTGTTGATGATGAAAATCAAGGTTTAGGTCAACCAGCTTTAATTACGCTTAAATCTACTCAATTAAAAAAGAGTAGGAAGTGGAATTCAATGATGTTGAACATTAAACTGCAAGGTGCTAATGGACCTTTTACTCCACCAAGTTATAGTCATCTCTATCGTTTAACAACGATTGAAGAAGGCAATGACTTTGGTAAATGGTTTGGGATAGAAATTGAAAAAGAAAAAATGTTGGAAAACAGAAATCTTTTCAATATGGCAAAAGAGTTCGCTGATAGTGTTACTAAAGGTGAAAAAATAGCTGTTCCTGAAGAAATTGAGGGGGAAGACAATGAACGTAAAGCCGTAGGCTTTTAATTAAACTGGGCGACCCTTTTGGGTCGCCCTATTATAAAAGATATGTGGGAGAAATTAAAAAATATATTTGAGGGACTTGATCGTGCTTATGGTCAATATAAAAGTGGTGATCCTAAATCTAATGGAAAATTAGGAGGACAGGCTTTTATAAAGAAAGAAACGGTCCACGATTCCTTATGGATAAAACATTTAGAAGGTGAAGAACCGGCATTAGGGATAATACCTATTACGGATGACTCTACATGTATATGGGGTTGTATAGATATAGATACATATCCACTAGATCATAAAAAGATAATAAAAAATATACAAAAATTAAATTTACCTTTAGTAGTATGTCGTTCAAAAAGCGGAGGAGCTCATTTATTTTTATTTACAAAAGAGTGGATTTCGGCTTCTCTTATGCGGAATACTCTTATGGAGTGGGCAGGAGAATTAGGTTATGCGGATTGTGAAATTTTTCCAAAACAAATTGAAATTAGAGCGGATCGTGGGGATACTGGAAATTTCCTTAATCTTCCTTATCATAATGGTAATAATACTAATCGTTACGCTTTTAACGCTGATGGCTCTGCTGCTACATTGGATGAGTTTTTTTCTTTACATGTTGAAAAATCAATTTTTAAAGATGATCTCTTATCTTTTAAAATAGAGAAAGAAAATAAAGATTCAGAATTTTCTGATGGTCCTCCTTGTTTAGAAACTTTAGTTGAAAAAGGAATTGAAGAAGGTGGAAGAGACAATGTTCTTTATCAATTTGCTGTTTATGCAAAAAAGAAATATCCTGAGGGGTGGCAAGATAAAATTTCAGAATTTAATCACACCCATATTAGTAGACCTTTAGGACTACAACAAGTTACTAAAACAGTTAGTCAACATGAAAAAACTGATTATCAATATAAATGTAAAGATCAACCTATGTGTCAACATTGTGTTAGCACAGTTTGTTCTCAACGACCTTTTGGTATTGGGGGAGAAGGGGATAGCAAAATTAGTGATTTAACTAAAATTCAAAGTGATGGAGAATCTATTTATTTTTTAAATGTAGACGCTAAACGTATTACTTTGACAACTCAAGAGTTACATAATGAAATGAAATTTCATGAAGCTTGTATTGAACAAGCAAACATTTGGCCCGTACCAAAAGGAAAAAAGAATTGGAGACTACATGTTATAGATCTTTTAGCTAATTGCACTGTTGAACAAGTAGACGCCTCTATGACTAAACGTGGAAGATTTAAAGCCCATTTAGAAGATTTTATTTTAGAACAAGGTGATGGGGATGAAATTGGTGATATAAAAATGAATAAAGCTTATACGGATGAAAAAGAAGGTAGAACTTATTTTAGACTTAATTCTTTAGAAGGATTTTTACGTCGTAGAAATTTTCATAATTTTAGTAAAACGAGAATGATTGATGTTATTAAAGAGGATATGAATGGAGGAGATTCTCAAAAACGAGTAGACAATAAACAAGTTTATGTGTGGTGGATTCCTACATTAGCAAGAGATGAAGAAAAATTACCTATTCCTAATATGGAAAAGCCAAGAGAATTTTAATTAAAGGTAAGTTAAAACTCCTACTACCCACAAAGTTCCAAAAAATATATATGCTATTGTTACAGGTTCCATTACTCGCCGTACTTATCTTCAATAATTTTATATATTTTCATGTTACCTTCTGCATCTGGTCTAAGCTCTGCTTTTACACGACCACACTCATAACGAATAACGTTTGCTCTGTTATCTGCTAAATTGCGTTCAGCTTCTCTTTTGGCTTTTAAACAATGTGATAAACCATCAGTTATCATGTGCCCATCTAACGAGCCGTTAACAAACATGCATAAACTAAATACATACTCAATTACCATTTTTATTTTCCCTTACTCTATCTTTTAATTTTTCAACATCTTCTTGTAACTTACTTACCTGATCTTTTAAAAAATTTATATTAACAGTATTACTCATCATAGACTCCATTTCCTTTTGCATAGACTCAACCTGTTCTGCCATGAACTCCAGTAGCATGTACTGCTCATTATCGGCGGGCAGTTGACCCATTTCACCACGAGGCCATTTTATACGAAACTCGGTATTCTTTTCTAAATCTTTTTCAGCTAAAATTAAAGAAGTTTCTATGGTTGTAATACGTGAAACCACTCCAAAATATGCCCAAACACCCAGTGCTACCGCTGCTATAATACTTAGCAGATTTCGAACGGGCATAGCTACACTTGTGTTATCGCTTAATTTCATGTTAACATTTCCATTTTCTTAAAGCCAAAGCTTTACGTGTTGGTCTTCCTTTTTTATCTTTCATTGGACCTTTAACTCCTCCCATACGAGCACAAAAACTTTTACGACGTTTAGCAGCTTTAGAACCTTTTTTAACTTTTCCAGTAACAGCTTTTTTTAATTTAG